>Ga0209512_1005819_pt1 | contig 10088 bp, 7 predicted proteins | sample frozenSSSSmetaG_FD_184142 | JGI IMG/M metagenome (GOLD analysis project Ga0209512, IMG submission 184142) | Glacier valley bacterial and archeal communities from Borup Fiord, Nunavut, Canada, to study Microbial Dark Matter (Phase II) -... | ecosystem: Environmental > Aquatic > Freshwater > Ice >... | reverse complement strand
ATATCGGGCCATCAAAATCAAATATATGAAACTCTCCATATTCGCCATATAGATCTACATTGGCCGGGCGGTCTTTTATGTTGTTCATCAATAATTCTAACGCAAAAACTTTTATCCAGGTATTTTTCATTTCCGCAAAACAGCACCAGCTGTTATAAAAATGATCATAGCTGTTAAAGTCAGGCAGCGATTTCCTGCTCATAAGCAATAAAATTTACCAGTCTTTTATTAATATCGAAGATGGGCTTAATAATTATTTTACAGAGGTAGAGCTCTCCGTTTTTGCGGTAATTTTCTAATACTATTTCCGCGGTTTCGTTGTGCTCTAATTGTTGTTTTATTACCTGCGTATTTTTGGAATTGGTTGATGATCCCTGTAAAAATTTAGGATTTCGGCCTTTTGCTTCTTCAAAAGTATAGCCCGTCATTTCCTGAAATCCTTTGCCTGTAAAAGATATGTTTTGCGAGGGATCGGTAATTACGATTACATATTGCTGTATATTTTCCAGGGCTTCGTCTGTTTGTTGTTTACTCCATTTATTAAGGCGGGCTATTTGTTTAATAGCCACCATGGATTGCTGGTACTTTAAGGCATCATCTAACAGGGCATTATATTGAGTACTAAAAATATCCCAGCTTAAAAGAGGAGCTTTATAATTTGCGGAGGGTTGAAGTTGCATAGAATTATATTTAATGCCCAAATTTATTTTTAATTTGGGTTGCAAATTTTTTGGTGTTATATTCAATATGTAACACTTTTATACAATTTATACAAATACACACGGCAAATTGTTTACCGATATATTTATATTCTTCATTATTTAAAGTAATATCATAACATTGGCATTGTGTTATATTGCCCACTTTGTATTCAAATACGACACCGCACCCACCACAAATTTTATCCTCATATATTCACCCCGGTTTAATTTTGACAGTTTTTATACTTTAATATAGTTGCCCTAAGATATGTGGAACAACAGGTATACTTGTTACTGCGTATAAGTCGCAATATTGCAAAATTAAAAAATAACTGCCCGGACAAAAAATGAAAGCGATGAAATTGTATGTTGCACTGCTTTTTATAATTTATGCCAAATGTAATTTTAAAACAGGAAAACGTTGTTTTGCCAATTCAAAACCGCCAAACAAAATACCACTATATACCAGGGTACCTATTAAAAAGTTTTTCACAAAGGGGAAACCCTGTACATAACATTGCACAAGGCCTGCCCAGTTTTTTGTTAGTGGCGTCATGGTTCTTAAATCAGTTCCACCGCCAATCCAAACGGTAAAATCGGCAATCAGCCAGTGGCTTACTGCTGCTACCACAGAAGCAATTACTACATTTTTTACGGACACGTTTTGCAGTATCCATTTGCCATAAAATACTATCAATGCAAACACGCCGTAGATGACATACCACCCACCATACATGGCTCCATACTTACCATCAAAAACAAACAGGTTGATGATGAGATCGCTTATCAGTAAGGTGAGCAGCGGAAACGCAAACGCTTTCCATTTACTGGTAAAATAAGCGCCGCCAAACAATCCCATGGCTCCAATGGGTGTAAAGTTTGCCCATGGTGTCAGCTGTGCTGCATTGGGTATACGCATGGTGGCCACTACAATCATTAACAACAGCAGTACTGCAAAACAGGGATTAATTTTTTTAGCTGACATGGTAATTATTTTTTGATTTATAATTTAAAACTGAGGCCTGCATTAATATTAAAGCCCAGCGTATTGAAACCGTACACTTCCATGTATTTGCTGTTGGTGATGTTTTTAGCATCAGCAAAGAGTTTCAGCTTGCCATTCGTGAATTTATATTCTCCATAAATATCCAGCAATGCATATGATTTTAATTCCACGTTACTTGCCTCATAGGTCACCGGATCAAAAAATAAATCAGTGCGCTTGCTGAAAGTTTTAAGGTTAGCACTTACAAATAGATTTTTTGTAGCCTGATAACTGATGTTGATACCTAGGATGTGTTTAGGCCTGCGGATAAGGTTGAAATAAGTAGTGTCTTTAGCACCGGCATTGGTAGTTACTTTACCATCAACAAAAGCATAGGATGTGCGAATGGTAAAATTTTTGCTTAGAATAAAAGCAGGCTCAATCTCAAAGCCTTTGTCATGCTGTTTATCAAGGTTAATGTTGGTAAATGATGGGCCATAAACAATGGCATCTTTCACTTTTCTGTCAAAAGCTACAATCCGTAATTCAATTTTATTATCAGCAAAAGCTGACTGCACACCCGCTTCGATACTGGTACTTTTTTCAGGTTTCAGATTTTCGTTGGCGCCATATTTTCCGTACAGATCATACAATGTCGGTGCCCTGAAACCAGTACTGTAATTGAAAAAAACTTTAGTTTTGTTATCAATTAAGTAAGATGGATTAAAACTATAAGTGAAGTTACTGCCGTATTTTGAATGACTATTGTATCGGCCACCAAATTCTACATTCCACCCCTGCAGGTTGTGCAGGTAAAAAGAAACATAAGGGCTTGTCATAGTGATAGAAGGGTTTTTTTTGCTGGCAGTAGTATCAAGCATTTTAATTTGCTGAAAGTTAATACCACCAAGCACCTTTACATATTTACTAAGGTCATTGTTAAAAAATAACTCAGCATTATCAAGCCTTCCTTTAAAAAAAGATTTGCCATACAGGTCATCGAAAGTACGGTCTGTTTTTACATGGCCATACTGCAATGTAACAGCCCCTTTGGATAATTTATATTGAGAAATAAACCCTGCGTTGATGAATTGGGAAGTATATTTTCCTGCGCCATCCGTAAAGGCACCATCATCGTACTTGCCTTTATAATCTGTCAGCCTGAAGAATGGGCTTACCTTTAATTTATCCGTTGCTTTAATGCCAAGGGTAGCGTTAAATGAATTTTCTTTAAATCCATCTTTATCAAAATTACCAGCACCTGTTTTGTCAGTTGCTTCACTAATGCCATCCGTGTTAAAGTAAGTATAGCCAATATTGTAATCCAGTTTTTTGTTACTTCCGTTTACAACAGCATTTCCTTTAAAAGTATTGTAGCTACCATAAGAAGCCGTACCTGCTGCGGCAATTTTTTTATCGCCCGATTTTTTTGTGATGATATTGATAACCCCTGCGATGGCATCAGAACCATACAGGGTGGATTGGCTGCCTTTCAAGATTTCTATTCTTTCTATTTGATCAATAGATAGCATGCGAAGATCAAAAGCACCCCCTGCACCCGATGGGTCTGTAACCGGAATACCATCTAATAAAATCAATGTATATTTTGAACTGGCACCACGCAGAAAAACAGATTTATCTTTACCTGTATTACTGTTGGCCCCATTGATGACAAGGCCAGCCTGCTCATTAAGCAGTTGAGACAAATCTTTGCCTGCACTTCTTTGTAGCTGGGCACTTGTAATAACGGTGAGTACCTTACCCGTTTGCGATTGTTTGATAGGAAATTTTGTAGCGGTTACCACTACTTCGTCCAATGTTTTTTTTGTACTGTCCTGTGCGTACAAATGACTACTGATAATTACAGCAGTCACCAATAAAATTTTCTTTTTCATTTTTGAAAAATTTTTTTGTGACTGCTCCCGGAAAATTGCAATGTTGGTAACGAAACACAACACTGGTAGAAATATAAATGCTTTGCAGCTTTTACAGTCCATGCCTTTCACCCGAAAGCCGTGAATGATTAATATGATACCTGGCAGGTCTTCTGGCTCGAAGCATTGTTGAAACCTTCCCATTCCGCATTGGTTGGAACAGTGGCGAAACTTCAACAATTTTACTCTTCCCAAGCCTTCCGCTGTGGCGGAGAGGGTTGGGAAGGCTTCTTACAGCTACGGGGATAGCGCCGGAATTACACCGGCTTCCCTTTTAATTCTTCGCATTGAAGCGGAGAAACCAAATTCGTTGCAAATGTAGGGAGATTGCTTTTTACTTCGCTAACTATTCAGCAAACAGTAAAGCCGCTTATTAAAAGCGGCTTTACTTAAAATCCTAATTTCTTAATACGCTATTAGTCCGTTTTTTTACATTCGCCTGCAATGTGATGGAAAATGTCATGGGCCTCCGCAATTAATTTTTTTAAATCAGCATCACTTTTATTTGCTGCTACTGCATTATTAATTTCAGTTGTTTTGGCAACCAGGTTTTCCAATGCTGACTTTGTTTCAGCTGGTTTGTAGTTGGATGGAATAGCAGATACCTGCCACATTTTAGCCACAATTGCAAGGCTATCCGCTTTTTGTTTTAGCGGTGCCAGGTTACCGTCTTCTGAAGGATGAAAAGTTGCCGCCATAAACGAGTGGAATGTTTTCATCTCTGGCCATGCTACTTTTTTTGTTTGTGCAAATCCAGTTGCTGATAAAAATAAAATAAATGCTATTTGAATACTTTTTTTCATAAAATGCTTTTTTCAAAATTAGTAAAATTCAACAACTAAAACCGGCTCTTTGGGTATATTTCAAATTGTCGCAGACTTCAGGGTTACCAACCTTTTAAAACTACCGCTGAGCAGGAATAATTCTACAAAAGGTTGGCACCCCTTGCAACAATTTGAATTGCATCCGGCTTTTGCTATGAGGATAATTTTAGAATAAACAAGTAAATTCTCTACCGCGTTACTATTTTATAAATTGCTTTCTGTATCTTTTCATTTATGCAAGTTAAAAATAAACTGAACCTTTTTTCATTTACCATGATAGTGGTAGGACTCGTGATTGGTATGGGGATTTTTAGAACAGCAGCTACCAGTGCCAAAGATGCGATAGCACCTTCTGTTTATTTCAGTGCCTGGATTATTGGTGGACTGGTAGCTCTATGTGGGGCATTAACCTATGCTGAAATAGGAAGCCGCTACCCCGTTACCGGCGGTTATTACAAAGTATTTGCAAAAGCCTATCACCCAAGCATTGCCTTTGCTATAAACTGTTTAATATTAGTTAGCAATGCCGCCAGCTTAAGCGGTGTAGCACTGATAGGCAGTGGTTATTTATTAAAGATTTTTCCTGGCAACTTTACTGATATTGACAAGGCCCTGGTAAGTTGTGCAGCCATCATCCTTTTTTATTTTATAAATTTAAAGGGATTAAAAATGAGTTCTGTCACACAAAATATCCTGATGGTCATTAAGATTTCTATGATATTGGTGTTGATATCGGCATTATTTTTCCAGGATAAATATGCCGTAAATACTAGTGCCGTTGATGCAGTTCAACAGCAATCTGATACGAATTGGACAAGTTGGATAAAGAGCCTGGGTGTGAGTCTTATTGCGGTTTCATTTACATACGGCGGATACCAACAAACCATCAATTTTGGTAACGAAGTTAAGAAGCCTTCTAAAAATATTCCAAGGGGAATTTTCATTGGCATACTTATCATTATCATTTTGTACCTGTTGGTAAACCTGAGTTATTATAATATCATTGGCTTTAACCAAATGAAAGGAGAAAAAGAAATTGCTTATGTGGTGATAGACAAAATTTTTGGTACCAGGGGAGCCACCATTTTTTCTGCCTTTCTTTTTTTAGGCGTGATGGCTTATGTAAATGGCTTGTTGCTGAGCAACCCCCGTGTTATGTATGCCATGGGCGAAGATGGGGGCCTGCCTAGAATTTTTGCCCGTCAAAACGACAAAACACAAGTGCTCACTTTTTCTTTAACCGTTTTTGCGGCTATCTGTATCATCATTCTTTTTTTTAGCCAGCAGTTTGAAAAAATATTAACCTTCACTATTTTCCTGGATTGTTTTGGTATGGTGCTTAGCAGTGCTACTATTTTTTGGTTTCGTAAAAAAACAAAACATTTGGATGGTACAGGCATTTACAAAATGAAGCTCTATCCGCTGATGCCGCTTTTATTTATGGTTGCCTATTTATTTGTGGGCATCAGTATTGCGATAGCTGACCCCATTGCAGCAATAACGGGGTTGGGTATTTTAGCTGTGTTTATTGGGATTTATTTTGGTGCAAAAAAATTGGAAATTACCAAAATCATTGAGGTTTAATAATTACAATGAGGTAATAAATTTTTGATATACAAAGGATAAAATTAAATAAAGTTCAGGCTATAATTAATTCGACATTATGGACATCTCTTACATCATCAACGAACTGGCAGAAGACAGGGAAAACTATTTTAACGCCATTGCCCCGCCCATTATACAAAGCAGCAATTTTGCATTTAAAACGGTGGATGAAATGCGACATGCATTTGCAGATGAATACGCTACTTATTTATACAGCCGAGGACTAAACCCGACCGTTGATATTTTAAGAAAAAAATTAGCGGCACTGGATAACGCAGAAGATTGCCTGGTATTTAACAGTGGTGCCGCTGCCATCTTTGCAGCAGTATTAGCCAATGTAAAATCAGGGGATCATATTGTATCAGTTAATAAACCTTATACCTGGGCGCAAAAAATGTTCAATGTTATTCTACCCCGTTTTGGAGTTACCACTTCTTATATTGATGGAACCGAAATTGAAAATTTTGAACGGGCAATTTTACCCAATACCACCGTTATTTATTTAGAAAGCCCCAATAGTTGGGATTACGCTATACAGGATTTAAAAGCCGTTGCCGAACTGGCAAAGTGTGAAGATATTGTAACCATTATCGATAACAGTTACTGCACACCCATTTATCAACGACCTATAGACTTTGGAATTGACCTGACATTACAATCGGCTACCAAATATATTGGTGGCCATAGTGATACCGTAGCAGGTGTGTTAAGCGGCAGTTCCAAAATGATTAAACGGATTTTCAATTCGGAATATATGAATATTGGGAGCGGTATTTCTCCCTTTAACGCCTGGTTACTGATACGTGGATTACGCACTTTACCCATGCGTCTTGAGCGGATTACCCAAACAACACAACAGGTGATTAATTATTTAAAGGAACACGAAAAAGTTGAAGCCGTTATTTTTCCCTTTAACGAAAGCTTTCCGCAATACCAGCTTGCCCGGCAACAAATGTTGGGGGCCTGTGGTTTACTAACTTTTATTATTAAAGCGGATACGGTAGAACAAATTGAAAAATTTTGCAATAACCTGCGCCATATTTTAATGGCTGTAAGCTGGGGAGGATACGAAAGCCTGATTATACCGAAATGTTCAGGCATGTCGGCTACTCATTTTAATCCGCTGAATAAAGATCATAGAATGTTGCGTTTATATGTGGGTTTGGAAGAAGGTGAATATATCATTAAGGATTTAGAGCAGGCTTTTTTATTAATATAAATGGATGTACTAGCATCAATATAACAATACATTTAATAAAATTTATAGGATGTCGTTTGTAAAATCATATCAAATAATCTCAAAACTTGCATTTTTTTCAAAAAATTTACCGCTTATAAAATTCATCATACAGCTTTACAAAAGGAAGTTATATTTTTGGCGCATGCGTTATATAAGTTATACCATTATAGCTATTGCTTTTTTATGCAATATGGCCAATGCCCAGGAAAAATGGGACCTGCGAAAAATTGTAGATTATGCAGTAGCCAATAACATTAGTATTAAACAAGCGGATGTACAAACTGCCATAAGTGGGTTAACCTATAACCAAAGTAAGTTAAGTCAGTATCCAAATGTGAATTATTCAGGAAATTCAAGCTTTAACAGTGGCCGAAATCAGGATCCAACGTCATTCAAGTTAATTACACAAAGCTATTTTAATGCAAGTATGCAATTGCAAACCAGCGTTGATATTTTTAATTGGTTTAGCAAGCGTAACACAATAACTGCAAACCAATGGCAATATGAAGCAGCAAAAGCCAATACAGATAAACTAAGAGATGATATTTCATTGGCCGTAGCTAATAATTACCTGCAGATATTACTGGCAAGGGAGCAAGAAAATATTGCCCAGGTGCAACTAAAACAAACACAGGCACAATTGTCCAATACCCGTAAGTTAGTTAATGCAGGTTCGTTACCGGAGTTAAATGCTGCTGAACTGGAAGCGCAGGAAGCATTGGACAGCGCTAACTACATTAGTGCTAAAGGTAATGTGGAACAAAGTATACTTGTATTAAAATCTAACATGAATTTTGATGCAGCTACGCCTTTTGATGTAGTGGTGCCTCCTGTTGAGTTGATACCAATTGAAAAAATTGCAGATTTACAGCCCACGGATGTTTATGCATTAGCACTTAAAAATTTACCTCAACAAAGAGTAAATGGCTTTAGGCTAAAGGCAGCTAATAATCTTGCGGAAGCTGCAAAAGGAAGATTGTATCCTTCATTTAGCGCTTTTGGAATTCTTGGTAACGGCTATAACAGCCTGGCGCAGGAAGTCATTGCATCTACCTTTATTAATCCGCCTATTGGAAAAGTAACCCTTGGAACTGTAGATTATTCTGTTTATCCAAATCAGCCGGTACCTGTTTTTCAATATGGAAAACCTACCTTTTTTAACCAGCTGAATCAAAACTTTCGTCAGTCTTTTGGCGTTGGTTTAAGTGTGCCTATTTTTTCCGGAGGACAATTGCGAACCAATTACGAACGCAGTAAATTAGACATTAAAACTGCCCAGTTACAGCAGGAAGCTGATGATCAAAAAATAAAGCAGGATATTTACCAGGCTTACAATGCGGCCACCGTTGCTTTGGAAAAATTTAATGCCAGCAGAAAAAGTGTAGATGCATCGCTACGCACATTAGCCTTTGCTCAAAAAAGATATGAAGTAGGTATGTTGGGTACGTTTGAGTTAATTACCCAACAAAACAATTTGTTTAGGGCTAAGCTGCAGGCTGTACTTAACCAATATGATTATGTTTTTAAAATGAAAGTGTTGGAATTTTACAGAGGACAGGGTTTGAAATTGTAGAAAGGGATGAACAACAGTATAGTACAAGAGTGCAATCCACCAGAGCGGACAAGTTGCCTGCGGGAAGTTCATAGAAGATAAACCGTTAGGAGAACAATTATCTTTTTAAATTAAAAAGCACACAATAAAAAATATAACATCATCTCCAGTATTGCATACAGGAGTAAAACAGAATAACATGAGCAAGACTGTAAAATGGATATTGATTGGATTGGTAGTATTGGTATTGGGGCTGATTGGGTTAAAAGCTGCCGGTGTTTTTGGTAAAGATGAGGGAACAAAAGTTACAGCTGAGAAAGTACAGAAACGTACCATTACAGAAATAGTTAATGCCAGCGGAAAAGTGTATCCTGAGATAGAAGTAAAAGTAAGTCCGGATGTTAGTGGCGAAATAACTGAGCTAATAGTACAGGAAGGAGATAGTGTAAAAAAAGGACAGATAGTAGCCCGTATTTATGCAGATATCTACAGCATTCAGGCTACCCAGGCTGCCAGTGGGGTTGCTCAAAGCCAGGCACAGGTGGCCAACTCTCAGGCTGCATTGGACGCATTAAAAGCACAGATGGAACAATCAGAAAAAACTTACAAAATGCAAAAGCAATTGTATACTGATAAAGTTATTAGTGCCAATGAATTTAATGTGGCAGATGCAGGTTACAAGGCTGCCCTGGCCAATTACAATGCAGCTAAACAAGGTATTCGTGGTGGACAAGCTGCGGTTCAAAGTGCTCAAAGCAATCTTGCCAAAGCCAATAAAGATTTGAGTAGAACAGCTGTACTTGCACCTATGAATGGTGTGGTAAGTTTATTGAGTGTTAAAAAAGGAGAACGTGTGGTTGGCAGCAATATGATGGCTGGTACAGAAATGTTGCGCATTGCAGACATGAGTAAAATTGAAATTCGTGTAGACGTTGGCGAAAGTGACATTCCGAAAGTGCTGTTAGGTGACAGTGCTATTGTAACCGTAGATGCATATACCGACAGGAAATTTAAAGGCATTGTAACACAGATAGCAAGTAGCAACAACGGAGCAAGCACACAAAGTGCATTAGCCAATACAAGCACAGATGTAACCAATTACAAAGTATACATTCGTTTATTACCGGAAAGCTATAACGATCTGATGGGTAAAACGAGTTACCCTTTTAGGCCGGGTATGAGCGCCAGTGCGGATATACAAACAAAAACCCACATCAATGTTTTAAGCGTACCAATAAATGCAGTAA
>Ga0209512_1005815_pt1 | contig 10092 bp, 6 predicted proteins | sample frozenSSSSmetaG_FD_184142 | JGI IMG/M metagenome (GOLD analysis project Ga0209512, IMG submission 184142) | Glacier valley bacterial and archeal communities from Borup Fiord, Nunavut, Canada, to study Microbial Dark Matter (Phase II) -... | ecosystem: Environmental > Aquatic > Freshwater > Ice >... | reverse complement strand
TCTAGAGTTTGAGTTCTAAAGTTAAGAGTTGGTACCAATTATAGCACCTTTTGCGCAAAAGTGGTCTGTGCTTAAAAGTTGGTATCAACTTGATACCAAGCAAAAAATGCGACATAATACATGGTAGAGTAAAACACTTCGAACCGCAAGATAAAGAAAGTCGGAGGTTGAGAAGAAGACCATGAATGCCGGCTAGGCCCAGCTCTATAACAGAAAAGAGCTGTGCAGTTACAGTAACCGATCAAGCTTGTCCCCGAACACATAATGATATCATGGTCTCGGAGTGTCGCCAATACTTTGGGATGAATGGATCTTCGTAAGGACCTGAGGAAAGCACATAACTTACAGCCTGTATCCAGAGCATCACCCCACGCCTCCTCTGGCGGCTCATTAGATGGATCTACCGTAGCCGGAATCGCCTTTCTAGGTTGTGGAACACCGATACTGGACCAGCGCTCCATCATCCACATAGCCGTCGCGGCGAGGGTCCAGGAATGCGCATTGCGGAGGTTGGCCTCGTAGCCATCGCTGCCGTCGTTTCTCGACCTGGACACAATCTTCTCGGGGGCATATATCTCACCCTTGCCGTCGCAAGTTGGCCACGAGATGTCCTGCCAGTGGGTCGTCTCGTGAAAAATCGTCACAGCCCGAACGGTGTTGCTCCACCTGTCGATAGTGGCTCTAACCGCCGGAAACGAGTCTCCGTCCTTTGCGGTGTTCTTCAGGCTGTTGAATTTCGGTGCATCGGCGATCTTACCCAGAAAAAACGGACACAGCAGGGTGTGGTATTCCGACCAGACCGTGCCTGGGGATCTATATGTTACTGCAGCTACTCCCCCTTTTGTCGCCGGGTTATACGGACAGGGGCCCGGCGGGGGAAAAGTGCCCTTCCCTGGCACCGCGCCCTCGTCACAGTAGTAGTAGTTGTATATGCCACGCTGGGATTTACTACCGCCAAAGTGTGCTTCATAGTGTCTTCTGAAATTGTCTAAAGCAGATTGACGTAGTCAGCAAGCGGTTGAGAAGCATCAGGGGTTTCAACGAGGAGTCTCGGCTGCAGGGATACGCACACCATACATGATCGTCTATGAACGGGATTTGCCCCGACTTCGGGCCAATGTAATCGTTCATCGCCTTTTGGTACTTGTTCCAGCGAGTCCACTTCCAAGGAGTCTTGGTCAGCTCCCCTGCCTCGACCCAAGCCTCCAAAATGTCGTCTTTGTAGGGGTTGCACGATTCGTGAAGCCGAGGGTTGACTGCATCTAGAGGCCAAGGAAAGGATTCATTCGGTCCGATAACCACTTCTAGAGGAGGCGCCACCAGTCCAACGTTGTCGAGGCTGATGGCCCAGTCAGTTGTGCCGAGAAACTAGTTTAAACCCAACTATCAGTAACGGAGACCACCAGTACTGAGGACATGGACAGAGTAGTAGATTGAATGTGCCCCAGGGGGCTTCGTATACCAGATTGTGAGAAGAACACGAAGTCTCCAAGATACAAGAATGCTGAAGTAGAGGGGTCAAGTAAAAAACGCTAGCAGTACTCACGTTGAGGGATTTGTACTGCTGCTGCCGAGCCTTCTTGTTATCATCGCTCATATATGCCACCCACTGTGTTGAGTCGTACACGAGGATATCACTCTGGCTGGCACTGTCATACGTGGTCTTGGCGCTGGGATTCTTTGCTAGAATATCTCTGATCTCTGAGTTGGCAATGTAGCCAGCCGTCTGGGTGCATTTCCCTGGGGTCGCCCCAGATGCGGGGCCGGTGTAGGTACACATAGGCCCCGTGCAGCCGGGCGTTGTCATCTGGAAGGACCGGCCGTAGCTCGAGACGCCAACGACGACTTTATTTGAGGCCGCGCCGGCCTTGGTAATCAAGGAGAGAGCGTTCTTAGTCTCTGTCATGTTGATGTGTGAACGTAGACAGTTGCCGCCGGGACATCCGGGATCGCTCCATTTGTTTGCGTAATCCCACTATATTAGGGATCAAGAACGTTAGTAAGCCGTCAGTGTAGACATAAGTAAGATGCAATATACTGACTTGTCCGTGGAGATCGTAGGTCATATAGATGACATAGTCGACAACCTTCATAATCTTGGCAATGGGAAATCCTTGCAGATACCAAAATGAAGCTGGCGCCGCAAAAGACACAGTCTTGTCTTTTGGCAAGAGACTTCTAAGTGCCGTCAGGAACTCGAGATAGTTCTCTCCCTCAGCTAGGTCTCCAGACGGAATATCTGGAAGGTCTGGCGCGGCTGGATACTCCCAGTCAATGTCGACGCCGTCGAGATTGTTGCTGACGATGAAATTCGCAATGTTTTGGGCCATCTGCTGTCTGTTTGCGCCCAAGACGCCCGTGCGGAAGATACCATATGTTGCTGGGCTTCATCATTCGACGTTAACCTTCGTAGCTTCTCAGATGGCGGATAGGATGCCTCAAACCAGAATCAAAGGAAGGAAGGTAAGAGAATCAAACGAAGGAAAGTGCGAGAAGACAAGGAAGGTCCCGCTGGCATGAGTAGACCGTATCTCCACCAAAGGCTCAACCTCTTATATAGAACAGATAGATGAATGCGAGTATCACTTACTCCGTTGAAAAGCTCCAGCCGCCAAACGACAGTATCTTCTTGACACCAGTAAGTTGCTTAAAGTAGTAAAACTGGTTGATAGTAGGGCCCATGTCCACATCTGTAAATTTCTGTCGTTAGTAGAGCTCCTATTCCAGCTCACACCAGGACTAGATGCAAGACCCAGCTGTATGATAGAAACGATTGTTGCGCAAAACCCCACTACGCCGGCTTATCCCATGCCAGATAGCTCATCGTGAGCCTGGACAACACCCCCGTGTCGCAAAGCATGTGGAATCACAGTACGAGAGAGGTGGAAATGCACATACCAAATGCGTTAGCTGTCACTGTGGCGAAGGCGAAGTGGATATGCGTATACTTCTTTATGTCGATGGTGCGTATGTCAACCTTATCACAGGCTCGCGAGAGTCCATATCCCTCAAAGTAGCCGATATTGAGAAAGGATGCAGGGGGCACGCCGTTGTTCACGATATCCGTGCCGCAGTTAGATACGCAGTTGGGTCCGCCGAGCGGCTGAGGGGCACCGGGAGCCTGGCCGGCCGGGATCGGGCGGCAGAACTCGTCGGTGGTGCCGCAGTAGCCCCAGACGTCACAACAGGCGTTGAGCGGGCACGGATTGAGCGACGCAAGGCTCGTTCCCGCTGGAAGCTTGGTGGTGCCGGGCTTGATAGGCCCGCAGACGGCGTTGGCGACTGGCAGGGGCAGGGGCGGCGTTCCGGAGCTGAGGCAGATTAGCGTGCTGGCCTGCAGGTTATTGCAGGTGCCCCAGCCCCACGTGTTCTTGTTGTACTTCTCAAGGTCATCGATCGAGACCAGGTTGGACAGCGAGTTGGTAATGCCCCAGCAGCTGTCTCCGCCGCCGACTTTGTACGTGGCGCAGTTGCCATTCTGGTCTGGTTTCGGGACAGGCAGGTCGCCTGCCGCGCAGCAGACCTTCTGCGGGACTTTGAGTGTAGTGCAGAAGTTGGACTGTGGGTTGTACTGGAGGAGCTGTGCGGTGGTGATACTGCATTTCCTGGCTAGATCGGCGCAGAGGTTGCCGGCCTCGACGTCTGTTGTCCTGCACGTGTCTCGTTTGTTCAGCGACCGAGCCAAGACGGAATCAGAGTCTGAATTAATGGCGGTGGTTTGGAGCCGAGTAGGAAGGGTTACGAAGCTCCCATAATCTGAAGCAACGCAGCTAGAATTAGCCCACTGCCTGACCGCACTCTGGGCAGCAATGAGGCTCTGCGGGCCGGTGCTTGCAAGTATCCCAAGTGCCGCCGCTGGTGCGACGGCACTCCCGCAGGCTTGTACAAGTGAGTCACCGGAATAGCCATGAGTGTGTATGAAGTTGGCGAACGCATCGATCAGCGGTGATGTTGAAACTCCTGACGCGGCATAAATTCCCACAGAGGTCTCGGTGTCTCGCCGGCGGATAAAGAACAGACTTGGACCGAGCGACGAAGAAACTGCCGTCGTGATAGAGCCAAGGAATGTCTTGAGCTGTCCGGCCAGGGTGACAACATCAGCCCCATCCGACCGCGGGGATGACTCCTTCCACGCGGCCTGGGCTTGCTGCTCTAGTGCTGCATCCGGTTTGGTGGAATTGTCAGATTGGCGGCCATGAATCCGGGAGTCGCCCCGGAGCTGGCGAGCTTTAGTGTTCTGTTGGGTGGAGGACGCTACCGTGTTGCCGTTGCTTGACGAGCCGAGAGCGCACGCTCGAATGCTGGTTGCCGCTGCATTGGGGTCGTCTAGGGCGTGGAAAACTGCAAATGACAGGATGAGGGGTTTGTCGCAGTAGTCGAGTCGTTTCACAGAGTGATAGACAGTCCAGTTGTCTGGGTTGGGCCCAGATGTGTCACATAGGACTGGGCAGGGCGCTTCTCCGGAGAAGTAGATCGAGTTGCCACGGCCGGCGGCTTCAGCCTTGCCGATGATGGCTAAAGCCACAACAGCGATACGGGCTACACCAAGCATCCTAGAAAGAGACCCAATGAACAAAATACTACTTGAGGAATCGCGAATGCCTTGAACAGCGTGCCTTGCCTCCTCCTCAACTCTGGGTTCATTGCGGGCCCCCTTTATACTTGATAGATCTGGAGCGAGAGCTTCATGGTTATCCCTTGGTCCCTTTGCGAGAGATCCAACACAGAGGGGTAAATGCAACGGCGGACAACCCCAATGCGATGCACACAGTCGGATTGTTGGAATTGCATCTCAGCCCAAAGTGCAAGGATTAGAAAATCGATGCACAGCTGGAATTATCTCTCAGCTCTTTGCAGGAGATATGGCGGTCTAATGAAACGCTGCAAGAAATTTGATACATCAAGCCAATAAAATGTCCTGCTTGGTACAATGCCAAGTGTTGGTTTTATGCACCTGTAGCCTCCTCGCCAGTCCAAATTCTCTGAACAAGGGGCACATCGTCGCACTCCAGATGCGCCGTGTCTACAGTGGTGTCGATCGTCTGAAGGTTTTGTGAGTTGGTTGAGACAGGGGACTCTGGAATTTGTGCACAATGGCACAAATTATGCTGTAAAATATAAAGTGAAATTTAGCAGCTTTGTGCGTTTTTGCGATCTCCCTCGCGAGTAACTTTTTTTGATGTAGCGCCGACAAGCTAAATTTCAGCCACCACTTCGAAACCTGTTTGCGACCTTAAGATGCCATCGTTACCTACAACTTCGCCCTGATCGCTACAGCGGCGACACATACCCTCGATTGATCGCCACCACTTAGGGCCTTATCTTGGCGGACTTCCCGGCCCCGAACTCAAACCTCACTACTGTCCAACACTGGTAGTTATCGTGTCGTAACTTATTCCGCTCTTGTAATTGGTAAGCTTTCAATACGCGAAGACCCGTGCTATTCTGAATGCGTGTAGTTCGATGCGTTTTTCTTACCATGCTTGGCTGCAGTGACTGTCTTTCCTGAGTGAACGAGCTTGCCCAAAAAGGCGCCAGGCTAGCGCTAGTTAGCCCCTTTTTGGGCAACCTTTCTTGGTCCTTTCACCCGGCGATATTAGAAATGAACTGGTATGGATTCATCAAAGCTTCCAGTTCCCAGCAGAATCCGGAATGTAGACCCCGCATGTTGGTTCCATTATCCGTAATCCTCGGCGCTGCCGAACATCGCTGTAAAACCCGTCCTCTCTATCACAACGTATGCCCGCTTTCGGGGTAGTTATGCGAGATCCAACAGACGACCCCGCGTGGTCAGACTATATAGCGCCGGGCGACATACACTGATGAGGATTTCCAAGACTCTTGGCACTGAGACTGAATGTGGCTACGAACGCCGAAGAGTCTTTCCAACATCTTGGCACTTACGGAGGGCAGTAGGCGGCCTACTACAACTGCATCAATGCCACAAACCACTAGTTAATAGTAGGATTAAACGAAGAATTTACGTCAGCGAGACGAGATGGCAAGTGAAATGCGGCGAAGCATATTTTATCCGGGACCTAATTATAGGTAATATGGCACAGCCCAACCTACTTAGTATGTGCAGATATGCAGGGTCCCCCACGGGACCACCCGGGTAGACTTAGAATCCTTGACAAGCCATAGCGGAGAGTCTATGCCAAGCAAGACTTACTTACACTGTACCAGACGTACCAAGCACCTGTAAGCGAAGCGTCAAAGTCGATACATGCTGTGGAGTAACTACCAATTCGCCATCAATCTCCGTCCACCAACACTTCGACGACAAGGCCGCCTCCCGACCATTATCTGGTATCGCTCGTTTTATACTGATGTATTTATAAGAGCAGCAACAGGTCCAGGACATCACCACCATTATCATCCCACTTCTTGTGTCAGCGATTAACTATCAGTTGCGTCCCCGCGCCTCAACCAATGCCAAGATGCTGTCCTTCCTTACCATCAACAGCATTATTGTGCTAACATATGTCGCCACGACGCTCATCGCCTCTGCTTCTATCACGGGAGCAGGCAACATGGCACGTGATACAACCCCTCTAGAGCCGTTTGACCCCAACACGACCAAGTTCTGCTCGTATTGGTGGGATACTGAGGGAAGCTTCACCTGCCAGGAATTTGTGGATGGTTGGGGCCTTACTCTGGCAGATTTCACTCGATGGGTGTGTCCCTTTATACTTTCCCTCGCGGTATTATACGTAGCTGAAATTCTGCACTCTAGAATCCATCTATTACAGCAACATGTGGGAACTTCAAAACCTCTGGTCAATCGTACTGCGTTGAGGTCGATGACGAGCCTGTACCAACGACAACCCTTCCGCCTATGAATACCATCACGACCCGCATCTCAAGCTCGACTGCAATTACAACAACAACCTCGTCAACGACTTCTTCTGGAAATGGCGTAGCCACTCCAACGCCTACGCAGCCAGACATGACGACAAGCTGTAATAGCTTCCGTCTTGTCAAGAGTGGCGATCAATGTGGAACGATCGCCGCAAGCGCCGGGATAAGTCTTGACGATTTTTATGCTTGGAATCCTTCTGTTGGCACAACATGCGCTACACTGCTTGCAGATGATTATGTCTGCATTGGCGTTCTTGGCTGTGTAGTACTTTCGCCTCCACCATCAGGGCAGTACTGCGGCAGGATTGGCTTTCCAGTCACTGCATCAGGCTCGGGAAAACTTATTGGATATTCTACAGGCAGCCCCTACGTCGCGACTGTTGCCGCTTGCGCTGCGAAGTGCTTAAATACGCCCGCCTGCACAACCTTCTACTTTACTGCAGGGAGCAGCTGCAATCTCTACTATGGACCAGTTGCGTTTTCTCCTAATGGAAATCCTAGCTCCGCTCCTTTTTATCAACAATCATGCTTTCAATGTCCCCCAATAGTTCCAATCGGAAATACTTGCGCAGTAATGTCGCCTCCACCATCTAACTACTACTGTGGTCGAATTGGAATTCCAATCCCCGCATTAGGCTTAGGGGTACTCGCTACATATTCTACGAATAGTCCTTACGTTTCTAGCGTTAGTGTTTGTGCTGCAAAGTGCTCAAATACGCCCGCCTGCACAAGCTTCTACTTTACTGTAGGAAGCAGCTGCAATCTATATTATGGGCTAGTTTCGTTTTCTCCTAATGGAAACCCTGGCTCCGCTCCTTTTTATGAGGCTTCCTGCTTTTCATGCCCCTCGACAGCCACTTGCGCAGTCGCATCGCCTCCACCATCTAACTATTACTGTGGTCGGATTGGAATTCCAATTGCTACATCAGGCTCAGGAGTACTCACTACATATTCTACGGGTACTCCTTATATTTATAGCGTTGGTGTTTGCGCTGCACAGTGCTTAGCAACCTCTAGCTGCACGAGCTTTTATTTCACACAAGGAAGCAGTTGTAGCCTGCACTACGGACCTGTTTCGTTCTCTCCTAATGGGAATGCTGGATCAGCTCCTTTCTATGACGTTGCTTGTTTCCCCTCCTGTAGATGATCCTCGCATCATACTTCAAAGCCAATGATATGCAAGAATACATCAGCGAAGCGAATGATACATCTGCTTCATTGCCTAGCGTTTTGATATTTATTTCTCCTGTATAAGAGTAGCACAGTGCTTTAATGCAACGACACAGAGCCCGTACCCAATGTAGTATAGCGTCTAGTCCACAACTGTTAGAATTGTCACTCAGCTCTTTGTATAAGATCTAACGCTGTGGGTGAACGAAACGACGTACGGCTTCGGCCTAATGCAAAGCGTGCAGTCTATGCGCTGTTGGAATTATGGATTGTTGGAGTTTTCTCTCGGCCCTTTGCATAAGTTCCAAGGCAGCGGTTCAAAACACAACGCAGTGAATGAATGAACATTTGTCTATTAGCTCATTACGAGAGGCACAACCCACCGTTTCAATAAAATGACTCGGAGCTCCTGCTTGATGCATAGCATGCAGTTTGCAGATGCACTATCCAGATGTTGGAGTTATTCCTCGGCCCTTTAAGAGAGATCTAACACAATGGGGTAAATGCAATCGCAAAGCCCCAATGCGCTGCAAGCATTCTGGAGATTGCGTCTCAGTCCGCAGCGCAGGGATCGGAAAATCGATGTGCAACTGGAATTATCCTCGGCTCTTTGCAGGAGATCCGGCGCGGTGGTTCAATGAAACGTTGCAAAAGATTTGATATATCAAGCCAATGAAATGTTGTAGAACAGTGATTCTCATATGATATCACTTAGCAGCGTATATAGTATCAATAGTATCAATTAAGAAATTTTTAAAATGCATATTCCATTAAGTTTAAACTAATCTATAGACTATATATATGTGCTAATGTGGGGCGGAGAAAACAGAGTTTTCTCCCTTTTTCTCCGTTCTCAGGTCTCGGGCCGAATATGACAATTGAGTTCTCATATTCCGCCCGGGACCGGCACACCGGATCCCAATTGAATTCTACAAATGTCCTGCCTGACGAACAGCGCGTAGTATACCAATCTTGGAAATTTCTCTCAACACGTTGGAAGAGATCTAACACAAATTTTCAACGCAACGCCGTATACCTCTCCAACAGCACGCAGCTTCACAATGCCGTAGAGAAAGTTCCAACAGCATGCTTTGCGTTGAGCCGAAGTTGTATGTCGTTTCCTTCATCCGCTGCGTTGTGTCTCCTGCAATGATCCGAGAGACAAATCCGGCAATCTGTAATTCCAATAACATATAGACTGCACGCTGTGCATTAAGTCGAAGCAGGACCCACAGTAGTGCGGTCAGTGCAGATTCGTGCCGCGGCTAAATGTGGCTTGTTTGTGGCTGAGAAACGCCTCAACGCTGGTCGAAACTCAAAATTATCGCGGTTACGGCCCTTTTCTTCACGTTCGACTCTCGGACAATTTGCGACGACGAACGTATCAACGTGATATTGACCCGAGTCTTTCCTTTTATGACATCTCTGTTCTACTAGATGGATTCCAGTGTAATCCCGCGTATTCTAGGCTACCCGAGTACAACTGGCTTCACGATATTATGAACGGCTGATCCCCTGGGTCAACAGACTACGGAGGGCTGTTTTCCCCGGCGGCGGAAAATGGAAGGAAATAGATAGGAGCCTCTCTGCTCAGATGAAAGAGATCCCTCATGAAGCAGAAGGACATGAAGGTGGCAGATTAGATGGGCCAACTTAACTGTAATTGTAGAAGTCAGTGCAAAGAATGTTTGTTCTCTACGAAGTTGTCCAGAGAATTCCATATTACACGTATGAACACGTATCGGATTCCATACAACAACCGGGTGTACCGACAAATGAAATGCCGGACAGGTATGCTCGATCCAAATACACCGATACTGGGAAAACAGGTAAGCTCTGCCCACAATTGCGTGCCACAATGAGAATCCTCGGTCATGCCCCTATGTGGCCTCAGTTCATTGGTCAACTGGGCTTGTCGTAGACTGGGTTATGTGACTGACGCAACGATGCACACGCAACACCCAGAAGCGCGAGACGACAAGGGACAAGAACGGCGAAAGCGACAGCCCAATGCTACGGCGAGAAAAAGCTTTGCAGGAAGGATAGAAGCTACCTAGAAGC
>Ga0209512_1005801_pt1 | contig 10105 bp, 6 predicted proteins | sample frozenSSSSmetaG_FD_184142 | JGI IMG/M metagenome (GOLD analysis project Ga0209512, IMG submission 184142) | Glacier valley bacterial and archeal communities from Borup Fiord, Nunavut, Canada, to study Microbial Dark Matter (Phase II) -... | ecosystem: Environmental > Aquatic > Freshwater > Ice >... | reverse complement strand
CCCCCTGTGGAGCCTGCTGCCCGAAGGGGCCCTCAAGCCGCAACTGCTGGCCGAGATTGCCGACCAGGTGATGATTGACAGCCGCGAACTGCTGCAGCTCTGGCAGCCGGCATCGACCAGCCATAAAAACAGCTATAAAAATAATAGCACTTTACGCCCATCAGCAAAGGGCTACAAGCCAAAAACACCTCAAGATTTCGACAGGAGCCCGGAACCGCAGGACTATCAGTCCTATCCAGACTATCCGCCGGATCTGCGCGATGAAACCGACTACACGTCGTCCGAACCTCATTTCCCGGCGCCTGCCGCTTTACCGCGCAGCTTTGGCCGTCCGGCCAGCGGCACCAGCCGCGCACCGCGCCGCGTCACGGGCCGCATCCTGCCGGCCAGCCGGGAAGACCGGGTGCTCAGGCTGCTGCTGACGGAGTCCGAAAGCTGGGACCGGCTCAGCACCGAAGAACACCATTTGCTGCTGGCGCTGCCCGCGCCGCATGGACCGCTGTTTGGCTGGATTGAAAGCCAGCTGCACGAGCACGGCCCCCAGCCTTGGGCCGCCCTGCGTGAAGGCCTGCGCGGTCACGCCCACGAACATTACGCGGTAGCCCAGCTGGCGCAGATCCTGGAAGGCGTGGTGTCCGACTGGGACGAAACCCGCCGCATCCTGGCGCAGCTGCTCGATCTGCAGCTTGAAAGCGAAAAGGCCGACCTGGCCGCCCGGGCCGCCACCGACCCGGCCGCCTTCCAGCGTTTGCGCGAGTTGACCGAGCAATCCAGGGTCAAAAAAGCAGCCGAAAAAACAGCGTGAAGCCCGTCTGAAATACGCACAAAACAGGTGCCTTACGGTATAATCCGATTTTTCGCGGCAAACGCGACAGCAGCACCTCCGGCAACGGCCCCCTTCCCCCAAGGGAACTCAGACACGAGATGGCCACCTCCCGCAAGGACTGCACACCAAATGTTCGCCCAAACAGTTTGCCTAAAAAATAACCAGTCCGGTGCTCTTGTACGGTCTGGCTTTTTTTATACCTCTCGTTTTAAAACCTGAATCCTTGCTATCCGCGCTGTGACTCCTGTCGGGCGCCAGGCATGTTTTTTTGTTGACTGCTCACTGATGGATATGCAAACCTTTTCCGACACCTGAACGTCTCGTGCCGGCTGCCCAAACAGGGCCGCCCCAGCGCATCAAGGTTGAAAAACCCGGAAAACCCACCATATCCATCAAAGTCAGTTGCCTATTCGCTCCGGTGAGCCAATAGCCTCCGAAATCTGCTACCCCTTTGAAGAAAGTTCCAGCCGTGCCGTCCAAGACCAGTACCAAAGCCCAGCTTATCGCCGCTGCCGACGCACTCCTCGCTGCGCCCGCCAAAAAGAAACCAGGCCGTCCACCCAAAGCCCCGGCGGCTGATGGCGCGCCCGCCACGGTCGGTGCCAAGCGCGGCCGCAAGCCCAAGGTTGCCGGCAAGGCTGAAGGCGATGAGGACATGTCCGACATCGAAGCCGAGTTTGCCGAGGAGCCGGTTGTGGAAACGACCGAAAAGGTCAAGCCGCTGCGCATGAAGATCAGCAAAGCCAAAGAACGCGCCTTGATGAAGGAATTCGGCCTGGACGAGACCGTGCTGTCCGAAGAAGACATCCTCAAGCGCCGCCTGCGCCTGAAAACCCTGATCAAGCTCGGCAAAACCCGCGGCTACCTGACGCACGGCGAGATTTCAGACCACCTGCCTGACAAGCTGGTCGATGCCGAGACGCTGGAAGTGGTGGTCAACATGCTCAACGACATGGACGTCGCCGTCTATGAGCAGGCGCCCGACGCGGAAACCCTGTTGCTCAACAACACCGGCGCAACCGTCGCGACCGAAGAAGAAGCTGAAGAACAAGCCGAAGCCGCGCTGTCCACCGTGGACAGCGAGTTTGGCCGCACCACGGACCCTGTCCGCATGTACATGCGGGAAATGGGCACGGTCGAGTTGCTGACGCGCGAAGGCGAGATCGAGATCGCCAAGCGCATCGAGGGCGGCTTGATGAAGATGATGGAAGCCATCTCTGAAAGCCCCGCAACCATTGCAGAGGTCATGCGGCTGGGCGAGGAAATCCGCGAAGGCAAGGTCGTTATTTCAACCGTGGTGGACGGCTTTACCGTGGCCAACGAAGCCGACGATTACGTGGCCGAAGAAGACTTCGACGAATTCGATGAAGACGACGACGACGACGGCAAGGGCGGCTCCAAGGCGCTGACCAAGAAGCTTGAAGAGCTGAAAAAAGAAGCCCTCAGCCGCTTTGACACCGTCGCGACCCTGTCGGAAAAGGTCCGCAAGATCTACGAGAAGGAAGGCTACGGCACGCCGGCTTACGTCAAGGCCCAGAAGGCGCTGAGCGATGAGTTGATGACCGTGCGTTTTACAGCCAAGACCATTGAAAAGCTGTGCGACCTGCTGCGCGGCCAGGTGCTGGATGTGCGCAAGAAAGAGCGCGAGCTGCGCCGCATCATCGTCGAGAAATGCGGCATGCCGCAGGAAACCTTCATCAAGGACTTTCCGCCCAACCTGCTGAACCTCAAATGGGTTGAAAAACAGGTCGCGGCCGGCAAGCCATGGTCAAACGTCATGGCGCGCAACATTCCGCCGATTCAGGAACTGCAGACCAAGCTGGGCGAGTTGCAGGCGCGCGTGGTGGTGCCGCTGTACCAGCTCAAAGACATCAACAAGCGCATGAACGAAGGCGAGTCCAACTCGCGCGATGCCAAGAAGGAAATGATCGAGGCCAACTTGCGCCTGGTGATTTCGATTGCGAAAAAGTACACCAACCGTGGCTTGCAGTTCCTCGATCTGATCCAGGAAGGCAACATCGGCTTGATGAAAGCCGTGGACAAGTTTGAATACCGCCGCGGCTACAAATTCTCGACCTACGCCACTTGGTGGATTCGGCAGGCCATTACGCGCTCCATCGCGGACCAGGCCCGCACCATCCGCATCCCGGTGCACATGATCGAAACCATCAACAAGATGAACCGCCTGAGCCGCCAGCATTTGCAGGAGTTCGGTTTTGAGCCCGACGCCAGTGTGCTGGCCGAGAAGATGGAAATTCCTGAGGAAAAGATCCGCAAGATCATGAAGATCGCCAAGGAGCCGATCTCCATGGAAACGCCGATTGGCGACGATGACGACTCCCATCTGGGCGACTTCATCGAAGACGGCGCCAACACCGCACCGCTGGAAGCGGCGATGCAGGCCGGCCTGCGCGATGTCGTGAAAGACATCCTGGACAGCCTGACGCCGCGCGAAGCCAAGGTGCTGCGCATGCGTTTCGGCATCGAGATGTCGACCGACCACACGCTGGAAGAAGTCGGCAAGCAGTTTGACGTGACACGCGAGCGGATTCGCCAGATTGAAGCCAAGGCGCTGCGCAAGCTCAAACACCCAAGCCGCAGCGACAAACTGCGCAGCTTTATCGACACGCTGTAAACACCTGCCCGGCTTGCCGGGCTGTAAGAATGAGTAAAAGCAATAGCTGGTTAGCGCCCGTCCAGCGGGCACTACCAGCTATTTTTTTGATGGTATAGACCGCAACCGGAAGGCTTCATGACCCCCTGAAGAATTCATCCAACCCGTTCCCGACGCCGCAAGAAGGCGTCCGCACCCGAATTTTTCAAGAGTTTTAGGCCTGTAGCGCACACGCAGCGGGCGTTAGCAGCTATAAAACTCGTAGCAGGCTGGAATTTGCGTTATATTTGAAGCCAAGCTTTTCGCTTTAAAACCACCTGTGACCCGAGGAGATAACCTGATGAGTGCAAAAGAAAATGTCGCTGTAGGCCAGCTGCTTGAACTGCTGGAGTCGCGCTATGCCCTGCGCGTGCTCTGGGCCCTGAAAGACGGCCACCCCCAGACTTTTCGCCTCCTGCAAGACAGCATTGGCAGCATCACGCCCAACACCCTCAATACCCGCATCAAGGAATTGCGTGCGGCCGGCCTGCTCGTGCACGGCGGTGAGGGCTACACGGTGACCACGCTGGGCGCAGACCTGCTCAAGCGCCTGAACGACCTGCAGGCGTTTGCAGGCAAATGGGCCACCAGCCAGGCCAAAGCTGCCGTGGTCAAGGCGGCCTGAGTTTTTACCCTCCCTAAAAAGGCAGGCCTTGCGCCTGTCTTTTTTGTGGCTTGCACAACACGCCTGCCGGGCAAGATCCCCACCCACCCACACCCAGCCCAGACAGGCGCCCTATCTTTAGCCACAGCGGGCCCAGAGCGCCAGCCACTGGCGGCGCCTGACGCCTATGGCTGCGTTGCCGACCAATGCGCTGCCGGTGCAAGGCGAAATTTCCGAGCCAAAGCGAATCCCCTGTCTTGAAAAGGGGTTTGCAAGCCCCAGCTATATAAATTATTGGCTTCAACTCTGTCATTCAGCATGTCCAAAAATACACTACCCGAGCAAAACCAACCCCTGACCGGTGCCCCCAGCCCCGAAGAGCAGGAAGCCGCACAGGCGGCCAATGAGTTTGACGCGCAAAACAGCGCACAGTCCGAGCTGGCCATCCTGCAGGCCAAAAACACCGAGCTGGCCGACAGCTACCTGCGTGCCAAGGCCGAAACTGAAAACGCCCGCCGCCGCGCTGAGGACGAAGTGTCCAAGGCGCGCAAATTCGCGCTGGAAAGCTTTGCTGAAAGCCTGCTGCCGGTGGCCGACAGCCTGGAAGCGGCGCTTTCTGTGAAGGATGCCACCCTGGAGCAATTTCGTGAAGGCTCGGAAGCCACGCTCAAGCAGCTTAAAAGTGCGCTGGAGCGCAACAAGGTGATCGAGATCAACCCGGCCGCTGGCGCCCGGTTCGACCCGCACCAGCACCAAGCTATCAGCATGGTGCCTGCCGAGCAGGAAGCCAACACCGTGGTCAGCGTGCTGCAAAAGGGCTATCTGATCGCCGAGCGCGTGCTGCGACCGGCCCTAGTCACCGTCACCGCACCCAAATAAACACAAAAAAGTGCAGAGGCACTTGAAGTTACGGAACTTATCCGCAATTCTTCATCACAGTGATCGCCGAGACGGTTGAGTCACTGGCCTCGATCATCGAATATCCAACGAAACAATAAAGCAGGAGTAAATCATGGGAAGAATCATCGGCATCGACTTGGGCACCACCAACAGTTGCGTCTCCATCATGGAGGGCAACACCCCCCGTGTCATTGAAAACTCGGAAGGTGCACGCACCACACCCTCCATCGTCGCCTACCAGGAAGACGGGGAAGTGCTGGTCGGCGCGTCGGCCAAGCGCCAGGCGGTGACCAACCCCAAGAACACGCTCTACGCCGTCAAGCGCCTGATCGGCCGCAAGTTCAGCGAAAAAGAAGTCCAGAAAGACATCGACCTGATGCCTTACTCGATCGTGGCGGCCGACAACGGCGACGCTTGGGTCGAGGTGCGCGGCAAGAAGATGTCAGCCCAGCAGGTCAGCGCCGACATTCTGCGCAAGATGAAGAAGACCGCCGAAGACTACCTCGGCGAGCCGGTCACCGAAGCCGTGATCACGGTACCCGCCTACTTCAATGACGCGCAGCGTCAGGCCACCAAGGACGCGGGTCGCATTGCCGGCCTGGACGTCAAGCGCATCATCAACGAGCCGACCGCTGCAGCCTTGGCCTTTGGCCTGGACAAGCAGGAAAAAGGCGACCGCAAGATTGCGGTCTATGACTTGGGCGGCGGCACCTTCGACATCTCGATCATCGAGATTGCCGACGTCGATGGCGAAAAGCAGTTTGAGGTGCTTTCCACCAACGGCGACACCTTTCTGGGCGGCGAAGACTTCGACCAGCGCATCATCGACTTCATCATCGACGAGTTCAAGAAGGAATCCGGTGTCAACCTGAAGAACGACGTGCTGGCCCTGCAGCGCCTGAAGGAGGCCGCTGAAAAAGCCAAGATCGAGCTGTCCAACAGCGCGCAGACCGACATCAACCTGCCCTACATCACGGCTGACGCGTCAGGCCCCAAGCACCTGGCCATCAAGATGACCCGCGCCAAGCTGGAAAGCCTGGTCGATGAGTTGATCGAGCGCACGATTGCACCCTGCCGCGTGGCCATCAAGGACGCCGGTATCAGCGTGGGCGACATCCAGGACGTGATTCTGGTCGGCGGCATGAGCCGCATGCCCAAGGTGCAGGAAAAGGTCAAGGAATTCTTTGGCAAGGAGCCGCGCAAGGACGTGAACCCTGACGAAGCCGTCGCCGTGGGCGCTGCGATCCAGGGCCAGGTGCTGTCAGGCGACCGTACCGACGTGCTGCTGCTGGACGTGACGCCGCTGTCCCTGGGGATTGAAACCATGGGCGGCGTGATGACCAAGATGATCAAGAAGAACACGACCATCCCGACCAAGTTTGCCCAGACCTTCTCGACCGCTGAAGACAACCAGCCGGCCGTGACGATCAAGGTGTTCCAGGGCGAGCGCGAGATTGCTTCGGGCAACAAGGCGCTGGGCGAGTTCAACCTTGAGGGCATTCCACCCTCATCGCGCGGCACGCCGCAGATTGAAGTGTCTTTCGACATCGACGCCAATGGCATTCTGCACGTGGGCGCCAAGGACAAGGGCACCGGCAAGGAAAACAAGATCACCATCAAGGCCAACTCGGGCCTGTCGGAAGCTGAAATCCAGCAGATGGTGAAAGACGCCGAACTGAACGCCGAAGAAGACAAGAAGAAAGTCGAATTCGTGCAGGCCAAGAACAGCGCGGAAGCCATGGTCCACAGCGTGAAAAAATCGCTGGGCGAGTACGGCGACAAGCTGGAAGCCGGCGAGAAGGAAAAAATCGAGACCGCGATCAAGGACATGGAAGAAGCCCTCAAGGGTGAAGACAAAGCCGCCATCGAGTCCAAGAACGCAGCCCTGATGGAAGCGAGCCAGAAACTCGGCGAGAAAATGTACGCCGACATGCAGGCGTCGCAAGCTGATGCCGGCGCTGGCGCAGCAGGCGCCGAGCAGGCACAGGCCAAGCCAGCCGCCGATGACAATGTGGTCGATGCCGAAGTCAAGGAAGTCAAAAAGGGCTGAGCCAGGCAGCCGCCCTGACTGAGGCGCTCACTACTGCAAGCAGCAAGGCGGAACCCAGGTTGACTCCTGGTTTCCGCTTTTGCATTTCATTTTTTCGTTTTACAGGCCTTCGTGTAGCGTGCAATCCTTGGGGTATCGCCCTGTTTTCTAGCGCAGAAGCCCAACCTAACCCAAGTCACTCTGACTGATCTGCCATGTCCAAAAAAGACTATTACGACACGCTGGGAGTTCCCAAAAACGCCAGCGACGAAGACATCAAGAAGGCGTATCGCAAGCATGCGATGAAGCACCACCCGGACCGCAACCAGGGTGACGGCTCCAAAGTCTCCGAAGAGAAATTCAAGGAGGCCAAAGAAGCCTACGAGATGCTTTCGGACGAAAACAAACGCGCCGCCTACGACCAGTATGGTCACGCGGGCGTGGACCCCAACATGCGCGGCGGCCCGGGCACGGAAGGTTTTGGCGGATTCGCCGAGGCGTTTGGTGACATTTTCGGCGACGTGTTCAACGGCCAGCGCGGCGGCCAGCAGCGCGGCGGTCGCCAGGTCTTTCGCGGCGGCGATCTGAGCTACGCGATGGAAATCACGCTCGAGGAAGCAGCGCATGGCAAGGAAGCGCAGATCCGCGTCCCGAGCTGGGACGACTGCAACAGCTGCCACGGCAGCGGCGCCAAGCCCGGCACCAAGGTTGTCACCTGCACCACCTGCCACGGCCACGGCGTAGTGCAGATGCGCCAGGGCTTTTTCAGCGTGCAGCAAACCTGCCCCCAGTGCAAGGGCACGGGCAAGCTGATTACCGAGCCTTGTGTCAGCTGCCACGGCGTGGGCAAGGCCAAAAACAACAAGACGCTGGAAGTCAAAATCCCGGCAGGCATCGACGACGGCATGCGTATCCGCTCGACCGGCAACGGGGAGCCCGGCACCAACGGCGGCCCGCCCGGCGACCTCTACATCGAAATCCGCATCAAAAAGCACGACATCTTTGAGCGGGACGGCGACGACCTGCACTGCGCGGTGCCCATCAGCTTCACCACGGCCGCGCTCGGCGGTGAAATTGAAGTGCCCACGCTGGCCGGCAAGGCGGCGATCGACATTCCCGAAGGAACGCAAGCGGGCAAGCAGTTCCGCCTGCGCGGCAAAGGCATCAAGGGCGTGCGCTCCAGCTATCCAGGCGACCTGTACTGCCACATCTCGGTGGAAACACCGGTGAAGCTGACGGAACACCAGCGCAAGCTGCTCAAGGAGTTGGACGAGTCGATCAAAAAAGGCGGCGCCAAGCATTCACCGAGTGAAGAAGGCTGGGCTGACAAGCTCAAGAACTTCTTCACGGCCTGAGCACCATGCAGGCTCAATAGGGCCTGCCGCGCCCGCCTCTAATGCCGGACCTGTTCCGGCATTAGTTATTGAAAGCGTATTTTTACTGCTATTGAATAAATAGCTACAAACTTCCGTATCTAATGGGTCAGATGTCTATTTCAGTGATAAAAACAGCTCTCTTTGCCGCGCGCGGACAAGGAGTGTCTGGCTTATAGTGACTGCTGCCCGGTGAACGCCGGCGATTACCCGCGCTGACTATGCGCAGAAACCACCAACCAAATCCTCCCATGAAAACAAAAGCTGCCGTTGCCTGGAAATCAGGCGAACCCCTCACGATTGAAACCGTAGACCTCGAAGGTCCGAAATTTGGCGAAGTACTGGTCGAGATCAAGGCCACCGGCATCTGCCACACCGACTACTACACGCTGTCGGGCGCCGACCCCGAAGGCATTTTCCCGGCCATCTTGGGCCATGAAGGCGCGGGCATCGTGGTCGATGTCGGCCCCGGCGTGACCTCGCTGCAAAAAGGCGACCATGTCATTCCGCTTTACACGCCCGAATGCCGCCAGTGCAAGTACTGCCTGTCGCGCAAGACCAACCTGTGCCAACTGATTCGCGGCACGCAAGGCAAGGGCCTGATGCCTGACGCGACCAGCCGCTTCAGTCTGGACGGCCAGCCGATCTTTCACTACATGGGCACCAGCACCTTCAGCAACTACACCGTCGCGCCCGAGATCTCGCTGGCCAAGATCCGCAAGGACGCGCCGTTTGACAAGGTTTGCTACATCGGCTGCGGCGTGACCACCGGCATTGGTGCGGTGCTGTTCACGGCCAAGGTCGAGGCCGGCGCCAACGTGGTGGTGTTCGGCCTGGGCGGCATTGGCCTGAACGTTATCCAGGGCGCCAAGATGGTGGGCGCCGACAAGATCATCGGCGTGGACCTGAACCCCGAACGCGAGGCCATGGCCCGCAAGTTCGGCATGACGCACTTTCTGAATCCCAAGGACATCGAAGCGGCTGGCGGCAACATCGTGGATGCCATCGTGCAGATCACCGACGGCGGCGCTGACTACAGCTTCGAGTGCATTGGCAACACCAAAGTGATGCGTCAGGCGCTCGAATGCACGCACAAGGGCTGGGGCCGCAGCATCATCATCGGCGTGGCTGAAGCGGGCGCCGAAATCAGCACCCGCCCGTTCCAGCTGGTCACCGGCCGCAAGTGGGAAGGCTCGGCCTTCGGAGGCGCGCGCGGCCGCACCGACGTGCCAAAAATCGTCGACTGGTACATGGACGGCAAGATCAACATCGACGATTTAATTACCCACACGATGCCGCTCGAAGACATCAACAAGGGCTTCGATTTGATGAAGCGCGGCGAGTCGATTCGCGGCGTAGTGCTGTTTTAAGCCGCGCCATGAGCCCCACACCCCAGCTGCTCAGCGAACAGGCCTGTTTTGGCGGCAGCCAGCGCTTTTACCAGCACGACTCGCGCGAAATCGGCTTGCCGATGAAGTTCTCGGTCTATCTTCCGCCACAGGCGGCGCTGGGCCCGGTGCCAGCGCTGCTGTACCTGGCGGGGCTGACCTGCAATGAGGAAACCTTCATGATCAAGGCAGGCGCCCAGCGCCTGGCGGCCGAAATGGGGCTGGCCCTGATCGCGCCCGACACCAGCCCGCGCGGCGCCAACCTGCCAGGCGAAGCGGACAGCTGGGATTTCGGCACGGGCGCCGGGTTTTACCTGGACGCCACGCAAGCG
>Ga0209512_1005799_pt1 | contig 10106 bp, 9 predicted proteins | sample frozenSSSSmetaG_FD_184142 | JGI IMG/M metagenome (GOLD analysis project Ga0209512, IMG submission 184142) | Glacier valley bacterial and archeal communities from Borup Fiord, Nunavut, Canada, to study Microbial Dark Matter (Phase II) -... | ecosystem: Environmental > Aquatic > Freshwater > Ice >... | reverse complement strand
ACGTCACCAGGCTGCAAAACGCTACGTCACTGGTGTCGATTTCGCATGGTCGGTCCTGTCGGGAGGCGCTCATTCGAAGTCGTGGTTCATCAATTCCGCTTACGGGTTCGAGGGCGAAGACAACTCCGAGATCACCAAACCCGACGAGACACACTCATTGGTCATCGCACTTCTTCTGTCCGCATCCGATGCTTTTGTCGACGCGGTTTGCTCATGGGTGGGCATAAACCCTGCGAGTCTTCACCAAAAGACACATCTCCGACGGATTGCAGTCTTACAGGGACTTGCGTCCGAGGTCATGCCGTTCAGGTCTTACGCCGAATACAGCGCCGTTTTCGCCCGGTAGTCGTTCCCAGGGCTCAGACCTGCAGTCCACGGCTCCCACAGAAATCCCACAACTCTGCGGGCTGACTGTGCGTTCTAGTACGCGCTAACCAGTCCAAATCGCAGCAACTGGCTGAGTTCTCGGCGCCCTGCCGACGAGCTCAGGGACGTGACCCCACCACGGCTGGCGACAGCGCGTTTCGTGCGTTTGACACGATCACATTCTTAGTTCTATAGTTAATTTAGGTTTGAACAAAGAATGTTTCGACCACGTCGGACTCCATGATCCGACGAGCCCGACAAGTGAGGAACGACAATGGTGTCTCGTCCGGGAGCTCGCGCCGATGTAAACCGGTCAGCGATCCTCGCGCACCTCGGTGCGCACGGGCCGGCATCGCGCGCCGATCTCGCGCGTGCGCTTAACGTGTCTCCTGCGCTGATGACGGCCCTCACCAAAGACCTCATCGCTGACGGACTTTTGGTCGAACTGGATCACTCACCGTCGCAGGGCGGACGACCAGCGCGGATGCTCGGGATCGTCTCATCGGCCGGTCGCGCTGTCGGCGTCAAGGTCGCGGCCGACCACGTGGCCTTCGTTGAGGTTGGAATTGACGGGGCCGTCCGCCGCTCGGCGAGCGAGCCGTTCGACGCGTTCGCTACCACTTTCCTAGCTGATCTCACGGCCCTGCTTCGCCGTTTCATTTCGGGCGGTTCGCGCGAGCCCCTTCTGGGCATCGGCGTCGGCTTGCCCGGCAGTGTTGACCGCCAGGGCAACGGTGTCGTCGACTCCGCGCAGCTCGGCTGGCAGCAGGTGCCGGTCGGTTCGACACTTCGACGCGAGTTTGCACTTCCGGTACTTGTGGAGAATAACGTCAACGCTTTGGCGGTCGCCGAACGTCTCTATGGGGTTGGGCGTCGCCACGAGAACTTTCTGGTTGTCACGATCGGAACCGGTGTCGGCGCAGGCATCGTCGTAGACGGCGTTGTGCTTCGCGGGAATGGGGGCGGTGCGGGTGAGATCGGACACATTCCAATCAGCGACGGCGGCCCCCTCTGCACTTGCGGGAACTATGGCTGCCTTGAGGCGTTCATCGGCGAGGCAGCACTCGTGGAAGGCGCACGTAGCCGTGAAGTGATTGGCGCTGGCAGCGGGATGTCGGCGCTGCGCGCCGCCGCGGACGCGGGGAACTCGGAGGCGGCCGGTATCTTCAGCGAGGCGGGGCACCGGCTTGGCCGGGCGCTCGCTGGCATCATCCATACCCTCGACCCGGAGATCGTCATCATCCTTGGTGAGGGGACGGTGGCGTGGAAGCACTGGTCGTTCGGCTTCGAGCCTGCTTTGCGCTCTGCTCTCATGCCGGGTCGTCGAAGTGTGGCCGTCGCGGTCGAGACCTGGGAGGACGAGAGCTGGGCGCAAGGCGCTGCGGCGATCGTGCTCGCCACGCCTTTCGACTCTGAGAATCTCGCCGGCGAGGAGGGACGCCTTGTGCGTGAGCGGATCGTCGAACAATCGTCACCCGCCGTCTCGGAGGAGTCATGACCCTGCCGAGCGCGCAAGCCACACTGCTCGACCGGGCACCAGGCTTCAAGCACGCCAAGCCAGTGCGCGACGGGCGCACGCGCAAGAACAAACTCCGCTACGGCCTCACTGTGCTGGCCTTTCTGCTTCCGAGCGCGGTACCGCTCGCCGCGTTCACTCTTGGGCCGATGATTGCCGCCCTCTGGGTCAGTCTCAACAAGTGGAACCTGCTCGCGCCGATGAAGTTCGTGGGGCTCGACAACTACTCCAAACTGCTCTCGGACGGCTCGACCGGCGCCGTCTTCTTGCACACCATTTACTTCATCGCGGGATACCTCCCTCTCGTGTACATCGGCGGACTTGCTCTTGCTCTTGCGCTCAATACGGCATTGAAAGGCCGATCGCTCTTACGCGGGGTTTACTTCCTGCCAGTCGTCACCAGCTGGATCGTCGTCGCACTCGTCTGGCGCTGGCTGCTGAGCCCGAGCAATGGCGTGGTGAACACTGTTCTGGGCTTTTTCGGCATTGTTGGCCCGGGATGGTGGACTGACCCGACTTGGGCAATGCCCTCGATAATCATTGCGTCGGCTTGGAAAGATCTGGGCTTCGTCATGGTCATCCTCCTCGCGGGCTTACAGGCGATCTCACCTGACATGTATGACGCCGCCAAGGTCGACGGGGCGGGCTGGTGGCGTCGCCTCTTCAGCATCACTTTGCCGCTGCTTTCGCCGTCCACATTCTTTGTGCTCGTGATCTCGCTGATCAATGGGTTCCAAGTCTTCGACCAGGTCTACGCGATGACCGGCGGCGGACCCAATGGCTCGAGTCAAGTCGTGGTGCTGGAGGTATACGACCTGACCTTCCGCTATGGCAGGGCAGGCGAGGCATCAGCATTGTCTTGGATGCTTTTCATCGTCATTCTCGCCGTGACCGTGATTCAGGTCCGCGGACAGCGCAGGTGGGTCACCTATGGCTGACGCGGCGATCCTCGGCCCACACACGCCTCGAAGCTCCAGCGCGAGCAGGCGAACGATTGGGTTTGTCACTCTCCACGTGGTGATCATCATCGGCGCAATGCTGATGTTCTTCCCGTTCCTGTGGACAATCATCACGTCAATCACACCCGGTGCGACGTTGACCAGCACTCCTGCGCTCATTCCGGCGAACCCGTCGCTGCAGGCTTACCAGAGGCTCTTCGCCGAGCGACCATTCGGCCAGGTGGTCCTGAACAGCCTGTTCATCGCGGCGATCACTACCGCCGCGCAGCTAGTGACCAGCTCAACCGCCGCCTACGCTTTCAGCCGGCTGCCGTTCCGTGGCCAGGGTGTTGTCTTCGCCTTCTATCTTGCGACAATGATGATCCCTTTTCAGGTGCTCATCGTCCCACTGTTCGTCGAGTTGAAGAGCTTCGGGCTGCTCAACACTTACCTAGGCGCAATCCTGCCGACGCTCGCATCCGCTTTCGGCATTTTCTTGCTGCGTCAGGCAATCAATCAGGTCCCGCGCGAGCTCGACGAGGCCGCGACGCTTGATGGAGCGGGCCACTTCAGGATCTTCTTCCAGATCATCCTGCCGAACATTAGTCCGGCGCTGGCGACGCTCACCGTGTTCGCATTTATGGGTAGTTGGAATAGCTTCCTGTGGCCGTTGGTGGTTCTACGCGACCCCCAACTTCAGACGTTGCCGATTGCCCTTGCCGGACTTCAGGGGCAGTACATCTCGGATTGGGACGTCATCATGGCCGGTTCAGTTGTCAGCATCATCCCGATGTTGGCGCTCTACATCTTCGCCCAGAAGTACGTAATCCAGGGCGTGGCGAGCTCGGGGATCAAGTGATCGCCCGGGCTAACAGTAACCACCTTCACCATCACATCAAAGGAGATAACCCCACATGTATCACAAGCTAGCGGCCGGGATCGGCCTCGCTGGAGTTGCCGCGATTCTACTCGCCGGATGCACCGCCGCCCCGGCACCCAGCGGCCCCGTAACGATTACCTATTCGAACTTCATCTCCAACGGAGGTAACGAAGCTAATCTCGCAAAGATTGTCGCGGCGTTCGAGAAGGCCAACCCCACCATTACTGTCAAGGTGACGACGCTGCCATACGACGCCTACGGCACCGCACTGCAGACTGATCTGGCGGCCGGAACTGAAGCAGATGTCTTCGACATCAATGGCCCTTCGGCGTACAGCCCGCTTGAGTCGAACGGTAGCCTCGCTCAACTCAACGGGGTCGATGGGTCTCTCTACAACAAGGCCCTGCTCGACTCGTATGCCACAGACGGGAAGCAGTACGGCTTGCCGACCTCGTTCTCCGATGTCGTCTTGTATTACAACAAGGACTTGTTCGATGCCGCTGGAGTCTCGTACCCAACCGCCCAGTGGACGTGGGCAGATGAGACTAAGGCAGCGAAGAAGCTGACGGATGCCGCAACTGGTGTGTTTGGCGACCACCAGCCCGTCACATATTACGAGTACTACAAGGTGCTTGTGCAGAACGGAGAGTCACTCCTCAACGCCGATCAGACGAAGGCTGCCTTCAACACTCCTGGTGGTATCGAGGCAGCGAAGTGGCTAGTCGAGAAGAGCGGCACGACAATGCCCACCATTGAGCAGGGCCAGGGTACGGCCGATTTCGATACCAACCTGTTCAAGAATGGCAAGCTCGCGATGCTGCACAGCGGAATCTGGGTGTTCGGTGCTTTCGCCGACACTCCGGCCAATTGGGACATCGCTGTCGAGCCCGGCAACAAGAAGGTCGCGAACGCAGTCTTCTCGAACGCGGTCGGTGTCTCGGCCAAATCCAAGCACAGTGCTGAAGCCCAGAAGTGGGCGGAGTTCCTGTCGTCATCCGACGATGCAGTAAACGTGCGTCTTGACGCCAGCTGGGAGCTACCGACGATTGCCGACACGGCAAAGCTCAAGACCTACTTGGACAAGGGCAAGCCGGCCAACCGCCAGGCAGTGTTCGACGCGGCGAAGAACATCGCGGCCGCTCCATCGATCGGTGACAACCAGTCGAAGATGCAGGACATCATCACTGCCGCACTCATTGAGGCACAAGCTGGACGCCAGACAGTCGAAGCGGCTCTCGCGGATGCCGAGACAAAAGTCAACGCACTGTTGAAGGGCTGACGCAAGCACAGCAACAAACGTCCCGGGGTCGACCGGCCCCGGGACCTCCCTTTATTCCGCCCCAAGAAAGGGAAGACGACAGGATGACCGAGCTTGACCGCGCGGGCGATAATGCTGGCACGGCGCACCTATCCGAACTGGCATCGAGCAGCACCGCGCTGATACTGCAATTGCAGGATGATTCAGGAGCCTATCCTGCTAGTCCAACGTTCTCTGCCTACCGTAGTTACTCATGGTTTCGCGACGGCTCGTTCATCGCGGATGCGATGTCGTCCGTCGGGGAGTCAGACTCGGCGAGTCGATTCTTCGATTGGTGCTCCCGCATCCTCATTGCGCGTGATTCCGAGATCCACGAGATTGTTCGCCGGGCGTCCGCGGGCGAACCGGTGAGCGACCACGAAATGCTCGCGACCCGGTTCACATTTGCTGGAACAGAGGGCAGCGAGGAATGGTGGGATTTCCAACTCGACGGCTACGGCACTTGGCTGTGGGCCGTTGGTCAACACATTGAGCGTCATCGCCTCGACACCGCCCGCTGGCTTCGAGCAATCGAGCTGACTGTCGACTACCTCGTGAGCTCATGGCGACGGCCTTGCTACGACTGGTGGGAGGAGAGTGTCGAAGAAGTCCATGTGTCAACGCTGGGTTGTATTGTCGCTGGTCTCGCCGCCGCAGCACCTCTTGTCGATGAGTCGCGCGCAGGTGCAGCTTGGGCCGCGGTACTTGACATCCGTGGGCTGATCCGTACCCGCGGTATCGCGGGTGGGCACCTCACAAAGTGGCTTGGAACGCAGGAGGTCGATGCGAGTCTGCTCGCGGTAATTTATCCACTTGACGTCTTCCCAGCGACTGGCTCAATTGGGAGTGCGACAATCTCGGTGGTCGACGCGCAGTTGAATATTGACGGCGGTGTGCATCGGTACCTCCGCGATACGTTCTACGGGGGCGGTCAGTGGCCCTTGCTGTCTTGCATGCTCGGATTGGCACTCAATGCAGCGGGCGATCGTGATCGTGCCCTCGATCAGCTTCGCTGGGCTGCATCCACAGCCACAGCCGAGGGTTTCCTGCCTGAGCAAGTCGGTGAGCACCTGCTTGACGCAAGTATGACCGCGCAATGGGTTGACCGTTGGGGCGGCGTGGCGACGCCGTTGCTCTGGTCGCACGCGATGTACATCCGACTCGCAGTCGAACTAGGGCTCGCATGATCCGCCACCGCCCTTTCGGCTCGGGCCACCCGTACTCGATCGATACCGAGCAGCGACACCCAATCGACCCGATTGCTGGTCAACCGGTTACGGTCGGTGTGCGGAGCTCTGCTGGAGTCGTTGGCGTCGTGATCGAGTTCACGGTTAACGGCGGCGCGCCGCAGTCGCGTTCCCTAGCCCCTGTGGTGCGAAAGTCGCGCGGCCAGGTTGCCGATGGTGGACATCTCGCGTCCGCGCAGGCCCGCCTTGCGAGGGCCTTGAGCGGGTGGTCAATCACTCTTGATGGGCTTGAGCAGGGCGACGTGTACCGCTACCGGTTCGTTGCGGGTGTCGAGAGAACTCGTTGGTTTGAATTCCGCGTTTTTGCGTGGGAGTCACGCGGCGACCGCGCAGTACTCACCGATGGGATCACTGTCGCGCGCGTCCGACTCTCACTGCCCCTCGCCGGCGGGGAACGGGTCACCGGATTCGGCGAGCGTTACGATGCCCTCGACCACCGTGGGACATCCCTCGACTCAATCGTTTTCGAGCAGTACAAGAACCAGGGTGCAGAGCGAAAGACCTACCTGCCTATGCCCTTTGCGCACGTGGTCGGTGGGCGCGGATGGGGATTTCACGTCCGGACCACGCGGCGCGTGTGGTTTGACATTGGCGAGTCGAGCCCCGACCTACTGTGGATCGAGGCCGAGACGGCCTCCGATGGAGCACTCGACATCGTGATTTATGAGGGATCGCCGACAGAGGTGCTCGACGCCTTCCTGGCCGAGGTGGGTAAGCCGCGGGAGTTGCCTGATTGGGTGTTTCGGCTGTGGGCCAGTGGCAATGAGTGGAATACCCAAGCTGAAGTGATGCGTCAGATGGACGCACACCGAGATCATGACATCCCTGTCGGGTCGGTGGTGATCGAAGCCTGGAGCGACGAGAGTACGTTCACAGCGTGGCGTGGCGCTGAATATGCGGTGAGCGACCAGCCCCATCGGCTTGCGGATTACAGCTTTCCCGCCGACGGCCCCTGGCCCGATCCCAAAGGGCTGGTGGATGAGCTTCATTCCCGCGGGATTCGGCTTCATCTATGGCAAATCCCGCTGCTCAAACTGCGGCCGCACCCGCGCGGGCAGGCGGCAGCCGACGCGGCCGCGGCAATCCGCGGTAAGGTCCTGGTCGACGAGATCTCGCCCAATGGAACGCTGCGGCCCTACCGCAACCGCGGCTGGTGGTTCCCGCTCAGTTTCATGCCCGACCTCACCGATGCCCGCGCCGCGAAGTGGTGGACCGATCGCCGACGCTATCTCGTCGAGGAACTCGGCGTTGACGGCTTCAAGACAGATGGTGGCGAGCACGCATGGGGTCGCGACCTTCGGTACCTCGACGGTCGGCACGGTGACGAGGTCAATAGCACGTACCCCGTGTCGTACGCGAAGGCATATGGCGAGCTACTCGAATCCGCTGGAAAGGCTCCAGTAACCTTCAGCCGCTCCGGTTTCACTGGCAGCCAAACGCACGGCGCATTTTGGGCCGGTGACGAGAACTCCACGTGGGAGGCGTTCCGTTGGTCGATGTTCGCGGGGCTGTCGGCGGCATCTTGCGGAATCCTCTACTGGGGTTGGGATTTCGCGGGGTTCTCCGGCGACGTTCCTGACGCTGAGCTCTACCTGCGTTCGGCCGCAGCTGCAGCTTTTGTGCCAATCATGCAGTATCACTCGGAGTTCAACCACCACCGCACACCCTCCCGGGATCGAACCCCGTGGAACATCGCGGAGCGGTCAGGCGACACGAGGGTGATCCCTGTGTTCCGTCGTTTTTCGAAGTTGCGCGAACGATTAGTGCCATATTTGGCCGAAGCCGCCCGCGACTCGATCCTCATGTCCACGCCACTTATGCGCCCGTTGTATTTCGATAACCCTGACGACCCCCAAGTCTGGGATCACCCACTGCAGTGGATGCTCGGCCAGGATCTGCTTGTCGCCCCCGTCCTCGCGTCAGGTGCCACCGACTGGAACGTATACCTACCTCAGGGACGCTGGGTAGACGCCTTCACGGGCGAGGCAATAACCGGTGGCCGAGTTGTGTCGCGGGTCACCCCCATTGATGAAATTCCGGTGTATGTGAAAGCAGTAGCTTGGCCAGCAAGGGCGTCGCTGTTTGGATCGCCAATGACGACCTGATCTCACCCGGCGGGCCACCTCGGTTCAGCCCCTCTCCGTCAGGCTGGCGTGAGACACCCCGCGGTTTGTGGGGCAGCTCTTTGAGAGGGCGGGGAACGGATTACGAGCATGGAAGAATCAGGACCCCCGAAGACGGAAAGTTCGGTCGTGGATCCGGCCGCAAGGCCGACACGTCGGACGTATCCAGCTGAGTATCGGGCGCGGGTACTCGCGGAGTACGAGGCGGCTCCGCACGGTCAGAAGTCCGCAGTGCTGCGCCGTGAGGGGATCTATCAGACCCTCGTCGCGGAGCGGGCCAAAGCCCGGGACGCCGAAGCGGCCGGGGAGACGTACCATCGGGTCCGCAAGCCCGGGTCGAAGGATCACAACACGGCAGCGTGGGCGGTGAAGTTGGAGGCCGAGAACCAGCGGTTGACACGTCAGCTCGCGCATACGCAGGCCGCGTTGGACGTGATGGGAAAAGTTCACGGGCTCTTGGAGCTGCTCTGCGAGCGCAGCCCCTTGAGCCCGCCCGAGACGGGGCCGAAGCAGTGACGGCGGAGTCGATCCTCAACACCCGCACGGACTCGCCGCCGTCCGCGCCACTGGAAGCTCGCAGAGCCTGCACAGTCGTGGGATGCCGTTCTGGACGTGCATTCGGCACAGGCTGCCATCAGGGCCGATGCCGTGTTTCTGGTGCTCCAATGCCGCGGTGAGCTGGTTGTCGAGCGTGAAAGTTGCCTCACCAAAGTCATGCTCCAGCTACGAGGCGGGAGTGGTGAGGACCTCGACGTCGTAGTAGTACTCGCGGAACGTGACGCCCATATCGTCAATGAAGCCGAGGCCGTCGGCACGATCCCGCGCAAGCAGTCCAGCAACTGTGACCTCGAGGCGAGGACCGGGAGAGCGCTTGGGGCGAAGTCGCACGGGATCGCCGGGCGCAAGAAGTGCCCACCTCTTCAACCTGTAAGCCATGTCTCAGTTTGGCAGGGAACGCACGTCGACGAACATGCCGACCGGGGGTGCCGCATATGGCAGCGGGTCGCCTTGGGCGTTGATATCGCGGGAGTCGGCGAACGGTCCGTCGGGCGACATCAACATCCGCATGTGGTGGTCGGCGTGATCACGCCACCACACGCTCATCCCGAACGTCGGCTCCAGGCGCAGCACCTCCCAAGAACGCCAGAGCGCGTCGAGACGACTGATCGCCTCCGGATACTTCCACCACTCGGCCGACCACCGATTCGGACCCTGCGGGCCCACCCGGCGCGTGTACGTGTAGCGCAGTCGTTCGCGCACGAATTCGTCGACGGATCCAAAGAATAGCGTCGGCTCGGCTGCGCTGCCGGGTGCCGGCGGCGCGGCATCCGGAGTGGCCTCGTCATCCCATTCTTTGACGTCGCTGGTCATTTTTCGCTGTCCTGATCGCTCTCAGGGGGAATCGTGGCCACTGGAACGGCGATTTGCGGGGTGCTGGCGGCCACGGCCGTCCCAGACGGATCGTGAGCGGCGGTCGACGCACGCACGGCCGCGGCGTGCTTGCCCTTCATCCAAGGCACCGTCTCGATGACTGCGGCCGGTGTTCCTGAGGACAACATCACCGCACGGCCGCGTGGCAGCGCCGACAGCTCGGCCGCGTCCAGGATGCGCTCACGGCGCAGCTGATGGTTCGTCGACCTGATGCCGCGGTTGTAGCTCACAGAGGCCGTGGACTTGTCGTAGTCCCCCACGAGCTCGGAGAGCTCGCGCAGAAACTCAGCCTCCGCCACTCCCCCGAG
>Ga0209512_1005790_pt1 | contig 10118 bp, 10 predicted proteins | sample frozenSSSSmetaG_FD_184142 | JGI IMG/M metagenome (GOLD analysis project Ga0209512, IMG submission 184142) | Glacier valley bacterial and archeal communities from Borup Fiord, Nunavut, Canada, to study Microbial Dark Matter (Phase II) -... | ecosystem: Environmental > Aquatic > Freshwater > Ice >... | reverse complement strand
TTGGCTGGATGGTGAGAAAACAATGATTGAGATTTTATTAAGCATGAAAAGAGCAGGAGCAAAAGTGATTTTAACCTACTTTGCAAAAGAGTTTGCAGAGTTGAAAGGATATTGATTTTTTATTAAATTTATATCGAATCTTAAAATTAAAGATATGTACGAATTTAAAATTCAAGGTAATTTAGTTGAAAAACTTTCAGACGAGGAGTTTTTTGATTTTTGTGTTCAAAACCATGAACTTAGAATTGAAAGAGATAAAGATCACAATATACTCATTATGTCACCCACAACTTATTTTACAGGAGATAAAAATGCAAAATTGATAATTGAATTTGGTATTTGGAACAAGGAAAAACAATTAGGTAAAGTTTTTGATTCTTCTGCTGGTTTTACTTTGCCAAATGGTTCAATTAAAAGCCCTGATATTTCATGGATATCTAAAGAGAGAGATGCACTTTTAAGTGATACTGAAAAAAATAAATTTGCTTCTATTGCTCCTGATTTTGTTTTAGAATTAATGTCGAAATCGGATATTTTAAAGAAACAAAAAGAAAAAATGGAAGAATACATTAGCAATGATGTGAAGCTTGGATGGTTGGTTGATTTGGAAAATGAAACCGTTTTTATTTACCGCGCAGATGGCACGATTGCAAAAGTTATAGGTTTCGACAATCAAATATCAGGTGAAAATATTTTAGTAGACTTTTTATTGGATTTGCAAATTCTTCGGGATTAAAAAAATCGTTAATCACCTCGATTAAGATAAAAAGGGATTTAAATTTTAAGGATTGAACATATAAGATTAGAAATCTCGAATAAAACTGTAAATCGGAATGTACTAACATTCGTTACCTGACTACAACATTAAATTTTTCTTGCAAATGACTTTTTAAATCATCTTCTCCTTTAATAATTGTTTCATTTTTATATTCTCCATTTTTTTCAATAAACTTATCATTGAAGATCGTAACTCGACCAGATTCGGTTGGCTTAGTGCAAATCACATTTTTAACAAAATAAGATTCAGGATTCGTTTGCTTGTCCAAACAGATCGCATTAAAGTTTTCTTCAGTGGCGTTGTTTAAGTCGAATGAATATCGTTTTTGGAAATTTATTCCATCCGCTGACATTGAAAGTAAATACTCTTTACTATATTTATCAATTCGAAAATAATTTCGTCCATCCCATTGTACACCACTCTTAATCTCAATCGGTGTGACAAATAAATCTCCATAACCAACATCAACTAGAAACTCCTTTTTTGTTTTAACGTACAAAGACATGTGATCGAACTCTGATCCTAGAACTCCATGCTCATTGATAATTCGGGAAGCAATAATATGGCTTGAAAAACCAATTTCCTTCAAAAGCCAGTTAAATAATAAATTTAATTCATAACAAAACCCACCGCGTAGGTTTGTGATTATTTTTTGATATACTTTAAAAATGTATAGGTCGAAAATTCTCTTGTAATAAACATCCAAATTCTCAAAAGGAATTTGGTAAATATGCTGTTGATGCAGATGAAATAAGACATCATCCGAAACTTCAATAATGTCTGTGTATTTGATTCGATTGAGATACTCCTTTTTATCCATTGGTAATGACCACCAATTTTAAATATGAAGTTTGTTATGATAAATTAATTGCTTTGTTCTTAAAATCTCTTTAAGCGAGATGTTCTAATTTTTTTATTCCAGATGGAATCTCTTCAATTAAGTCAGACGCTATTAAAGCACTATAACCCTTTTTAACTCCCACCACATCACCGGCAAGGCCATGAAGATAAACACCTAAAATGGCAGCACGCCAAGGTTCATATCCTTGTGCCATTAACGACATTACAATTCCTGTTAATACATCACCAGTTCCATGTGCAATCATGCCTGGGTTTCCGGTAAAATTAAAATGAATTTGCCCGTTAGGTAAGGCAATAATATTATTTCCGGTTTTTAAAATTAAAACAACATTATACTTACGAGTAAACTTTTTTAACAATTCAAGCTTTTCAAAATCATTGTCGAATTTTAAAAAAAACTCATCATGTGTAAGTTTATAAAACTCATCAGGTTCCATTAACAAAATGCTGCTTACAGGTAATATATTAAGTAGATTTTTGGATTTAATTAAAATATTTATTGCATCATCTGTTAATATCATTGGTTTATTAGCCTGCTTAAGTAATCTTTCAAATACTTCTATGGTTACTGGATGAGAACCAATGCCCGGACCAATGCCCACAACTGTAAAACTTTCTAATTCAGGAAATTGAGTTGTATAAATCGACCTGCTGTCTTTTATTACAGAAGCTTCGGGTAAAGAAGATTGTAAAACATGGTGACCATAACCAGGCGTATGCACAGTTAATTTTCCTACACCAACCCTAAGGCAAGCTCTGGATGCTAAAATAGCAGAACCAATATTTTCAGAAGTTCCTACCATTAGCAAAGCCTTCCCTAAACTTTCTTTAGTGGTATATTTTGTTCTTTTTTTAAAAAAAGATTTTACAAAAGGGGCACTAATAAAACGAATGTCAGATCTGTTTTTCTTAACCAAATCTATTGTTAAGCCTACATCCAAAATAAAATACTCGCCAATGTATTTTTCATTTTCAGGCATTAAAAATGCAAGCTTTGGTAAATTTATTGTAACGGTGTAAGTAGGAATGATTACATGTGATGATGAAGTATGTTTTTCTGCAAACAGACCACTAGCAATATCCAATGAAATAATTTTAGCTTTTGAATAATTTATTTTATCTACAATTTCAGCTAAGTGCTTATCAATAGGTCTATTAAGCCCTACTCCTAAAATGGCATCAATTACTATTTCATCATCACTAATTTTAGGAATGTCCTTTGATTGGGTGATCCATTTATGAGAGGAAACTTTAGTGATATTTTTATTAAAAACAAAAGAAGTATCAGAAGTATGTTGAACAATAAAAATTTTATTATTATATCCTTTTTCCTGAAGCAATCTTGCTATTTCAAGGCCATTGCCTCCGTTATCTCCCATTCCACAAAAAAATTTTATTTTTTTTGTTTTAGGAAATTTTAAAACAAACCATTTTACAAATGCTTGAGACGCTTTCTCAATTAATTGAATTGAATAAATAGGTTGACTAATATCAGTTTCCTGAATAGGAATTGAGATGGGTTCGGCTAAAGGTGATAAATTGTCCATGTGCAAAAATGGACTAAAACTTTAATTTAGTCCATTAAATTTAAATGTAAACATTAAAAAGCAAAGTATTATAATTTCATATTAATTTTCCAATGTTTTTATTGCGAAAGGTATAGCCTCTATTAAATCTCTGGCTAATAGACCTGAAAAACCTTGTTTTTCTGCAATTAAATCGCCCGCTTTGCCATGTAAATAAACTCCAAGTATTGCTGCATTTTCAGTTTCGTATTTTTGTGCTAATAAAGAGGTAATAATTCCTGTGAGTGCATCTCCTGTTCCTCCAGTTGCCATTGAAGAATTGCCTGTAGAATTAAAATAAATTTTTCCGGATGGAAGTCCGATGGCAGTATTATGACCTTTAAGAACAACAATAACTTTATGTTTTAAGCAAAATTCTTTTAAGGCATTTAATCTTTCAGAATGGTTATTATATACTTCGCCAGTGAGCCGTTCAAATTCTTTAGGATGTGGAGTTAAAATGGTATTAGATGGTAATTTATTTAACAAAGCTTTAAACTGCGATATAATATTTAATCCATCTGCATCGATAACAATGGGTACTTTTATTTCACGCAAAAGATTTTCCAAAATTTCACAAGTCATGGGATGTAAACCTATCCCTGGGCCAACACCTATTGCATTAAATTTTTCTAAATCAGGTAGTTGTGATAAATAATTATCAGCTATATCTTCTTCAACCATTGCTTCTGGAATAGATATTTGTAAAATTTCAGTTCCACATTGTGGCGAATGAATTGTTAATAAACCAGCTCCTGTACGCAAACAAGCTTTTGCAGCTAATACTGCAGCACCCATTTTTCCTAGACTGCCTGCCATAATAAAGGCGTGACCAAAAGTACCTTTATGAGAAAATTTGGATCGTTTCTTATATAATGTTTTTACAAAATTCTCGTCAGAAAAAAAATAATCGGTTTCTGTTTTATCAATAAATTCCTGATTTAAACCTATATTACTTATCACCCAATTGCCAACATATTTTTCGTTTTCAGGAAATAGAAATGAAAGTTTCGGTAATTGAAATGAAAATGTATATGTAGGTTCAATTATAAATTCAGAATGGTTAGAAACATCCGAAAATAAACCCGATGCAATATCTACTGATATAATTGTGCATCCAGATTTATTAATAACATCAATTGCTTCTGCAGATATTCCACTGGTCGGTCTGTTTAATCCAGAACCAAAAATTGCATCAATTATAATATCATCAGGATTTAACCTTGGAATGTCAGTCAACTCTCGGATCCATTTGGGAGAAGTTATTTTCTCTAAATTATATTGAAAATCGTCCGAACCTTTTTGCCTGTTTTCAAGAATATAAATTTTTGCATTATACTTTTGTTCGATTAAAAGTCTACCGATTCCCAATCCATCACCACCATTATTTCCCATTCCGCAAAAAATTTTAACTTTATGGCTGGTATCGAAATTTCGAATAAACCATTGTGTAAAAACATTGCAGGCCCTTTCCATTAATTCTAGTGATGTAATGTTCTCATTTTTGAGACTGTAATCGTCTAATTCTCGAATGTTTTGTGGTGATAAAATTTTCATAAATGTTTTTTACGTGCGATCAAAAATCAATTAATAATTATTCTTGTTTTATTTTTTTATTATTACGCAAATCTTTTTTATGAGTTTATCAATATTGATATATTCATAATTATTTTGTTAAACGGATTATTAATATGAAACGGACATATATTTTATTTTTATTATTATTAGTAGTCCCATTTTTCTTAAAAGCACAGAATAATCCTGAAAAATGGAAAAACGAAATTTCAGCTTTTGAAAATGAAGATCTAAAAAGAGCCTGGCCCGAAAATGCGATTCTATTTATTGGAAGCAGTTCAATAAGATTTTGGGAAGATCTGCCACAACGTTTTCCTGAAAAAAAAATTATAAAGAGAGGTTTTGGAGGATCTGAAACTTCAGATTTAAATTATTATTTCGATAGGATAATTTATAAATATAAACCTTCTGAAGTGGTGATTTATACTGGTGAAAACGACATAGCACTCAGTAATAAATCTACTCAAACTGTTTTTAATGATTTTAAAACTTTAATTGATAGAATACATTTAAAATTACCCAAAACGAAAATAATAATTATCTCTTTAAAGCCTTCTCCTTCACGTTGGGCTAAAGCAGAAGAATTTAAAAATGTGAATAAATTATTGAAAGAGTATTTATTAAAAACAAAATTTGGAATATTTGTTAATGTTTTTGACGATATGCTAAAAAATAACGGGCAGCCTCGAACTGAACTTTTTAAGCCTGATAACTTGCATATGAATAATATGGGTTATGATATATGGGAAAAAAAATTAAAGGGACTGTTGTAAGATAAATTTATTTAGAAATGCCTCTTTTAGAAATTATTGCAACAACTGTAAACGATTGTTTGAACGCACAAAAAGCTGGTGCAGATAGAATTGAATTGGTCGAAAACCTACATGAAGGGGGCACAACGCCAAGTTATGCAACTATATTATTATCAAAAAAATATTTAAAAATTCCAGTCTCCGTAATGATAAGGCCACGAGTAGGAAATTTTTTTTACAATGATATAGAATTTGAAACCATGTGCAAGGATATTGAAATTTGTAAAAATATTGGAGTTGATGGTGTGGTATTTGGAATGCTAACAAATGATTTTTTTGTTGATAAACTGCGATGTGATAAATTAATAAAATTAGCTAAACCAATGCAAATTACATTTCATCGGGCTTTTGATGTGGTTAAAAATCCTTTAAAAGCTATGGAAATTTTAATTGATTTGAATGTAGACAGGATACTTACTTCAGGACAAAAAAATACAGCATGGGATGGAAAAGAACTTTTGGTTGAACTTGTTCAAAAAGCAAAAGATAGAATTATAATTTTACCAGGCAGTGGTATTAGAGATACAAATATTAAAGAAATAGCATCAATTATAAAAGCCAAAGAATTTCACTCCTCGGCCAGAACTGCGTCAGAAAAAAGTGTTGTAAATGCAGAAATGATAATTAATATGAAAAACTCACTTACAAATTTTTAAATTATTTACCTTTATAACCTGATTCAGTAAATATTTTTTTTGAATCAAGATTTGCAAGTGTTTCTTGCAAAGTGTGCCCTTTATCCATATATTTTTTCACCATTTGCCATCCCAACCACCATCCAGTGCGAGGTGGAATTGATTGTCCGATTTCGACTGTGTAAGGCCTTTCACCTACATATTTTGGTTTTATAAAATGATTTGTGCTGTAGAATAATCCTTCTTTTACATAATGAGACCAAATTAATTCTTTTGTTTGTTCAATGTCTTTTAATTGTTGAGCAGTATAACCAATTATAATACTATCAGGTACTTGTGGTAGCATGTAAGAAGTAAATTGCAAAGATTTTCCAAAGCCAATCATATCTGCTAAAAGAGTTTGATCTGCAAGGTCTACTCTTGTATATTTTCCTGATAAAGCTAAAATACTAATAGGGACGATATAGGGACGTTTATATCTTTTTAACATATATTCTGGTAAATCCGGAACATACATTGCTTTTGGTGGCATAAAATAATCCAATCCAATAATTATTACACTATCCGAAACAGTTAAATCTTTTTCAGGAAGAAAGCCGGAAACCATGGTATAAATTTGCGGTTCGCGAAATGTTGGAAAATAATGTTTAATATGCTTAAAAGCATTGCTAAACTGGTTTTCTAAATCTTTTATATCAGCATATTCAGTTTCAACTTGCTTTTCGAATTTTCGTAAATCTGTATTTTTAATTCTATTATAAATTTCATTAATGGTTACAGAATCTTCAACCTTACCAGAATATTGAAAAAATGATAAAGCGAATTGTTGATTTTTCTTAAGAAAATTTTCAATTTCTTGTTTCGACTTTAAAGAGAAAATCTCCTTTTCAAAGCGTTTTATTTTAACATCTACTTTAATAGTTGAAACATCAATTTCTGATTTTGGTTTGGTTTCGCAACTTTGTAAATAAAGGCTTAGGGTAATGAGTAATAAAAAAGTTACTATTGGTTTCATATAAGTTTTAAAAATATTTGCTTAATTGTTGTTTACAGGTTTTTCTATATGTAAAAATGTTAAAAATACATGCTGATTTAATTGTGATAAGGTAAGAATGTATATAAAAATTAATTGTTAACTCAATATTTACAAATCTTCACATTATTATCATAGGTCAAATATAAAGAAAATCCAATCAGATGATGTACATTTGTGTTCATTTACATCCTGATAAAACAATAATTAATAAAACGAACACATAATGGAAAACATTGGATACGAAACAGAAGAAATAAATAAAATAAAAAAGTTTTGTGAAGATAACGACACAAATTATGTTTTAAATGACGATGAACCTCAAGGAGAAGAATACGTACATTTTTATTTTGTAGGCACTTACGAAGGTAGAGAAGTTATATTTGATACAGCTATGTTTACTTTACGTTTATATCATAGCAGTTTATTATATGAAAAAGCTGAGGAAGAAGCTGAAAAACAATTTCCTACTTATAAAAGGACAAACTTTGACGATTTATCGGAGGCAGAAATTGAAAAAATAATTGACAGCACAGATGAAAATGAAGAAGTTGAAGTGTTTAAAATGGAAATTATTGATGAATTGGAAGATACTGAAGCAATAAAAGTTAAAGAATATATTGAAATCAATACTGATTTTGATTATGGAATTGCATTAGAAATCGGTTTAAATGTTGAAGAATTAACAGATAGCATTATTAGCGATTTCGTAAATAAATATAAAACCAATACTTTAATATTAGACGAAACGCTTTACAGTTATAAAACTGAAGAAGAAGAAGAAAATTAAAAAATAATGATCTATTTTAAAAGCCTGAATGATTTAATCTTTCAGGCTTTTTTTTGTTTTATTAGAAAAGTTTTTAGCTCAAAAGATTGTATTTAATATCAAAAAGATATTTTTACATAAAACTATTTATAATCTAATTTTTTCTTCAATATATACTTATGCAGTCATTAAGTTATGAAAGAACTTCAACAAGTGTATTTTCAGATTCAGAATACGCATCTAGAGCAGTGGCTGTAGAAATTGCTGAACTAATTTGTAAAAAACAAAAAGAAGGAAAAAATGCCGTTTTAGGATTAGCTACTGGTTCTTCGCCAAAAAAAGTTTATACCGAACTTATTAATATGCATAAAAATGAAGGATTAAGTTTTAAAAACGTAATCACTTTTAATTTAGATGAATATTATCCTATGCAACCCGATGCCTTACAGAGTTATGTAAGGTTTATGAAAGAACAACTTTTTGATCATATCGATATACCGAAAGAGAATTATAATATACCAGATGGAACATTACCAGTTGAAAAAATAAAAGAGTATTGCCACGAATATGAAAAAAAAATAGAATCATTAGGTGGTTTAGATTTTCAGTTATTAGGCATTGGTAGAAACGGGCATATTGGTTTTAACGAACCGGGTTCGCACGAAAATTCTAGAACACGCTTAATGACACTCGATTTAACAACTAGAATCGACGCTGCATTGGATTTTGGTGGTTTATCGAAAGTACCCCGCCGTGCTATAACAATGGGTATTGACCCAATTATGAAAGCGAAAAGAGTTGTTCTTATTGCATGGGGTGAGCACAAAGCAAAAATGATTAAACAAGCAGTTGAAGGAGCTGTTACAGAAACCATTCCGGCTTCTTACCTTCAAGGGCATACAAATGTTCAATTTGTAATTGATGAAGCATGTGCTGCAGAATTAACCAGTCGTAAAACACCTTGGTTGATAGAAGATGTAGTTTGGAACAAACTCATGATTAAAAAGGCAGTAACTAATTTAGCTTTAACCTTAAGCAAACCCATCCTTAAATTAACAAATAAAGATTATAATGATTATGGTTTAAGTGATTTGCTTGCAGAGTATGGCCAGGCATATGATATTAATATTGATGTTTTTAATTGGTTACAACATACTATTACCGGATGGCCAGGCGGAAAACCAAAAGCTGACGATACAAATAGACCAGAAAGAGCTATTCCAGATGTTAAACGCGTTTTAATATTTAGTCCTCACCCTGATGATGATATTATTTCAATGGGTGGAACTTTACAAAGGCTTGTTGACCAAGGGCACGAAGTGCATGTAGCCTATCAAACTTCAGGAAATATTGCAGTTGCAGATGATGAAGCACTTAGATATGCTGATTTTGTGGTTGATTTTAATAATAAATTTGACATTAAAAGCCCTCAGGCAGATCAAATTTTTAAAGAAGGAGCAGCATTTTTACGTGAAAAGAAAGCAAGTGAAAAAGATACAGATCAAGTGCGTTATATAAAAGGCTTGATAAGAAAAGGTGAAGCGAAAAGTACGTGCAGGTTTGTTGGAGTTCCTTTAGAAAGAGTACATTTCCTTTCAATGCCGTTTTATGAAACAGGTTTGGTTCAAAAAAGTCATTTGATTGAAGATGATTATAAAATTGTAGAAAATTTAATTGATGAAATAAAACCACATCAAATTTTTGCCGCAGGTGATTTAGCCGATCCACATGGAACACATAAAGTTTGTTTAGATGCCATTTTCGAAGCTATTTTAAGATTAAAATCGAAAAGTTTTATGCAAGAATGTTGGGTTTGGTTGTATAAAGGCGCATGGGCTGAATGGGATATTGATCAAATAGAAATGGCAGTGCCAATGAGCCCTGATCAGGTAATGAAAAAACGATTAGGAATATTTAAGCATCAATCACAAAAAGATGGCGTAGTATTTCAAGGGGAGGATGCGAGAGAATTTTGGCAGCGGGCAGAAGATAGAAATAAAAACACAGCACAGCTTTATAATCGCTTAGGTTTGGCAGAGTATGAAGCCATTGAAGCTTTTGTTAGATGGAAATTTTAATTTTATTAAACG
>Ga0209512_1005789_pt1 | contig 10121 bp, 6 predicted proteins | sample frozenSSSSmetaG_FD_184142 | JGI IMG/M metagenome (GOLD analysis project Ga0209512, IMG submission 184142) | Glacier valley bacterial and archeal communities from Borup Fiord, Nunavut, Canada, to study Microbial Dark Matter (Phase II) -... | ecosystem: Environmental > Aquatic > Freshwater > Ice >... | reverse complement strand
AATTTATTCCGTGAATTACTGTTACCAGCTATACGATTCCTTTGTATCCTTAAGAATATTTATCACCGGCAAGAAAATAAATTTAGAGCTTAAACTATATTTAAAACTGTTGGGAGTAAATTCTGCTGAATTTTAATCACCTTGTGCCATTGTCAGTAACGCTGTTTTAACACACTTGCGACTTATCATAAATTTAAATTAGAACAACCTGATGGAACAATACGGTGGTCAATATACCAGCAGGGCCAAAGCAATTATAAATAAAACAAATAGTATTGGACTCATTTTTTTATTCACCCTGACTTACGTTTGGTATAAGTCAGTAATTCCTAATAGAGAATTTATCGGGAGAATCATAACGGTAAAAGAGAAGAGCCTTTATTTTGATAGCGTTTATCGGTCTTTGAAAAGGAATGAAAACATTATAGTCACTGGTATTTATAAGAAGAAGATAGATACAATTAACCGGAGAATAAGTAATACACGATTTAACGAAGCCTCGTTTAATGCTAACAGGTATCTGAAAAATGACTCTGTTTTCAAAATCGGTCTTGCGAAAAGAAGAGATGGTTTTAATTTAGCAATACTGCCTATAAAAAAGCTGACAGATATAACAAAAAAGAAACTTACAGACTCGTTAATCCAAGCTCAGTTTGAAATACAGGTACCTACATTGAGCAGTGTTAAAACAGATTTTAATATTGGGTTTCCTATCTGGATGTTTCTGGCAACATTCCTTTTATTATACTTATCAGTAAACCGGAATTTAACAATTTACTACCTCAAGAAGGCGCTGAATATTTTTTCTAAAGATTTTTCTTCCAAGAACGATATACTGCATCTGGATATTCAGTTACCCTTTTGGTTATACCCATTAAGATTTGATAAAAATGTCTGGCGCGGGAAAGACGTAATTGACATAATCGATAATTCATGGAGCTTAGTAAAAATATTTGTTACCATCGTCTTTCTTGGTTTTATATTATACATGGAATTTGAAACAGTAAAGTTGGTATGGAATATAAATTATTACGGAATTAGGTATAAAGAAGCTTTGTTTACTCATTCTTATTTGAGCCAGGTTGTTACCTTTATATTTTTTTCCATTAGCTGTATTGTATGCATCGTATGGTGCTTCCCTTACAATCTTAACTTCCAAAACAAACCGAAAGAGGAAAATGATTTTTATAAGAGCAGACGAAACTTTATAAGATATTCATTGGTCGGCGGAGTCGTCTTTTTCCTTCAATTTGCTCCTGGAAGTAGATTAATCCCGAAAATTATAGCGGCACCTTTTACTTATAAAAGAAAACGATATCTTAAAAATAGTGTAATTCCAACTACATTATCCGGCTTTTATATTAATAATAGGTCGAAGACCAAGGTGATACACTATTTTACAGATGAGGGTAGTTCCGTAACGTTAAAGACTGTTCGCTTTGATTTGCAAGGGAAATTTATAAACAAATTAAAACCTATAGATATTTTCGATTATATCGATCAGATAAGAAAGCATACCATTACTTTTCCACATTCAGTCTGGCCGGTTGAGCAGGAAAGTAGGAAATATTTTAAAAGTAAAGAGATTTTAAAAGGTTTTGAGTTGCTTGAATTGGGAATTGAATTAAATTATTATGACCACAGCGCCAATCGTTTGATTTTCCTGTTAAAGTCTTCATTAACAAAGCATGGCGCAAGCTTAAAAACAGAAGATCGCTTACAATTTGAAAAATTATTAATTAAAGAAAATAAACTGAAAACATATCTTTCACGATAAAATTATTAAGGCTCCTTGTATGTTAATGTAAACTACACTTGTGAGAACAAGTGAGATTGGCGGTTCCGAGTCCGCCCAAGATGCCTTATTTTTTGAGTACCACTTTATCTGGAAATTCTCTGCCGATGCTTTAAAGTCGGTTAGTTATATTATTTCCCTTTGCCGTTCAGTAAAAGGCCAAATTCTTCCTGTTTTAGTATAGCAGTTTTACATTCAGTAGGGCATACTTTTAACTTAATACACTTCTTCGGACTAATGCATAAATGACAAATCCTTCAAATGCATATCATTATTGCAATACAGGTAACTAAACAAAACCAACTCAAAATATGTAAGCAGATCAGGGCATCTATGACAATAGTTAGCTTTCGTATTAATAAAAAAATTCGGCACTAACAACGCCGGTATCTCGTACAATTTATCCATGCGCATACTTACTTTACTTTGCCTAATTTCTCTCACCAGGAGAAGTCCTACGCCAACCTTGGCAGCCAATTCTTCCTGAGTCAGCTTGTTCTGTTTTCGTTGTTCCTTTGAGATGTAGAGACATTCATTTACATCGCCTGCCTCAAATTAGACTGTATTAAAACCGTACACATGCTGTATCGCAAGTGAACACTTGTTTTTTCCTGCTATCTGACTATCAGCATTTTAAAAAAAGGTATTATTATGGAAGGGTTACGTGGAAACAAAAGCGTTTAACAGGACATTTCAATTATCATCAACGAATAATAGCCATGTTAAATAATTTATTTAAAATTTCTTTCCGCAATTTTTGGAAGGACAAAACATTCTCAGCAATAAACATACTTGGACTTACCATTGGATTAACCAGTTGTTTGCTTATTGCTTTGTACCTCAATCATGAGCTCAGTTATGATAGCTTTGAATTAAAAGGTGCCAGGATAGCACGTGTTATCATGGAATATAGTTTTGGAAAAGGCAGTGAAAGTAAAAGGGGAAATTTTACCAGCATAAGGGTGGCCCCCATTTTTAAAAAAACTTTTCCTGAAGTGGAAGCTACCGTTCGCATGGCGAAATACGAAAGAGTGGTGGAGTATCAGGATAAGCTTTTTAATGAGAAAAATTTTATGTTTGCCGATGCTTCTTTTTTCCATCTCTTTTCCTTTAGATTAGTACAAGGGAATCTGAACACAGTTTTATCTTCCCGGAATAGTGTAATACTTACGGCATCAACAGCAAAAAAATATTTTAATAAGGAGAATCCCGTTGGGAAAAGTTTGCGCGTTGGCGGCGACAGCAGCCTTTATCAAATTACAGGGGTGATGCAGGACTGTCCTACTAACTCACAAATAAAATTTGATTTCCTCGCATCTTTTCTTCACTCGGTTTGACCAAAGATTATGAGGAAACGTATTGGGATGCAAATTACACTACCTACTTATTATTGAAAGATCGAAACGCTATTCAGTCATTGCAGGGGAAACTACCGGCTTTTATGCAAAAGGAAATGGCAGGCTCTTACGCAACAGTAAATTTTTACCTCGAGCCATTCAGCAGCATCCATTTATACTCGGCGTATGGGGGCTTCGAACCTAATAACAGTATAACATACATTTATATTCTTGGCGCGGTTGGCTTAATTATATTGATTGTCGCCTGTTCCACTTATATCAATCTTACCACAGCGCGTTCCATTGAAAGGGCCAAAGAAGTAGGAGTAAAAAAAGTGCTGGGTGCAGCTAACAAACAACTGTTCTGGCAGTTCCTCACTGAATCTGCGGTACTGTGCATGATGGCTATGGTATTGAGTTTTATTGCAGCAATATTTATGATGCCCTGGTTTAATCAACTTACTGAAAAACAGTTGCAGGTGTGCTCTTTATTCTCCCTGCCATTTATTCTGTTCTCATTAATTAGTGTAGCGATTGTAAGTTTTTTAGCAGGAAGCTACCCCGCATTGATAATGACCTGGTTCAAGCCAATCAAAGTATTAAAAGGATCATTCAGGAATACCGGCTCGGGTCATTGGTTGCGAAAGTCGTTGATCGTATTTCAATTTACCATTTCGGTATTTCTGATTGTTTCCACTTTTACTATGCAAAAGCAGCTTCGCTATATCCAGCATAAAAAATTAGGGTATAGCCGCGAGCATGTATTGGTGTTACCAATGGATAAAAAAATGCTTGCCTCACTTCCGTTAATCAAGCAGCAATTCAAATTAAATCCTGCTGTAATTAGTGTTTCGCGCTGCATGCAATCTCCAGTAGAAGGGGGCGGAGGTTATAATATGCGTTCCGCTACCATGCCGGATAATGAGCAGCTGGCAGTTACCGCTAATCCTTTCGACGAAGATTATATTAAAACTACTGGCCTGCAGCTTATTGCCGGCGAAGATTTTAGCGGGCAGGAGGTTAAAGATGTCTCTGATTATGCAAATATTAAAAAAATGTATCATTTTATATTGAATGAATCTGCTGCTAAACAATTAGGATGGACAGCACAAAGTGCTGTCGGCAAAAAAATGTTTTTAGATAATTCGCGGCCTGGCTTTGTAAAAGGTGTCGTAAAGGATTTTAATTTTGAATCGCTTCATAATTCTATTAAGCCTTTTGTATTATTTCCTGAAGTAAGAGCAAAGGAACTGCTGGTTAAATTAAATGTACAATCTGTACAGCAAACCATTTCATTTCTTCAGATCAAATGGAAAACCCTTTTTCCTGACAGGCCTTTTGAATATCGTTTTATGGAGGAGGATTATAATAAATTATATGGTGCAGAACTTCGCCTCGGCAAAGTAATGAATCTATTTTCTGTGATAGCTATTGTGTTAGCTTGTCTTGGTTTATTTGGCTTGTCTGCCTATACCTCGCAGCAACGCACTAAAGAAATAGGGGTGCGAAAAGTGCTGGGCGCTTCTGTAGGTAATATTATTACTATCTTATCAAAAGATTTTATAAAACTGGCGGCTATTGCCATTGTCGTTTCCTTTCCAGTCGCGTGGTTGTCTGATAGCAAAAATTATCACACACTGTTGCAAAAAATTGAAACGATATGGCACAGTGATTTGCCCGCCATACCTTTTGAATATTCATTTCTTGATGATGAAGTGCAAAAACAATATGAAAAAGAAATTACCTTATCACGTATTATAAATTCATTTACCCTCATCGCGATTCTCATTTCGTGTCTGGGTTTGTTTGGGCTTGCTTCGTTTAGTGCGGAACAAAAGAAAAAAGAAATAGGTATACGGAAAGTTTTGGGCGCAAGTGTATCAGGCATTGTCCGGCTTTTATCGAAAGACTTTATAAAGTTGGTAATTGTTTCATTCGTCATTGCAACACCTGTTGCATGGTGGGCAATGGACAAATGGTTACAGAATTTTGCCTACAGGATATCAGTCACATGGTGGATGTTTGCAATAGCGGGCCCAACAGCGATTTTTGTAACGTTGTTAACGGTAAGTTTCCAGGCTATTAAAGCAGCGATAGCAAACCCGGTAAAGAGTTTGAGAACAGAATGAAATAAATATTTACTTCGTGCAGATGAAAAAATCAATAATGAAGATCTGGCTGGTCATTTGAAGAATGTATCTGGGACGAGCATTTAAATATACATAAATGGCAGTCAACTGGCAGCTGCATAGAAGTAAGATATCGAGCGAATACCTATTGGTTTTAAAGATACGCAGTGTTATAAAAGTTATATTACTTATCCGACGGAAATTTCAGGGACACCCCAATTATCTGAAAAATTTTATCACCCATGTCTTCCGATGCTTACGGCTGACATCTGATAGCCTGACTCCAATTCATCTTTTGATCTAGTAGCATGTCAATCATCAAATGTCTTAAAAGATTTACTGTCAGCCTTCAGCTGTTAGTAATTCAATCTATGATATACTTTCCTCCTGATAGCTGAACGCTGACGGCTTATAGTAAATACGACATTATAAAATTGACATGACACTAGTAACATGAATATCTGAAGACATATTTTTTTCCCGCGTACAAATTATTTACCGCAAAATCACCGCCTGTTACTTCAAAACTATTGACATGACTTTTTGAGTCATAAGCATAGTTTACAAAATTAGCGATCGTTGTTGAATCCTGCCCACTGTTATAATTTATAAATGTAGTAGTAGCCTTTTTCAACGGGTTTGCAGAAGCTGATCCTGCGTCAATCGCAGTTTGAAAATAAAAGATTTCCGGGGCTACTGCAATTTGATAGATAAAGCTTTTAATCGTTTTAGTAACATCATATTCATAGGCTACGGTAATAAATTTTTTCATTGTATTACCGTTGTTTACAAATGCTTCAGACCTGGTAAGATTATTACCGGTATAAGTGTAATACATTTCAAATGAAGTGATACCGGGAGACAAATCATATTCTTCCGTTCTCTTAATAAGTTGTCCGGCGGTATTATAACTATAAGTTACTTTAAACCGGTCGCTGGTAGTATCTTCAGGATATTCATAACCATGAAATTCTATAACTTTCCCGTCTGCGCCAGTAACAAAATATTGCTTTACATCAACCTGTATCTTACCTGTTGTATAATTTATCACGAAATTATTATCTACATTGCCTCTTATGCTATCAATTAATTGAATACTGGAAACTTTATGGTCAGCAGTGAAAGTGCTGATATAACCATATTCGACGACCCGGCTGAAATAATCGGATTTTATAATTTTTTCTATCTTACAATTGTTATCTGTAGTATCAGGTATTAACAATGAACCTCCATTTTCCAGGCTGTATTCTTTCTTACAGGAAAATAGTATTGAGAGACTAATCATAATAAAAAATAAAATTCTTATATAATTCATACGGAAAGTTATAAATAAAATATAATTGTTCAGGGAGTTTATAACCGAATACATTCCACTGATAGTACAGTACGCTATAAACAGCAGGAAATTGCAAAGATGCCAAAAATGACTGGCATTAAATAACAGGAGGTAAATAGTAACACTTAGCAGGGATGAGGTGTGAGGTATGGGGCATGAGTAGATAGCTAATCGCTGATAGCAATACCTCAATGTTCAGTTAAAAAATATTACTACGATACCTGGATATGATCATTAACATTGGAATTTGTTTCTACAACCGGGTGTTCGCTTTTGACAGGATGGTGTTTAAAGAAGCGTTTCTGAAAAAGTAAGATAGCAATTACGCCAGTTGAAATGGAAGCATCTGCGATATTAAAAACAGGACTAAAAAATTCAAACTCTTTGTCTCCTACAAAAGGAATCCAGGAAGGATAGTGAGATTGAATGATAGGGAAATATAACATGTCTACTACTTTGCCATGAAGAAAGCCGGCGTAGCCTTTGACAGGGAAAATTTTAGCTACGTGCGTGAAGGTACTTTCTTCGAAGATTAATCCATAAAACATGCTATCGATCAGGTTGCCTAAAGCCCCGGCAAATATCAGCCCGGTGCATATTATAAAGCCGTTGTTGTATTTTTTTTTGATGATACTTTTAATATAGAACACTCCTAAAATTACTGCCAGGAGTCTGAATAACGTGAGCGCCATCTTTCCTAATTCACCACCAAATTTCCATCCCCATGCCATGCCTTCATTCTCCACAAAATATACCTGAAACCAATTACGGTTCCAACCCAAAGGCCTGATGCCTCTATCATACGGCGTTAGCATGGTATGGTACTCATCCCAGCTGTAACTCAAGGGCATGTGTGTTTTTATCCAGATTTTTAAAACCTGGTCAGCGATGATTATAGTAAGTATCAGAAAGAAAATATACCTGGCCTTCACAAATTAAAAATTTGAACGCAAATATAACCGTAATGCCTGATTCGGCAACCTGCTAAAGCGGAAAACAATAATTAAATGATTTGGTTAACAGCTTTTTTATAGCCATGGAAAGAAAGCCCGACGTCAACCAAGGTTGTACGGATGCATTCGCCAGAACTTCAGCATCGTCGTAAGAAGTACTTTGGGTTGCTTCTTAACCACAGGTTTGCGCTATGGTAAAAAAATCATTCATAATATATTCTTTTTACCCTTTGAGAAATCCCCGTCATAATCTCATAAGGAATCGTTTCGGCCCATTGGGCAAGTTGGGCGATGGAAAGATTTTTACCAAACACAACTACATCATCGCCCTCCTGAACACCAGTGATACCGGTAATGTCAATCATCGCCATATCCATACAGATACTTCCTGTTACAGGTGCAAGTTGTCCATTCACCAGCATTTTTCCATTCCCGTTTCCCAACCTGCGCGGGTAACCATCCGCATAGCCAAGACGAACAGTGGCTATAACCGAATCGCGGTGCAACATCCCTTTTCTACCATAGCCAATAGTTTCACCCTGCTTTACATGTTTTATCTGGGCGATGGTAGTCCTCAGGCTGGAGACTTCTTTTAGATCAACAAGTCCTGAAGTCCCGCTATCAATTCCATATAAACCAATTCCCAGTCGAACCATATCAAGTTGTAAATCCGGATGACGTGAAATGCCCGCCGTATTATCAATATGTTTTATAAAAGAATAACCGGCAGACTTTTCAATTTCGTCGCAAGCCACTAAAAAACTTTCAGCCTGTAGCCGGGTATAGGCATCATGATCAGGATCTTCACTTGCAACGAGATGGCTGAAAACACTTTTTATTTTGAAAACACTTTTTTTCAATGATTCTATCAAAAGAGGGAGTTGCCGTAAGTCAAACCCTAACCGGTTCATGCCTGTTTCAAGTTCGATGTGAACGGGAAATTCGTACAGCTCTTTCTTCTTAAGAAATAAATCGAATTTGCTTAAAATGTTAAATGAATACAGGTCGGGTTCCAGCTTGTATTGACTAAGTGCGTCGAAGGTACTTTCATCAGGATTCATTATCATGATGGGCAGGGTTATCCCTGACTTACGAAGTTCAATGCCTTCATCGGCGTATGCTACCGCAAGGTAATCAACCTTATGAAACTGGAGCAGGTTAGCGATTTCAAAACTGCCAATCCCATAGGAAAAGGCTTTAACCATTGCCATCAACTTTGTTTTGGGCTTCAGTAATTTATGGTATTCCCGAAGGTTATGCAGCATTGCATTTAAGTCAATCTCAAGAACCGTCTGGTGAACTTTTTGTTCCAGCAAATGCCCGATGCGTTCAAATTCAAAGATCCTTGCACCTTTCAGCAATATTGTTTCATTGCTAAAATTAAGTAAAGGGAACTCTTTTAAAAAAGTATCCATATCAGTATAAAAAAAAGATTTCATACCAGGCACTTTTTCAAAAGCCTGGTAATGTTTCGAGATGTGCGGACCGATACCGAAAAGCCGGGAGATATTTTTTTGATTGAGAGAATTTGCTATTTCAAAATACAGATCGCGGTCATTTTTTCCGCTCTGAAGGATGTCTGAAAGAATGATGGTTTTTTTGATATGCTGTTGCTGGTACGTTAAAAAATCCAAAGCAATTTTCCAGGAACTAAGATCAGCGCTGTAACTATCATTGATGATAGAACAATTATTTATCCCATTCTTCAGTTCAAGCCGCATTGCCACATGAGAAAGTTGTTTGAAATGCTGCACCGTAAATTCCTGGTCTGTTTGCAGGTACAATAGTGTGCACCAGCATGTAATACTATTTTCTACGGAGGCATCATCGGTAAAAGGAATTTTTATATTGATTTCCCTTTGATTATAAAGCGCGGTAATGGAAGTATTGTTTGATTCTTTTTCGATAGATACCACCCGCAGGGTCGCCTCTATCTTTAAGCTCCAGGTGAAAAAATTAATTTTAGACGCAGTAGTGCCGTCACGCAGTTGTTTTATGTAAGAAGCAATGCCCTCGTTGATAGAAGGATAATCGCTGCAATAAATAAGCGTGTCGACATTTTTAAACAACTGGAGTTTTTCATTGACCTTTTGGCGGATATTTAAAAACCCTTCACTGTGCGCTTCGCCAATATTTGTAAAGATGCCAATAGTTGGCTGGATAATTTTTTCAAGCTTATGCATTTCATCACTCTCCGAAATACCGGCTTCAAAAATTCCTAACTGGTGGGATTGATTCATCTGCCATACACTTAAAGGAACACCTATCTGCGAATTATAACTTTTAGGACTTCTTACAATATTGTATTTCTCTTCCAGCAATTGGTTGAGCCATTCTTTTACAATGGTTTTACCGTTGCTACCGGTAATGCCGATCACCGGAATATTAACCTGTTTCCGGTGATAAGCTACTAATAAATGTAAAGCATGCATGGCATCTTTAACCAGGATAACAGCCGCTTCAGGATAATTTTCTGTTTCAATAATTTCACTCACAACAAAATTACGCACACCCTTATCGTACAATTCTTTGATGAACGGGTGCCCGTTGCGCCGGGGTCCCGTCAGCGCA
>Ga0209512_1005788_pt1 | contig 10124 bp, 12 predicted proteins | sample frozenSSSSmetaG_FD_184142 | JGI IMG/M metagenome (GOLD analysis project Ga0209512, IMG submission 184142) | Glacier valley bacterial and archeal communities from Borup Fiord, Nunavut, Canada, to study Microbial Dark Matter (Phase II) -... | ecosystem: Environmental > Aquatic > Freshwater > Ice >... | reverse complement strand
TAATAATGACAATAATAGTCGCAATACCGACAATCAAGACCAAAATTCAAATAATGATGATAAAGACAAAGGAAAAGGTTGGATACGGGATACTGCAAAATTTAATAATACTTATATTTTTACTCCATTAGATCCAAACTCTCCTGACAATCAATTGCCATCATCTGTTTCACTGCGACAGTATGCCCCAACTCCAATGAATCAGGGAGAACAAGGTTCATGCACGGGATGGTCAACATCATACGCAGCAAGAACAATTTTAGAATCTGTTGCAAGTGGTTCAGATCCAAACAATGCTCCATTTAGTCCATCATATATTTTTAATCAGGAACATGGAAGTAATTGCAATGGTGCTGTGATGTATGATGTATTAACAAAATTAAGTCAGGAAGGAACATTACCACTTTCTGAATTTCCATACGATGCAAGGAGCTGCGATAGAACACCAAGTAGCCAACAAAGAAATGAAGCGCACAGTTATAAAATATTAGGTTTTAATCGCCTTACTAACGGTCAAAATTTTAATATTGATTTAACTTCCATGAAACAAAATATTGCAAAAGGTGCACCGGTTATTATTGGCATGCCTGTTGGTGGGACTTTGATGAATTTGGCAAGAAATGAAAATAATGGATTGTGGAAACCTACAGACAATGATTATAATGCACTTGAAGATTTTAGAAATGGTGATTACAGAAGGTCTGGTCTTGGAGGTCACGCAATTTGCGTAATTGGATATGATGATAATAAATTTGGAGGATCAGTAGAAATACAAAACAGTTGGGGAAAAGATTTTGGAGATGGGGGATTTTTTTGGATGAAATACAAAGATTTTAAAAATTTCTGTATGGAAGCTTATGGCTTATTTCCATTTCCAAGTGCTAAGGCAAATACCAATCAAACTTTTAAAGCTTCACTAGGTTTAATTATTAACAAAACAAAAGAAAATATCACGTTTAAAAGCAAACAGGGAAATGTATTTGAAACAAAAAATATTTTACCTGATGGCACGAAATTTAAGGTTCAAATTAATAATTCAACACCTTGTTATGTATATGTAATAGGGCAAGATACTGATGGAAGCAGTTATACCTTATTTCCATATACTAAAAAGCATTCGCCATTCTGTGGAATAACAGGAACGCGTACTTTTCCGACAGATTATTCTATGCAATTGGATAATGTAGGTAATAAAGATGTGATTGCTTTTATATTAACGAAAAGTGCAATTGATATAAATAAAATAAAAGACCTTGTTACTAAAAGTACTGGAACAACTTATGCACAGAAGATAAAAGAAGCTTTAAATGATGCATTAATAAACGATAGTGAAATTACTTTTTCGACAGATAAAACTATTAATATTGAAGTTGGTAAAACGAATAAAAATGCCGTTGCGATTGTAATGGAAATAAATAAAAAATAAAATTATATATAAGATTAAATTTTTTAACCCTTAAACTTAAAATTATGCCTGTAAGAATGGTTTCCGACGATGATTCATCATTAAACTCCTCTAATAATAGTGGCGGTGGATTAATGAATATGTTTAACAATTTTATGGATCCAAGTGATAATAATCAAAATTTTCATGACACCACAAATGGTGGTGGTGGGTTAATGAATATGATTAGCGGATTATTTAGTAATAATTCAAGTGTTAACCAAAGCAATTTTGACATCAGTGACATTACCAATTTATTTCATAGCAGTCAAAATAATAATGGTCAAATTGATTTTAATTCATTGAGGGATAACATAAGTAATCATCCTAATAGTAATAATCAAGGTTGGTTAAGCACAATTGCTAACGTTATTCAAATGTTTAGAAAATAATTCTTTCACCTTAATCCTTAATTTTATGCCTGTAAGAATGGTTGAAGATGATGATAGTGAAGATACTTCATCAAATGATAGAAATGATTATAGTTCTGATAACAGTTCGGAAAGCGACAATAGTACATCAGGTGGAGGGCCAAACTTTCCAGGTTGCGCTTCGGTAATTGTTATTTTAATAATAGCCTGTGCTGCATTTTTAATTACAGGATTAGTTTAAGATAAATTTTTACATTTTAAAAAGTGTTTCTTTAAAATGAAGCACTTTTTTTTTTAATTTTAATAGTAAATGCTTAACCCTTAAGAAGAATATTAGTATTTTGATATCGATATATTCATAAAAATATATTTTTATTGTTTATTTAATGGGCAACCAATTTTCTTTTTGTATTTCATAAACAAAATTTAGTTTGCTTGGCTCGCCATAATATGCAACTTCTAATTCAGCTGGTTTCTTTTGTGCACCAAGTTTAGTGATTGCTTTTTGAGAACGAATATTTGAAGCGCCAATATGAAAAATTACTTTCTCAACATACTTAAAAGCGTGTGCGAGCATTAGAGATTTTATCAAATGGTTAAATGTTGTGCCCCAATGTGATCGGATTAAAAAGGTATATCCAATCAAAATTTCACTTTTTGTTTCGTCATAATCATAAAATCGAGTACTTCCAATTACCACTCCGGTTATTTTATCGAAAATAATAAAAGCTCCCTTTGATAAAATTGCTCCATTGAAATAATTTGTAAAGGCATCTAATTTGTAACGATCAGGATTAGGATGTTGTTCCCATATTAAAGGATCATTTGCAACATTGAAAAGTTTTTCAAAATCACTTTCAATTATTGGCTGTAGTTTTACAATATCATTTTCTAAAATAGGTTGTAATTGAAAAGGCATAACTATTAAAAAATAATAAATTTAAAAATTATTTCGTAAAACGTGCAAAATAGAAAAGGAAACTGATTTGCAGTTTCCTTTTCTAATATTTATTTATTTATTTTTTTAATTAAGCATTATTCAAGGCTTCTGCACCACCTACAATTTCAAGAATTTCTTTTGTAATTGCAGCTTGGCGAGTTTGATTGTATGCTAATTTAAGTTGCTTTAATATATCACCTGCATTTTCGGTTGCTTTATCCATGGCTGTCATCCTTGCGCCATGTTCAGCAGCGTTGGATTCCAGAATAAACTTATAAAATTGAACTTTAAGTGATTTTGGAATTAACTCTTTAAATATTTCTTCTTGGGAAGGTTCAAAAATATAGTTGGTATTTGTTTTTAAAGATTTATCAACTGCTAAAGGAATAATTGGCAAAAATTGATAAGTACGAACAATTTGCGTAGCAACGTTTTTAAATTCGTTATAAATAACTTCTACTTTATCGTACTTGTGATCCAAGAAACCATTCATCGCAAATTCTGCTGCGGTTCTTACACTATTAAAATTTAAATTCTCAAATAAACCATAGTATTGATCTTGTAGTTTATGGTTTCTTCTTGAAAAAAAATCAAAAGATTTTTTACCAATTGGTAAAATAGTAACCTTTCCACTTTTATGTAAATCGAAATATTTTTCGTTAATTAAATTAATAACTGCTTTGCCAATGTTACTATTAAAAGCCCCAGCCAAACCACGATCTGAACTAATAGAAACAATTAAAACATTTTTAATTTCACGTTCTTCTGTAAAAGGGTTTTCAACCGAATCGTCAATAGATGCAGCTAAATTATTTAAAATAGCACTCAGGCGCTCAGAATAGGGGCGCATTTTCATTATTGCTTCTTGCGCTCTACGTAACTTTGAAGCAGATACCATTTTCATGGCCCTGGTAATTTGCTGCGTTGACCGTATTGAATTAATTCTGTTACGGACTTCTTTTAAACTTGCCATGCTTCTTTTTTTATAATAATGAGATGAATAAATTTTATCATCTCATTATGATTATCTTTTAAAACTTCTTTTTAGAATTTACCTGCCACTTCAGTAGCTACTTGTTTTAATTTTGCAAGAATTTCGTCTTCCCACTTCCCAGCTTTTAATGATTTTAAAACTTCTGGATACTCTGCCTTTAAAAGATTGGCAAGGTCTTCCTCAAATGTTTTAACTTTATTAATAGGCACGTTATCAATTATACCTGTTGTTGAAGCAAAAATGGTAGCAATTTGATACTCTACTGCAACTGGTGAAAATTGAGCTTGTTTTAATATTTCCTGATTGCGTCGACCTCTTTCGATTGTTTTCTTGGTAGCAGCATCTAAATCCGAACCGAATTTTGAAAAAGCTTCTAATTCACGAAATTGTGCCTGATCTAATTTTAAAGTACCGGCTACTTTTTTCATGGATTTGATTTGAGCATTTCCACCAACTCGAGATACAGAAATACCAACGTTAATAGCAGGTCGAATACCTGAGTTGAATAAATTCGTTTCCAAAAATATTTGTCCGTCAGTAATAGAAATCACATTTGTTGGAATATATGCAGAAACGTCACCAGCTTGTGTTTCAATAATTGGTAAGGCAGTTAATGAACCTCCACCTTTTACATGTCCTTTTAAAGATGGTGGCAAATCATTCATTGCTTGTGCAATCTCATCGGAAGCATTAATTTTTGCAGCACGTTCTAATAATCTGCTATGAAGATAAAAAACATCTCCAGGATAAGCTTCACGGCCTGGTGGTCTTCTTAATAATAAAGAAACTTCACGATATGCAACAGCTTGTTTTGATAAATCGTCATATATTACTAATGCTGGTCTACCTGTATCGCGGAAATATTCACCAATTGCAGCACCAGTAAAAGGAGCAAAAAATTGCATAGGTGCAGGATCTGATGCGTTAGCAGCAACTACAATAGTATAGGGCATTGCACCTGCTTTTGTTAAAGAATTAACAATTTGCGCAACTGTGGAAGCTTTTTGACCTATTGCCACATATATACAATATACAGTTTCTCCTCTGTCGTAAAATTCTTTTTGATTAATAATTGTATCAAGTGCAACTGCAGTTTTTCCAGTTTGGCGGTCACCAATAATCAACTCGCGTTGTCCTCGACCAATAGGAATCATTGCGTCAATTGCTTTAATACCTGTTTGTAAAGGTTCTGCCACTGGTTGACGATAAATTACACCTGGTGCTTTACGTTCTAATGGCATTTCAAATAAATCCCCATCTAAAGCTGGTCCACCATCTATTGGATGACCCAAAGTATTTATGATTCGGCCTAACATACTTTCGCCTGCTTTTACATAAGCAATTTGATTGGTTCTGCGAACGGTATCACCCTCACGTATTGATCTAAAATCTCCTAACAATACAGCTCCAACATTATCTTCTTCAAGATTTAATACCATTCCCATCAATCCTTCCTGAAACTCGATTAACTCTCCTGATTGAACTTTTGTTAATCCATATATACGCGCAACACCATCACCAACTTGTAAAACCGTTCCAACTTCTTCTAATTCAGCCTCGGTTTTTGATTGAGAAAGTTGGGCTCTTAAAATAGCTGAAACTTCATCGGGTCTAACAGATACCATCTTAATTTATTTTATTGTTAAAAACTTAAATTTTTATTTTAAAAAGAATATTATTGAATTTAATTTTGAAATAAATCCATTTTTATTTTCCTTAATTTATTTTTTACAGATTCATCAATTTGTTGATCAGCGATTTTTAATACATATCCTCCTATTAAAGATCTGTCTATTTTTTCTCTTAAATCAACTTTTTTACCTGTAGTTTCTTCTACTATTTTTTTAAATTTATTGCGTGTTTGCTCATCAATTTCGAAAGTGGTAATTAATTCTGCAACCTGAATATTATGATGAATGTTGAATAAATCGCCAAAAGAAATGGCAATATCTTTTAAAATAGCTTCTCTGTTTTTTCGGGTAATAATTTCAAACATCGAAAAACTAATAGAATGGATTTTTCCTTTAAAAATGGCTTCGAGAATACTTAATTTTTTATAATGAGGTACAATCGGGCTTTTTAACATCAATTCAAATTCCCTATTTTCATTACAAACCTTTACAAAGGCACTCATATCTTCATTCACCTGCTCTAGTACACCTTGTTCGATAGCTAATTCCAATAATGCTTTAGCGTATCTGTGTGAAGCTCTACTTTCTGCCATTGTATAATTTTTTAATTTCTAAAATTCTTTTAACTAATTTAGATTTGTTTCTTTTAATAAATCATTAACGAATTCCTTTTGAGAAGATTGATCCTTTAATTGATTTTTTAATACTTTTTCAGCGATTTCAATAGACAGTTCAGCTACCTGCATTTTTATATTTTCTATAGCAGATTGTTGCTCTTGCCTAATTGCATGGCGAGCATCATCAATCATTTTGTTTCCTTCAGCAATTGCCTTATTTTTCGCTTCATTAACCATATTTTCCGCAGCCTCATTCGCTTTCTTTAAAATAATATCCCTCTCTTCACGCGCCTTTTCTAATAATTTCATATTATCCTGTTGCAAAGCCTTCATATCTTCTGTTGCTTTAGCTGCTGAACGCAAAGCACTTTCAATTGAAGTTTCTCTTTCATTTAATGCTTCAGCTATTGGTTTAAAAGCATATTTCCTTAAAATAAAAAATACAAAAAGAAATGCTATTAAAGTCCAGAAAATCAAACCGACATCAGGGGTAACTAATTGCATAAATATGATTTGTTAATTGATATAAAAATTTCGTTTTATTACTTAAATTAATTATTTATTCAGAATTGATAAAATATTAACCAATGTTTCCTTTATTGATAATAATTCTCCCTTAATTAAGGGTATTTCTTTTAATTTCAAATCGTTCAGTTGTTCCTTCATTAAAGGTATTTCTTTCAATTGCTCTTTAATCAAAGGCAAATCTTTCAACCGTTCTTTTATTAAAGGCAATTCACTTAATTGAATCTCTTTTAATTGTTCTTTAATAAAAGGTAAATCTTTCAAATGTTCCTTCATTAAAGGAATCTCTTTTAATTGTTCTTTAATCAAAGGCAAATCTTTCAACTGTTCCTTCATTAAAGGTAACTCTTTCAATTGTTCCTTCATTAAAGGCAGTTCTTTTAAATCTTCCCTTATTGAAATATTCTCATTAAGCAAAAATGTAATATTCTCTGATTGCCGTATCATCAATTTGGTTAGCTGAGATACACCTGATGAAAGAGAATCTTGTTTATTTTCCATCCTAACTACCTTCGCTGATAAATCTGCTATGTCAGCTTTGATATTAGCAACTTCTTCAGAATTTCTATCCTGTTTTTGAAGTAATTCAGCTAAAAGAATTTCTAATTGATCCAAACGTTCTCTATCAGTCATAATCTGCAATCAATAAAATATTCCATGCCCTTTGCCTAATGCAGGGGCATGGAATGATTCAATTATTTTAATTGGAAAGAAACAAGGAAACAAGCAAGCACACCAATCAAAGCAATCGCCTCAATAAGGGCGGCTAAAATGATGGCTGCAGTTTGAATCTTGTTTGATGCTTCCGGTTGACGAGCAATACCTTCAACAGCACCACCACCAATGCGACCAATTCCAATACCAGCGCCTATTGCAACTAATCCAGAACCGATACACGCACCCATTACTGCTAAATTGTTATTAGCAGCTGCTTGCAAAAAGATGTTAAACAATGTAGCTAACATAAAATGAAATATAAATTAAGTGAAACAAATAAAAGCAATCTAAAAATCTTATTAATGCCCGTGATCATGTTCGCCATGCTCTTCTACTGCACTGCCGATGTACATACATGATAGCAAGGTAAATATATATGCCTGCAAAAATGCTACTAGCAGCTCAAGGAAATTCATTGCCACCACCACTGGAATACTTGCTAAAGCAACAGTTGCATTTTTAAAAAGAAATATCAACCCTACAAAACTTAAAATAACAATATGGCCACCAGTTATATTTGCAAAAAGACGAATCATTAAAGCAATAGGTTTTGTAAAAACACCTAAAATCTCAACGGGAACCATTATTGGCAACAACCAAAGTGGAATACCAGGAGGAGCGAAAATATGCAACCAGTAATTTGATTTACTATTTAATAATGTTAATATTAATGTAAGTACTGCCAAAGTTAATGTAACTGCAATATTACCTGTTAAATTAGCTCCACCAGGCAATAAGCCTAGTAAATTATTAAATAAAATAAAAAAGAATAAGGTAAGCATATAAGGTAAAAACTTTTCAGCATTCTTACCTCCAATATTTGTTTTAACTATATCATCACGAACAAAAATAATAAGGGGTTCGAATAAAGATTGTATACCTTTTGGTGCCTCGCCTTTATGGTTCCGGTATCTGTTTGCTATGGTAATAAATATTCCACAAAGCAATGCAATACTAATAAGCATTGATGCTACATTTTTTGTTATGGAAATATCAACTATTCTTCTATCGCTTTCAACATGTTTAATTTTATGGTCTTCCTCATCTATATAATATCCCTTATATGTATGTTCTTCTTTTTCACCTTCATGAAGTTCCCCTTCACTGTGAAATTTGCTTGACGAAAAAATTTCTATACCCCTGTCTTTCGACAAAATAATAATTGGTAGTGGAATTGTAATATGTGTATGACCAATAGAAGCCAAATGCCATTCATGCGAATCAGCAATATGATGCAAAATCATTTCGGAAAAGTTAAATGGCTCTTTAACTTCACCGTGTTCGATTTTATTTATTTCCTCCTTATCTTGTTGAGGATGAACATTTTCTTGTGAAAAAATATAATTAGGCAGCACTAAAAAAAGAGCTACTAAAATAAATATTTTAAATGTGTTTTTAAGAAAAAAAATTGATTTTGAGGTCATTGATTGTCACGGCTTTTCAAATTGGGTCGCAAGGTAATAAGCAATACGTAAATATCAAAGCCCATGTAAAACAAATATAATACTAAGAAATCGCAAACGAATGTTAATAAATCTGGAAGATGGTTAAAAGCAAAATAAGCTATAAAAATAAAACTTGTTAAAAGCCTTAGTGCCATAGTACCTAAAAATATTATAATTTCATTTTGTTTAGGAATAAAAAACTGCATTCCCAATTGAGATATAATTGTTAATGAAATTAAAAAAATGAAAATCATCCAAATTTTGGAATGGATAAGTGTAGGAAATAAAAAAGAAATGAAAAATGTTAATGCAATTAAAAAAATTGAATAAATAATAAGCTTAACCATTTAGAAAAAATAAATTGATTTGTGTTTAATAAAGGGGATTTAAAAAAAGGATATTTTTAAATTTCAAAATTAAAACCTTTCGATTTTAACTCATCGTATTTGTTTCTGTCGAATTTATAAAGCTGGGCTGCACGATGTGCCACACCTTTTTGTTTCTCGTCAAGTTTTATCAACAAATTCATTTTAAGAATTTTTTTTCTAAAATTTCTCTTGTCCAATTCTTGTCCCAAGGCTGCCTCATATAAATGCTGTAATTCCGAAAGTGTAAATTTTTGAGGAAGTAACTCAAAACCTATTGGTTGGTATCTAACCTTCCCCTTTAAGCGGTCGATCGCAAGTTTTACAATCGTTTCGTGGTCAAAAGCCAAATCTTTAGGTACTTCCGACAAAGCAAACCATTTTACATTATCTGCATCAGTTCCTGCTTTTACTTTTTGATAATCTGATAATTTTAATAATGCAAAATATCCAACCGACACAGTCCTTCCTCTAGGGTCTCTTCCCATATCTCCAAAAGAATAAAGTTGTTCCATAAAAACATCTGTAAGACCTGTTTCCTCTTCTAATTCTCTTTTCGCTGCGAATTCCAAACCTGGGTCAGTATCTACATCTAAAAATCCTCCTGGCAATGCCCACTTTCCTCTAAATGGTTCACCACCTCTTTGAATAAGTAAAATTTTTAATTCAGCATCATCAAAACCAAATAATATGCAATCTACAGTAACTGATGGTCTGGGATACTCATATGTGAAAGACATGTTATATAAATTTGTTTGCAAAATAAATGCAAGTTATATCAGCGAGAAAATATTATAGGTTTTTATTTTATGATTTTAAAAAAAGAATCTTTCATGAATAATTTTTCCATTTTTTATTCCTAAACAATAATTTCATTTACGGAGTCAATACTTTTGTTATTCAACGTTACTTCCAACATTAACTGAATTGAAAAAAAATCAGAAGCAATAATAGGATCAGAAACTTCGTAGTGGTTCCATTCTTTAATGTTTTGTAAAAATTTTCCTTCTTTTTGTAAAATTGAGCTCAAGCCATCTACCGAACGGCTCTTTGCTTTTTCTGGTTCTTCATTTGG
>Ga0209512_1005786_pt1 | contig 10125 bp, 10 predicted proteins | sample frozenSSSSmetaG_FD_184142 | JGI IMG/M metagenome (GOLD analysis project Ga0209512, IMG submission 184142) | Glacier valley bacterial and archeal communities from Borup Fiord, Nunavut, Canada, to study Microbial Dark Matter (Phase II) -... | ecosystem: Environmental > Aquatic > Freshwater > Ice >... | reverse complement strand
TCTCGAGCTTGCCTTGCCGGGTCCTCGTCACGCACTGCGCGGGCAGTTCGATGCCCTGTGCGTGGCGGCAGGTGTTACGCCGCGGCCGTGCGCGGAAGTGGACGACATGGCGATGCTGCGCCTCGTGGCACGCGTTAGCGGCTGGCTCACGGCGCCGGCGGTCGAGAAAGCTGCTTTGCACTTCGCCTATCCGCCATGGCGCATGGATCTTGAACCGATTGAATGGCGCTATCCGGGCGGCATTGATTCACGGCGGCATCCCGGATCGGCGGCGGTCGCGCCCTCAAACCGATCCTGCGAACCGAGTAGCGCGCGGTGAGCTTGTCGTGGATCAACCGGCCGCAGGGTGGGTGCCACCAGAGAAGACAAAGGCCACTTCATTGACTTCTACAACACGAGCCGAACGCACTCGACCCCTCAAGCGGCCCCGCATCGATCCGCTACATTGTTGTCCTCACGTTGTTCGACATCGCCGGCGACGGCACCAGGGCCGGCGGATTCATTGTCAAGGCTGCGTTCATCCACTCAGGTTGGCGCGATCCACGCAGCGTTCAGCGGACGAGCAGGAGCGGGCATGGCCGAGCAAGTGGTCGCGGCGCTGGAGCTTGGGGCGTGGCGGCGGTTACCGAGGGAGATGGTCGATCCGCTGCATCTGCGAGTGGCTCGGAGTTGCGTCGATTCGAAACAGCAATGATCGGCCTGAGCCTCCGCCTGTCCACGTAAAGTCTGGCGTCGATGGATTGAGGAGATGCAATGATGCTGCGAGCAGTCCCCCCGCTGACCTCGTTGAAGTGTTTCGAGGTCGCTGCGCGCTTCGAGAGCTTCACCGTCGCTGCAGAGCATCTGCTCAGGGCGCCGTCGGCCGTCAGCTACCAGATACGGCTGCTCGAGGAGTACTTGGGCAAGCCGCTGTTCGTACGCACGGGTAAAAAGGTGCTCCTCACCGCCGACGGGCGCACCTACTTTGTACAGGTGCGCACTGCGTTCGACCTGCTTGCAAATGCGACACGGGCGGTTCGAAGCGGCGATAGCGACCAGCGCGAATCGATCCGCATCAGCGTGGCACCAAGTTTCGGCAGTGCGTGGTTGACACCGCATCTTGCGGGGTTTTTCGATCTGTATCCCGATCTCGAACTTCATATCACCACTGAGAGCTATCCGACGAGCTTCGGCAACGGCCAGATCGATTGCGAAATCCGTTACGGCGATCGTGCGCTGGGCAAACTCGAAGCTTTACCGCTTTGCACCGAGCGACTCGTGCCGCTATGCAACCCATCGCTGCTCAAGGGAACCGACTTGTCCGAATTGCTTGCAGATGCCACGCTTATCCATAACGAAGCGCGCGACATCAACTGGCAGGACTACCTGAATGCCTACAAGGTCCAGCGCAACGGCAACGGCAAGTCGCTCTTCTTCGATCGTTCGACGTATGCGCTCGACGTGGCCCGCAAAGGCTTAGGCATCGCGCTCGAAAGCACCATCCTTGCCCACGATGATTTGCGCAGCGGCCGCCTCGTGGCTCCGCTCGGAATGACCGGCATCGCAGGCGCCACCTATCAGTTGGTCGCGCCGGATTCGCAGCGCTTTCGGAGCGGCAAGGTGTTCGCGTTCTACAGCTGGCTGCGACAGTCGCTCGTCGCCACATCGCAGTTCGACTCGCAGGCGGAATCTGAGACGGGAACCGAGCAGCTTTCCTGCGGAGAGTGAAGTGATTGCCCGTGATGTCGAGAAATTCCGCTCATCGGTCGGACAAATATTTTTCACCGCCTCAAATTTGATCCTCGCCTAGCATCGTTCGTCTGCAGTTGCTTCCCGTGTTGGGCCTCGCAACCAAGCCCGACTCAGAGCCTCGATCGATGCATGAACGCTGGAAGAAGCGCCCGCCCGGTTCGAACTGGGGTGATTTCGGGATCGACGACCAGAAGGGTCGGCTGAATCTGCTGACACCCGCCAAGGTCCTCCAGGCTGTGGCTGAGGTGCGTACCGGCATCACCTTTTGTCTAAGCCTGCCACTCGACTTTCCCGGGGGCGACTACCACGGCCTCAAGCGGCTGGCACCGGAACTGCGTGCCGTGCATCGCGGCGGCGGTTATGCCTACAACTTTCGTCCGCGGCTTGAACAGTCCGACGTCTGGAGCGACGATCGCGTCACGCTCTACACCCAGGCCTCGACGCAATGGGACGCACTGTCGCACGTCGGCTCCGCGTTCGACGCCGACGATGACGGCCACGCCGAAGTCTGCTTCTACAACGGCTACCGCGCCGGCGAGCATCTGCCGGCACCGGTTGTTTCCGGTGAGCAGGCGGGGAAGGTGGCCGCGCTTGCGCTGGGCATCGAGAACATGGCCGAGACCTGCGTGCAGGGGCGCGGCGTGATGATCGATCTTCACGGCCACTACGGCACGTCGAACGTCAAGGTCGGCTACGACGCGTTGATGCGCATCTGCGAGGAAGACGGCGTCGAAGTCGAGCAGGGCGACATGGTCTGTCTCCACACCGGACTGGCCGCCGCGCTGCTGCGCCTGCAAAGGAATCCTGACAAGCAGACCCTGGAGCACTCCCACCCATCACTCGACGGGCGGGACGAACGCTTGCTGAATTGGATCACCGACAGCGGTCTGGCGGCGCTGATCGCAGACAACTTCGCTGTCGAGGCCGTGCCGTCGCGAGACGACGAGACATCCGCCGTCTCGGAGCCGCTTCACGAGTTGTGCATCTTCAAGCTCGGCATCCATCTTGGCGAGCTGTGGCATCTGAGCGAACTCAACGGCTGGCTGAAGGCGCATCAGCGCAGCCGATTTCTCCTGACGGCACCACCGCTACGCCTGCCAGGAGCGGTCGGTTCCCCGGTGACGCCGGTGGCCACGGTTTAAACGCTTTTGTCGACACCCCCCGTCCTGGCCCTGGCGCCAGTTCCACTCACATTCAAGGAGAAGAGTTATGAGCAAACGAATCAGCAAGCGCGCGAGCTTCGCAGCCGCGTTGGTTGGCGCCGTCATGCTGCTTTCAGCGCAGGTGGCGGGAGCGCGTTCCCTTGACGCCATCATCGCGTCGGGCGAGATCCGCGTGGGCGTCAACCCCGAATATCCGCCCACGTCGAAGTACGACGCCAAGAACGAACTGGTCGGCTTCGATGTCGACGTTTCCAACAAGCTCGCGGCGATGCTCGGCGTCAAAGCGGTGTACGTGATCGTGAACGCATCGAGCCGCGTTCCGTTCGTCACCTCGGGCAAGATCGACTACGTCATGGGCGGCATGACCCGCACCACCGAACGCGCCAAGCTGATCGATTTCACGCTGCCAATCAACACCGAGTCGATGGGTGTTCTTACCGTCACGGGCAAGCCCTTCAACGCACCCTCCGACCTCAACAAAGCAGGTGTCACCCTCGCCGAGGTGCGTGGAACGACGGGTGCCAAACTTGTGGCTGCGAAGTTTCCCAAGGCTAAGCTTCTGGAACTCGACAACCATCCCGACGTGTTGCGAGCCGTCGCACAGGGCCGGGCCGACGCGGTGGTCGAAGATCTGTCCTTCCTCGGGCAGATCATGGGCACGGTGAAGGCCAGCTGGCGCACCCTGAAGGAGCCCGTGGGCGAGGTCTACTACGACTCGCTGGGTGTCGCCAAGGCAGACACGACCCTGCGTAATTGGCTCAATGTCGCCATCTTCGAACTCAACCAGAGCGGTGCCACGGCAGAAATCTGGCGCAAGTGGTACGGCGTCGACATGCTCGTGCCCGTGCCCGTCAACCCCGCGTTCTGAGCCTGCAGGGCTGTCGGGCGGCAGCCTTGCTTTCGTTTGCTGCGCCGGCGCCGACTCGCCTCTGCATGGACTACACGCTCCAATTCGGCCAGATCACGCGTTTCTTGCCTGGGTTTTTCACCGGCGCGCTGATCAGCCTTTCGTTGGCGGCGATGGCGTTTGCGGGAGGCCTCCTGATCGGCCTTGCCGGCGCGGCTCTGAAAACCTACGGTAACCAGCTGGCGCGGCGTCTGGTCGGCATCTACGTCGTGTTCTTCACCAACACGCCGCAGCTGGTGCAGATCTTCTTTCTGTTTTTCGTCTTGCCCGACGCAGGCGTCTTGCTGTCGCCTTACAGCGCCGTGCTGATCGGGATGACGCTCAACGCCGGCGCGTATCTGACAGAGATCCAACGTGCTGGTTTCCTCTCGGTTCGCGCTCAGGAAATCGAGGCTGCCGAAACGATCGGCATGTCGCGCTTGCAGACGATCCGCCACATCGTGATGCCGCACATCGTGCGGACCCTGTTCCCGCCGCTTTCGAACCACTACATCTCGATGGTGCTCGGAACTTCGATGGCGGCCGTGTTCGGCGTCAACGAGCTGACCGGCCAGGCCATGAGCGCCAACGCCGAGACGTTCAGGGCGGTCGAGATCTATCTCGTCGTCGGCGCAATCTACATCGCCGTCACGCTCGTTGCCAGCGCCCTCCTGGTGCTCGCCGGGCGCCACCTGTTGCGCGTCAGGATGGCGTTGTGATGGAAGGCACCTTCGCCGAGCAACTGCGGGAATTTCTCACCTACGCCAACGCCACGTTCTTGCTGTCGGGAATGGCGACCACCCTGGTCCTCTCGGTCAGTGGCTGCGTGATCGGCTTTCTCGCGGGGTTCGGCTTGGCGGCCGTGCGCAAAGCCGGGGGCAGGGTGCCCTGGATCGTGCGTGCGCTCGTTGCGGTCATCGTCGAGGCCTTTCGCCGCGTTCCGTTCCTCGTCACGCTGCTGATCGTTTTCTTCGCGTTTCAGCTCGCTGGCGGCAATGTGTCGGTATTGGTGGTGGGAATCGTCAGCGTGTCGCTGATTGCCACCGGGTATCTTTCCGAGATTGTTCGCGCCGGGCTCGATGGCGTGCATCCGAATCAATGGGACAGCGCAATCGTCGCCAATTTCACCTATCTGCAAACCCTGCGCTATGTGATCGTTCCTCAGGCCTGGAGGGTCATCCTGCCGCCTGCCTTCGGCTTCTTCCTGATGTTCATCAAGGATTCGGCGCTCGCTTCGCAAATCGGCGTGGTCGAACTCACCTACGTCGGCAAGGTTCTCAACAACAAGGGCTACACGCCTGCGCTCGCCTTCGGCTCCATTCTCGTTCTCTACTTCGTTTTGTCTTATCCGCTCGCACTGCTCGGCCGCTATCTGGAGTTCCGTCTTGCCCAAGCTAAGCATCGCTAACCTGGTTGCCGACTACGCCAGCACGCGCGTTCTCGACGGCATTTCGCTGGAGGTAGAGAACGGTGACGTGACCAGCCTGATCGGCCCTTCCGGCTCCGGCAAGAGTACGTTGTTGCGCGTGATCGTCGGCCTGCTCAAGCCCAGCTCGGGTTCCATCAGAGTGGACGGCCGTTCCATCGACTACGACCATGCCGACGACCTGCGCGCCATGCGCGATCAGTGCGCCATCGTGTTCCAGGCCTACAACCTGTTCCAGAACATGACCGCGTTGCAGAACATCACGATCGGGCCAGTCAAGATCCGCGGCCGCAACCCGATCGAAGTGCGTGGCGAGGCCATGGCGTTACTCGAAAAGGTAGGCTTGGCCGACAAGGCCGGGAGCTACCCCGACGAGCTGTCCGGTGGCCAGCAGCAGCGGGTCGCGATCGCCCGCGCCCTGGCGCTTCGGCCACGCCTCCTGCTGTTGGACGAAGTGACATCGGCACTCGATCCGGAGTTGGTGACCGACGTGCTCGACACGATCCGAATGCTGCTACGCGACCACAAGATCACGATGCTGGTCGTGTCCCACGAGATGGGCTTCGTTCGCGACGTTTCGTCTCGCGTCGTGTTCATGGCCGCGGGCAGGGTCGTCGAAGTCGGTACGCCGGCGCAGATATTCGCCAATCCTGCCGAGCCGCGAACCCGAGATTTCATCTCGAAGGTCCGCACGTTGTAGTGCCGTCTTCAATGGCGAGGGCTACAGCTTCGCAGTGACGGTCTTGATCCGGCTGTAGTTCTGCAGAGCCGCGAGGCCTTTCTCACGTCCGAATCCGCTGTTCCGGGTGCCACCGAAGGGCGTCTCGACCCCGCCTGCGAAGAACTGGTTGATGAACACTTGTCCGGCGTCCACGTCCCGGGCGAAACGAAGCACCTTGCCGACGTCTCGCGAATAGATGCCGGCCACCAGCCCGAAGTCGGTGCCATTGGCGAGATGTACGGCGTCGTCGTAGTTGTCGGCGATTTGCACTGCCAGCACTGGGCCGAAGATTTCTTCCTGGACCACGGCGTCGCTGGCATCGGGACAAAGAAGCAGAGTGGGCTCGAAGAACCAGCCGTTCTCGAGGCCCGGTACGTTCATGCGCTTGCCGCCGCACAGAGCCTCCAGGCCGCGCGACATGCCGGCCGTTACGTGGCCACTCACCGCTTTCAGCTGAACGTCCGAGACCAGCGGTCCGAGGTCGGGATTGTCCAGACCCCGACCTCCTTTCATGGCACGCGCCGCCGAGACGATGCGCTCGATCAACTGGGGTGCAACGGCCTTCTCGACGACCAGGCGCGAGCCGCATGAACACACCTGCCCGGCATTCATGAAGATGGCTTTCAGCGTGCCTTCGAGGGCGGCGTCGAGATCTGCATCGGCGAGCACAACCAGCGGCGACTTGCCGCCGAGCTCGAGCGTGACGGAGGCCACGTGATCGGCAGCGCCGTGCATCACTCGCTTGCCTGTCTTGACCGAGCCCGTGAACGTGACGTGCGCGACACCCCGGTGCGAGACCAGCGCCTCACCGGTGACTGCGCCGATGCCGACGACCACGTTGTAGACGCCCGGCGGAATGCCCGCCTCGTGCATCAGCGGGCCCAGCAGCAGTGCGCTCAGAGGCGTCTGCTCGGCGGGCTTGACGACGGCGGTGCAGCCTGCGGCCAGGGCCGGCGCCACGCCGCGCGCCGTGGTCACGAGCGGAAAATTCCAGGGAATGATGTGCGCAGTGACGCCGACCGGTTCGCGCAAGGTGAACGAGAAAAACTGCTCTCCCAGCGGGATCGAAGTGCCTTCGAACTTGTCTGCGACACCGGCGTAGTACTCGAAATAGCGGGCCGACGTCTCGATGTCTCCACGCGCTTCGCGCAACGGCTTTCCGGAGTCGAGCGATTCGATTCGCGCCAGCGTTTCCAAATCCCGGCGAATGAGCCGGGCCACGGTCATCAACGCGCGCGCGCGCTCCGCCGGGAGCTTGCTGCGCCACACGCGCAGTGCCCGCGCGGACGAAGCGACGGCTTCGGCGACGACCTCGGTCGACGCGATCGCGACCGAGGTCAGAACCTCGCCGCTCGCCGGATCGAAGGTCGGATGCATCGGCGCGCCGGCGGCAGGGATGAAGGCGCCTTCGATGTAGCTCGTGAAAGGAAGGTCGCCGATCGAGTAGCGCGACAGATCGGAGGAGGCTGCGTTCATTGAATTCTCCAGGCGGACGTTTAAGGAAATCACAAGCCGTATGTCGTGTCAGCTCGGCGGCATGTCGGGCTCGCGCGCCGGGCCCAGTGCTTCCTGGAGAAGGCTGCCGATCGGGATCGGTCGTGCCGGCGGGCGCATGCGCGGCAGCTGCACCGAATCGAGCGAGACGCCACATTCCCTGGCGACGATGGTCGCGGCCGGAACGAGACAGTTGCGGCCCTGGCAGCGCCCCATCGAAAGACGGGTCGATGACTTGATGCGCCCGAGGTTGCCGTCGCAATCCCGCGCCGCCTTGCGGATCTCGCCCTGCGTAATTTCTTCGCAGCGGCAGATCGTGGTCTCGTCGGTGGCCAGCGCCACGGGCTCCGGCAGAGCGTAGGCGGTGCTGAGCGCATGGCGAAAGCGGTCGAGCCGTCGCAGTTGCCGCACGGCGCCAGCGAGGGTCCCGGGGATAGGGCGGCCGAGTCGGGCTGCCACTGCAGACCCGGCGAGCCGGCCCTCGACCACGGCCAGCTCGACACCACCGATACCGGCTCCATCACCGGCCGCGTAGATTCCCTCGATCGAGGTCTCGAGCGCTGTCGAGCGCTTCGGCACCCAGCCCCCGAGCAGGGGCTCGTTGCGCATGGTGCAGCCGATCATGCGTGTGATCTCGGTGGAGGGTGTCAGGCCGTAGCCGGTGACCAAGGCATCGACTGCGAAGGTTCGCGCTTGCTCATGGCGCGGCACCTGATGCGCATCGAGAGGCGCGATGACGATGCGCTCGACGCGTTGCTCACCCGTTGCGACGACGATTGCATGGCCGTTCATGAGAGGCACGCCGGCACGCAGCATCGCCGCTCGGTAGCCGATCCCGAGCGCCAGCAGCCGGGGCGAAAGCAGCAAGCCGGGTGTCTGGCGCAGCAAGCCCGCGGCCGTTGCCGCCTCGGCCACGGCAACGACCTCGACGCCGGCACGCAGCAGCGAGTACGCCGCGACCAGCAACAGCGGGCCGTTGCCGACGATCGCCACTCGCCGGCCGGGCACCATGCCTTGGCCTTTGACGAGGTTCAGACATCCGCCGGCCGACACCACGCCGGGCAGCGTCCAGCCCGGGAACGGAGTGGGGCGATCGTGGGCACCGGTCGCAAGAATCACAGCGCGTGCGCGCAGACGCCCACTGAATCCGTCGCGCGAGAAAGAGAACACGCGTTGTGCCGGCATCGCCCAGATCGTGGTGTCGGGCATGAAGGTGACCAACGGATGATCGAGCACGGCCAACGCGGCGAGAGCTCGATGCTGGTCGCGCGCCAGGCGCGCACCGGGCATGACTCGGAAGGCAGCGGGCAACTGGCGAAAGTATTGGCCGCCGGCCTGATTGTTGTCGTCGACGATGGTGACCGCGATGCCGGCCTGCACCAGAGTTGCCGCCGCGGCGAGACCGGCCGGGCCCGCGCCGATGAGGAGGACATCGACATCCGCCACGCTGCCGTCGACCGCTACCGAACTCATGTGCTCTCTGTCCGGACGCGCATGCCGGGCTTCACTGTCGTGCGACAGGCGCGCAGGCCGGGCACGCCGTCGACCTCGACGAGGCACTCGAAGCACACCCCCATTCCGCAGTAGTAGCCACGCGGTGCACCCGCCTTCGCGGTCAGGCGACACGTCGCGATCTCGGCGCGGCACAACGCCGCTGACAAGCTTTCGCCGGTGCACGCCGCTACGGGATTTCCGTCGAACGTGATCGATATCGTCACGCCCCGCGTGATTCCCGCAATGGACAGGCCGCCCACCGGCGCATCTCGCAGTGAGGAGGATTCATGCATGGGCGAACCTGGCAGGATCGAAGAGCGAGTGGGCAAGCGCGGTGTCGCCGTCGAGCATCAGCTCGGACAGCATCAGCGCGAGGATGGGTGACAGCGTCCAGCCGCCGCGCGCGCAGGCGACGATGAAAGCATCGGGCAGACCCGGAAGTGCGCCGAGGTACGGGCAGGAATCCGGCGTCACGCCCTCGAACCCCGACCACTGGCGCGCCAGCATCAGCGACTTGATCTTCGGGATGACGCTAATGGCCAGCCGGATGTTGTGCAGAGCCGACTCGTAGTCGATGTCTTTGCGGTCGCTGCCGAGGTCACCGGCTCCCTGCCAGCCACCGCCGATCAGGCAGGTTCCGTTGGCGACCTGCTTCAGGGTCAGGATGCCGCGCACGTGGGTGACCACGCCCTGCATGAATGGCGCGGCCGGGGCCGACACCGAAATCATGTTGATGTCCTGCATCAACGGCAGCGAAACACCCGCCAGCCGGGTCACCCAGGACGACCACGCACCCGCCGCAACCACGAGTCGCGCGCAACGCACGCTGGCGCTGGCGGTGCGGACCCGGTAGCCTGCGCCATCGGTATTGCGTTCGATGGCCGTGACGCTTTGCGAATGCGCGATGCGAACGCCTGCAGCCTTCGCAGCGTCAATCAGTGCCGGCGCGAACAGAAGCGGGCTCGCGAAGCAATCGTTCAATGAGAACGTCGCGGCGGTCACGGCACTGCCGAGAAACGGCGCACGGCTGGCGATCTGTGCCGGGTCGAGCCAGTCGCTTGTCACGCCGGCCTCCTGCTGTTCGTCGGAAGAACGCTTCAGCACTTCGCGATCGCTCTCGCTCGTGGCGACGCGGTAGCCGCCCGGGTTCGAGAAGCCCACGTCGGCACCGAGAAAGCTCTCCATCCCTCGCCACAGCTCGAGAGCCATC
>Ga0209512_1005784_pt1 | contig 10127 bp, 13 predicted proteins | sample frozenSSSSmetaG_FD_184142 | JGI IMG/M metagenome (GOLD analysis project Ga0209512, IMG submission 184142) | Glacier valley bacterial and archeal communities from Borup Fiord, Nunavut, Canada, to study Microbial Dark Matter (Phase II) -... | ecosystem: Environmental > Aquatic > Freshwater > Ice >... | reverse complement strand
GCATGGCACTAACGCACACACAAGCCCTTGTTACTGTCACCGTCCGAGGGAACGATCTTGGTCGAGCCAGCGAAAGCCTTCGGCAAGCGTTACTCCCATACTCGGATGCGCGAATCATCGCACTGACGCAGAAGACGAACTGGATGAGTTCGCTTTTGGGCACCACCGCGATTCTTGCCGCCATCGAATACACCCCCACGACGCCAGTAGCCTAAAGGCGTCGTAAGCGGAACGTGTACTGCGACACTTTGGGGGGTGATGGGGACGTTCTTCAGTCGGTTCTTGAAGAAATGGGGTTCGGCCATTTCACTAGGGTGGTGGTATGCGAGGGTGTGCTCGTAAACCATTGCTGCGAAAACTGGGGAGCCGTGTGGCGTACGTTCCGTTGATGCCGCTCTTCACTGTTAGCGATGAAGATGAGCACATGCGAGTCGCTTCTTCGGTAGGTCGCGCCGTGGGCTCGATGGAGCCTCCGGAGTTCGACGAGGGCTACTACATTCTGATGGACGCGACGGGACGAAGAGCGCGCTTGAAGGTCGTGCAGTGGAGCGTGGAATTAGACGGGTGGACTGAAGAAGGCGAAGTGGCTGATCTTCGCCGTCGCATCGCTGCGTATCTCGCGTTCAACGGTTTGGATCTGGACGAGAATCTAGACGACAACGAGTACGTTCAGCAGGCGGCACTCTTGGTTGCAATCGAAGAAAAGAAGATGTCCTGGCCTCGATGGCCATCATGGTTCTGCGGAAGATTGGGCAAGTAGGATCTCGCGCGCGCTCGGGATCAAGGCCAGTCCGCGCGACACTCTTCACACTCGTCCTCAACTCCCATCCGCTGACGCGTTGAGCAGGCGCGGGACGCCTCATGCGAGGAGAAGTTGCGGCGCCGGCGCTCTAGAGCGCAAGCCAAAACGATTACTACTACAGGCCGAGCTCTAAGGTATGAGCATGAGTCGCCATCAGAAAGATCCGGAACCGGGCGACAAGCAACGCGGTTTCATCAAAGGGCTGAGCCATTCCGTTGGCGTCTTCATCGAAGCTGTGATCGGGGGGCTCATCAACGCTATAGTTCGATGAACGCGAAACGGGACGACCACCGGACGCGATTTCGTGCCCTCGCGACAGCGCTCCCAAGCGCACTTGACGACCGATTCGACCGCCCGTAAGCGGAACCCTCAGCGAACCACTTCGATGAAAACGTCAGAGACATGGCGGGCCTCTTATGGTGTCGGGGTCACAGTTTCATGATCAGCCAAAGGGTTCACATCCGGGGCGGACCGTGTTCGAAGAAACATCCCCCAGATCAACGTCGCGACAGCTGCGAGCACGAGCATCGGGGTTGCGCCGGCGAGGATCGAGGTCTGTTGGTATCCGAAGGGGAACACGGATGCGACAAAAGATGCGCGCACATTCCCGTACAAGGAGGCGACCACCCACTGCCCGATATAGAGCAGGAATGGAAGAAGAAGCGCAATAGGCCGATTCTTCACCGTTAGAAGAGCGGCCATTGCCAGGCTCGTCCACACCGCGGCGCAGAACCCCACCCAGAGGGAGTAAAGAATCCCAAACGTCAGCGATCCAGAAGCCAATAACTGACTGTAAGTACTGGCCGTGAAGCTGGAGGTGACGGCAGACTCCGGAGTCAGGAAATACACGCTGAGATCAACGGACGGGTTTCCCACGGCAGGCCAGACGTAATAGGCAAGCACGAACAGCAGAAACGTAGACACTGCGAACACTGCGAAGCTAATCCCAGTGGCGGTAGTCAGCCGGGAAAATAGGTAACCCTCCGTCCGCATGGTGACCCGTTTGGATTTAGGAACTTCCTTGCACAAACGCAGGCAGCTGAGCAACACCACGTAGACCGGGAACAGCAGATAAATTGCGGGTCCGCCGCTCATGAACTCGCTGAAAACACCGAAGCTCCCCGCAAGGGCAATCCCGCCTCCGCCGAAGATATGAAGAACATCGTCCCGGACAACGGCGAAAGACAACGGGATTGCCAGCAACAGAAGCATGATGACAGGCTGAACCCAGCTAAGCGTGGCCCTCAATTCATGACCAAACACTTCCCGGCGCACAATGCCCGCCGAAACCCTGAAGGCGCCGAACACGATCTGGAACCGACGCACCCCAGCGTGATCGGCATCTCTCACGTCTGCCGACCATTGCTCCGCATACCTAACGCGACTGACTCGTGGCAGCGCCACGGCAGCCACCCGAACCAACCATCCCGTGAGCGTCACCATCAGAACGCCCCCGCAACACGAAATTTGACAGACGCTAGGTCTGCCTCAAACCGGGCAATCGCGGCGGCAGCAGCCGGCGCACCCTCCGCTGTGAGCTGATAAAACCGGCGACGGGGGCCAGTCCGCGAATCATCCAGCTCCCACTCCGACGACACCCACTCCAAACGTTCCAACCGATCAAGGATCGGATAAACGGTGCCCGCGGGCCGCCCACTCTGCTTAATGATCTGCAACCCCCACGTCGGATCTCCCGAACCTGCCAGGCCACGCAACACATCAATAGTCGCCGGGGTCACTCGCGCTAAATTCTTCATGCTCGGACTCTACCTATATAGAGATGAAGATACGAGACATTCGCACAAACTCTTTGCTAGCGCCCGTTTGGCCCTGGATCCGGACGGCGCGCACGACAGATCCTGGCACTCCGCCCTAAAGACAAGGCGCGCCGACGATGTGTCACTCGGGGACGACCACCGGGCTACTTTTTCCGCTGTCGCTGCCGCCCACCGGCGACCACTTTTCGACCCGATCGGCCGCCCGCAAGCGGAACCGCCTACGGGACGGTTGTGGGTGCGTCTTCTTGAGCGCGAAACAACAGCACTGCGAAGAGCAGGAAGACGGCAGCGCCCAGCCATCCGCTGATGCCTCCAAGCTTTGGTAACACGAATAGCATGCCCACTCCCAGCAGAATCAGGGCGCCGGCAAGAACGGCGAATAACCGCATACCGTAGAGCGAGATAAATAAAAGGTAGTGCGCCCCAACGATGATCAGCGCAGCGGGGAAGAAGAGAACGGGCTCATAACTGCCGAGGGCAATGGCAATCAGCAAGCCGAGGGGCACCGTGAAAGCACATTGCATCGCCAGTGCGGCTGACGGATGCCCCTTTGGCAACGCGGTCGGTCCGCCCAGCAGCTTCATCACGAGAGTGCCCAACGGGAAGATCAACATACCGCCGAAAAAGAGTGCAGCCATTCCAACGGCCGCGGAGCCCCACGTGAAGACTGCGCTGGCCGCTGCCCAGATGACCGAGGAAACCAAAGGTCCGAGAAATCCAGCGCGGTAAACGCGTCGCACATCGGCTTGGGCTTGTGAAACTTCCATGTCGTCCCCAATAATCGAGCGGAAGAGCGAACCGCAGAAACAGGCACGGACAACGCCCCCTGTCGATCATGGCGCACCGGTCGCGACATCACCAAGCGCCCCGAAGGGGAACCTTCTCCGGCCTAAGGGTGTCAAGCGGAAAGCAGCATAGGTGACAAATGTCACGGTCAGATCCTGATCTGCGGCCCAGGCATACACCGAGCTCCCGCGGCACGATGAATGTGTGAACCAAATATCTTTAATCGAACCTATCGTTATTCAACTCACCGGGTTGAAGAAGTCATTCGGCCAACTTCGAGCTGTCGATGGCATCGATATCACCATCAACTCGGGTGAGGTTGTTGCACTCCTCGGCCCGAACGGGGCAGGTAAGTCCACCACGATCGACCTGGCGCTCGGCCTGACTCATCCGACAGCGGGCCGCGCCCGCCTCTTCGGCGGTGACCCGCACGACGCCATCAAAGACGGCCGCGTCGGTGCCATGCTGCAAGGTGGCGCACTGTTGCCCGGGATGACCGTCTCGCAGGCCGTCGCCCTCGTCGCCAGCGTGCACAAGCATCCGCTGTCCGTTGCAGAGGCACTCGACCGGGCGCGTTGCACCGAGATCGCGAAACAGCGCGTCAGCAAGCTCTCCGGCGGTCAGATGCAGCGCGCGCGCTTCGCCGTCGCCGTCGTCTCAAACCCCAGCCTGCTCATCCTGGACGAGCCGACCGCCGCTATGGACGTCGAAGCCCGCCGCGTGTTCTGGCAGTCGATGCAGGAGTTCACCAACCAGGGTCGTACTGTCGTCTTTGCCACGCACTACCTCGATGAGGCAGACACATACGCGGACCGCATCATCATGCTCAACGCCGGCAAGATCGTCGCGGATGGCACACCCAGTGAGGTGAAGGCCGTCGTCTCTGGTCGGCGCATCCGCGCCAGTTTCAACTTCGAGCGGACCGTGGATATCGCTGATGACCTTCAGCGTCTCCCGGGCGTCACGAGCGTCGAGCACCGCGGCGAGAAGTTCACGATCGTCAGCGACGATTCGGATGCCGCGCTGCGCATGCTGCTCAATCGCTATCCAGACATCCACGATATCGAGGTAACCGCGCACAACATGGACGACGCATTCCTAACACTCACCGCGGCATCGCGAGACGCCAACCAATCAGCACAAGCAGCAGCACTGACCGGAGTAGGCAAGTGAGCATCACATACATCGGACTTGAGTCCGCCCGCCAGCTGCGCAACGCACGCGGACTGATCTTCACATTCGCCATCCCGCTCGTGATGCTGCTGATCTTCGGCAGCGCATATGGGGCCGGCGGCGCGATGGACAAAACCACCGGTTTGCCATGGGTTGTCGTCACGACGATTCAAATGGCCGGTTACGGCGGCATGATGGCAGCACTCGGGCAGGCGTTCAACATCGTCACCGAACGCTCACTGGGCTGGAACCGCCAGTTGCGTGTCACACCGCTGAGCGGAACCGGCTATCTCGTGTCGAAGGTGGTTGCTGCACTCGCCGTGTCTATCGCGTCGATAGTGCTTCTCATCCTGGTCTCCGTGGTCGTTCTCGGCGCGAAGCTGTCATTCCTCGGCTGGAGCATGGCCACGCTCGGGTTGTGGGCTGGCGTTATCCCGTTCGCGCTCATCGCCGTGCTGATCGGTCAGTTCGCTAAGCCCTCGTACGCGCAGCCCTTGTTCATGGTCGTGTTCCTCGGCATGGCCATCCTCGGCGGGCTGTGGATTCCGCTGCAGATTATGCCCGACTGGGTGTCGACCGTCGCGCAGGTCGTGCCGTCGTATTGGCTGAACCGGATGGGACAGATGGGCGCGAGCCTCAGCGGCAACATTCTTGAACCCATCTTGATTCTGCTGTCTTGGACAGTCGTGCTCGCTGGCTTCGTCATCTGGCGGTACAGGCGTGATGCCGCTCGCAACTAACGCCCCACCCCAGGACGGCCAAGCGGCCCGCGACGAGAGAGCCTGAGTAGGTGGGGAGATACAGTGATTGACATGGATGCGGCCGCCGATGACCTGGCACCGGTTGCTTCCGGATGGCGGGCCTGGTGGTCTCGCGCGCTAGCCAGCGTTCGCAGCCGCAATTCCCGCGGCTGGTATTTCGGGGCGTCGTTCGGACTCGTTTATCAGATCATCCTGGTCATTACGATCTGGACCGCTTATCCCTGGGAGCCATGGCGGCTCATCACCACCAGTGTTCTGCTGCTGTTCTTCTACGCCGGCTTCATGTTATTGCCGCCGATGAGTTGGGCCGAGCCCCGCAGGTTTCGGCTGATCGTCCTCGGCGCTTACTGGGCTTACACCACACCGTTATTCGTTCTGATCGGTCCGGAGGCATTCTGGTTGTGGCTTCTCGTCGCCGCCGTTGCTGCGATTCTGTGCGAGGAGGTCACTGTCCTCGTCGCAATCGTCGCAGGTCTGGTCGCCGGCCCGTTGATCTACGCATTTGCCACCAATTTCAGAGATTCAATTGCGATCAGTGCACCGATCATTTTCGGCGTCGCCGCGATGATGTTCGGGGTCAACCGTTGGATACGGGGCGTCAGGGAGCTCAGACAGGCGCAAGGCGAGGTCGCCCGTCTTGCCGTTGTTGAGGAGCGCGCACGATTCTCCCGGGACATGCATGACGTCCTCGGCCACTCATTGACGGTCGTGACAGTCAAGTCGGAGCTGGCCCGCCGACTTGTGGCGATCGACCCGGATCGCGCCGAGGAGGAGATCGCCGATATCGAGCGGCTCTCCCGGGCCGCGCTGGCAGACCTCCGCGCGGCTGTCGCGGGATATCGGGAGATGACGGTGCAGACCGAACTCGGGGCCGCACAGGCTGCACTCGCCGCCTCTGATATCGAGCTGCACCTGCCGACTAGCTCCGCTCCAGTGAACCCACAGTTGACCGAGGTGTTCGGCTGGGTCCTTCGCGAGGCCGTGACGAACGTCGTTCGGCACTCGGGTGCCCGAAACTGTTGGGTGAACGTGACCAGAACGGAACTCACGGTGGATGATGACGGCCACGGTTTGCCACATGCTAAAGGCGAGCGAGGCGAAGCCGCTGGCGGCACAGGCCTGCTCGGTCTCCGCGAGCGAGCGCACCAAGCCGGAGCGGAGCTCTTAATCACCGAAAGTTCACACGGCGGCGTGCAGATCGCAATCCGGAGAGCAGTATGAGCGAACCTATTAGACTCCTGCTCGCCGACGATCAAGCGCTTGTGCGCGGTGCAATTGCGGCACTCCTCGAACTCGAACCCGACCTACACGTCGTCGCACAAGTCGGGCGCGGCGACGATGTGTTGGATGCCGTGCGCACCAGCAACGCCCAGGTCGCCTTACTCGACGTCGAGATGCCCGGCATGGACGGACTAGCAGTCGCACGCCAACTGCGGCAGCTGCACCCGCAGTGCCGTTCGCTGATCGTCACCACGTTCGGTCGGCCCGGCTATCTACGCCGCGCGATGGAGGCGGGCGCAAGTGGATTCGTCGTCAAAGATACTCCGGCAAGCCAGCTGGCCGACGCGGTCCGGCGGGTGGCGAATGGACTGAAGGTAGTCGACCCAGCACTAGCCGCCGAGTCACTCGCCTCTGGTAACTCGCCGCTGACTGACCGTGAAACTGAGGTGCTGCGCGTCGTGCAGCGTGGCGGATCGGTGACGGACATCGCTCGGGAACTGCATTTGTCTGCTGGCACCGTGCGTAATCACCTCTCGAACGCGATCGGCAAGATCGGGGCGCGCAATAGGTCAGATGCCGCGGCGGCAGCCGCAGCGCAAGGCTGGCTGCTCTAGCTCGTACGCGATGCTCTCTGGGCCGCGTCTACCCTGTGTCTCAATTTGCGCTGCCGGCCGATCGACGAGCGCGGTGTCACAAGCCGGACCTCCACCGACGCAGGTTTTGGGCTGATTCGCTCGCGTTCCGAATACTGCGGGCTTGTGTCACAAGGGAACCTTCATCGACTGCGTAATCACTGGTGATCGACACAAGCGAGGCGATTCAATATTCACAGATGCACGCCATCGCAAAGTGCAGCGAATGGACATGGTCTACTACCTCGTCAGCGAATAAAACTGAAGGAAAAGGCAACGACAACGACCACAAGGACCGACGCGCTAAGTGCCCATGACACCACCGAGCGCTTCCGGGCATCCTTCGGGTGCCTCATCTTGCGGGCATTCTCCATGATGGCTTCGCTTCGGCTCCTTTTCTTCGAGCGGCCAAAAGTCTTCAATAACCCAACCAGGGCCATCGCTGCCAAAAACAACGGTGCGACGAGCCCCTTACGAAACCAATCGACCTGGCCGCTGTCGGCCATCGAGAAAAACCAGAATTGGATTCGAATTAGAGCGAACGCCACTGCGATCAAGGCAAGCCGGCCTACAACACGCCAGTCGATAAGTCCTCGCAAACCCATTTCACATTCCTATTTGTCGGAGATGTACGGTACCGAAGTGTGTCGGTCCTCTTGTCACCATCCGGGCGTTCGTCTATACCAGCACATCCCCCTCGCCCCGGCTCGTTACGGAAAAGCCCGTTTACCGGACGGCCAACGCGACAGCACTCGGGTGGATGCGCCCCGCGATTGAGAGTGCTGACGCTATGTCACAACCAGAAGCTTCGGGCGGGACGGAGTCGAAGATCATCGGTGGATGAGGACAGACTCCGCGAGTGTCGAGCGTCGCAATCGATGCGGGCGTGCTGAAGTGAAGTTGCGCCCGAGGTTTTCCTAGGTTCGTGACTGCCCCTCTCATTGGGGCATGCGGCTTTATCTCTATATAGGTAGCTTTACCGCATGGAGCAACTTTCGCGTGTCACACCCGCAACCATCGACGTCCTGCGGGTGCTCGGTGATGCGACCGATCCCTGCTGGGGACTTCTCGTCATCAAATCGAGTGGCCGTCCGGCAGGGAGCGTGTACCCCATCCTTGAACGTCTTGAGTCGTTGGGATGGGTGACGTCGTCGTGGGAGCTCGATGACGCGAGGCCAGGTCCGCGCCGCCGTTATTACGAACTCACCGAAGGTGGCTCCCGAGCTGCATCCGCTGCTGTCGAGCGTTTTGAAGAGCGGTCACGCCCTGTCCTCGCCCCTCGCTCCGTGACGCCGTCGGTCGTGTTCGCATGAGCCGCCTCGCGACCGCGGCAGTCCGCATTGCCGCGGCATTTCTTCCCAAGGAGTTGCGGATCCGCTACAGGGAGCAGTGGATGGGTGATTTGCGTGACGCCTCCGATGTCGGAGTCAGCACAGCGGGAATCGCGCGCGGATCACTCGCCTTCGCCGCGACGTACACGCGCCCCCTTTCCAGCTGGGCACACGTCTCCGACCGCACACTCTGGGTGCGGGTTGCCGTGGCGTTGTCGTTCAGTTCTGCGATCGTGTCGATCAGCCAATATTCGATCTTTGCGATCTCGTCCGGATCTGACTCCTCGAGCGCCGCCGGGCTTGTTGTTCTCGCATCAACGCAGCTGCTCGCGGCGTTTATGGTGCTGGCTCCCCTGCTCTCCCTTGTTGTGGTGTTCGCGGCCCGGGGAACCGAGAGTCGACTACGACTCTCCGTGTGCCTGCTCGTAGTGGCGACCGTTATCCCGATGACACGGCCAGGGATCGCCCTTCTCCTCCCCGGGGGTGACTTTTACACGAGCCCGGCAACCGTGGTCTTCCCGATTGCCATCGCCCTTGTCATTGCGGCAGGAACAATACTCGCGCGGATGTCTCACCCTTTTGCTCGGACGAAGGTTCCGCAACGTTTGTCTCGTCGGCTTCTCACCTCGGCGATCGCCGGCCTCCTGATGGTGGTCGTCGTCGTCGCCGGCTTGATGAGCATGACCGGCGTGTGGGAGGCCCGGACCCCGCTGGTGTTCGGACTCCCGCTGAATGAAGCAAATCGGGCCTTGTATACACAATGGTTGCAGTTGAAGTTCCAGTTCGAGGGACTGGTTTCGACGATCTTCGGCCTGTGGATCGTCGTAGGGCTCTCCGTCGCCTGCTTGATGGCCGCATCCGGGTTCAGCTCTCGGGCAACCCGGCAACGATCCACCATGATGTTGGGCATGGTGATCCTCAGCAGCGCAGTGACCTTCGGCAGCATTATTGCCCTCCTTCAGATGTCGACGGGGCCAACCGTGTCGACTTCGATCGAGCTGCTTATTGCCGCCGGGCGATGGGGTCTCGTCGGCATTATCATGACAGCCATCCTGCGCACCAGCGCCCGTTCCACAGCCCACGATGAGTCAGCTGAATTCTGACCATCACAACAGACCAAACTGCGCCCCACTCTCATGGTGAATCTCAACCACGGCCGCGGCCAGCAACCACACGACCCCTAGTCATTAGTTCAAATGGCCGCTTGACGATCCGTCGATCCTGCGAACAACGACATTTTCGAACGCGTGGGCACTTGGGAAAAGTGACCGCACAGCGCGGGGAAGAGCTCGATATGGAATGTCCGGTCACACTTTCACAAGTAGGAATGTGACCGCAAGCCGGACGACCAGCGCAACAGACATGGGCCCGTTCCGCCCTACGGTCGAACGTCGAGATGCTGTGTCACTTAGGAACCTCTTTCGCGACGAGCTACGGCGGGGACGGGCTCACTGGAATCGCCCCCGGCACCGCTTTGATTTGGGCCTGTGGGTGATGGTGGGCAAGTGACAGCACGCCCCAAATGGACGCGGTTCCGCTGACCACAAAGGTGATGGATGCCCATAGTGGGGCGTTTGCGGCTTCGCCGAGGACGATGACACCGATGGTGACTGCGACGAGTGGGTCGATGACGGTTAGCCCGG
>Ga0209512_1005782_pt1 | contig 10128 bp, 5 predicted proteins | sample frozenSSSSmetaG_FD_184142 | JGI IMG/M metagenome (GOLD analysis project Ga0209512, IMG submission 184142) | Glacier valley bacterial and archeal communities from Borup Fiord, Nunavut, Canada, to study Microbial Dark Matter (Phase II) -... | ecosystem: Environmental > Aquatic > Freshwater > Ice >... | reverse complement strand
ATTTCTGGTCGACATCTGTAAACGTGAAGATCCGACTCGCCCCACTACAGCAGGATTCAACCAGTGGGAAGGAGCCATTAAAAATGGGTTTGCCGATATTGTCGATGTACCTGCCTGGAATTATAAACCTCAATATTACAGATATATTCACGAAAAATTCCCGCAATGGACAATGTATGCAAGTGAAACCGCTTCAACAGTGAGTTCAAGAGGCGAATATTTTTTCCCTGCAGTGCCCAAAGTGATCAAAGAGCGGGTGCCCTATCAATGTTCCTCTTATGATTTGGAATACCCCGGTTGGGCCTCCACCCCCGATAAAGAGTTTGCAGCCCAGGATTCGTTTCCTTTTATGGGAGGTGAGTTTGTATGGACTGGCTTCGACTATCTGGGAGAACCTACACCCTTCAACGATGTATGGCCATCACGAAGCTCTTACTTCGGCATTATTGATCTGGCAGGAATTCCCAAAGATCGGTTCTATCTTTATCAAAGCAAATGGACCACCAAGGAAGTGCTTCATTTGCTACCGCATTGGAACTGGGAGGGTATGGAAGGCAAACCTATTCCTGTACATTGTTATACAAGCTTTCAAAAAGCTGAACTATTTGTGAATGGCAAAAGTATGGGAATTCGCACAAAAGATCCTTCAAAACTTTATACGACATATCGGTTGGTGTGGGATGAAGTTCCTTATGAGCCCGGAGAGCTTAAAGTGGTTGCACTCGACACCGATAACAAACCAATCAAAGAAACAATTGTGAGAACTGCCGGAAATCCGTCCAGGATTATTCTGAAAACTGACCGCGAGGTGGTTTCCTATGCTGAAAAAGAATTGGCATTCGTGACAGTAATTGTAGTAGATGATAAAGGAATTGTTTGTCCCGGTGCTAACAACAAAATTTCACTCAGTGTAAAAGGTGATGGAAAGCTGAAAGCTGCAGATAACGGCGATGCGACCTGTCTTGAGTCATTTGTTGATCCGGTTCGCAGTGCTTTCCATGGCAAATGCATGGCGATCATTCAATCAACTGCTGTAAAAGGGGAAATGAAACTTGTTGCCAAGTCTCCGGGACTTGTAAATGCAGAAATATCCATCCAAATAAAAAAATAGATCCAAATATGAGTCACAAAATATTAAACCTAATTGCAGGTGTAATGCTTACACCTGCAATGATATTTGCCTCCAACGGTGAAAAGCCCAATATTATCGTTTTTCTGGTTGATGATTTTGGATGGAAAGATTTGAGTTGTTACGGCAGTAAGTATTTTGAAACACCGGCAATCGATCGATTGGCCACTGAAGGAGTAAGATTCACCAATGCCTACAGCGCCTGTACGGTTTGTTCTCCCAGCAGGGCTGCTCTGATGACGGGTAAATATCCTGCACGACTACATCTTACCGATTGGATCCAGGGACATCAAAGACCAAATGCAAAGCTCGATATTCCAGATTGGACGATGTATCTCCCAACAGAAGAGCATACAATTGCTGAAATTCTGAAAGAAAACGGATACCAAACCGCAAGTATAGGCAAATGGCACCTTGGTGAAGATTCAATTTATTGGCCTGAAAAACAGGGTTTTGATTTGAATGTTGGCGGCTATTTCAGAGGACAGCCCAATAGCTATTTCAGTCCGTATAATAATCCAAGAATGAAAGATGGCCCTGCAGGAGAATACCTTACCGACCGGTTAACGGATGAGTCGATTGGATTTATCCGAAAAAATCAGAATAAACCGTTCTTTTTATATCTGCCACACTATGCCGTACATACGCCATTTCAGGCAAAAAAGGAGATGATTGAAAAATACAAATCAAAAACAGATCCTGACAACAATAAACAAAATCCAATTTATGCAGCCATGGTTGAAAGCATGGATCAAAGCCTTGAGAAATTATTGGAGGAACTTGCAAGACTGAAACTCACTTCTAAAACGTATATTTTTTTCCTGAGCGATAATGGTGGGTTGTGTCCTCAGGCAACTACTAATTATCCGTTACGTGAAGGGAAGGGAACACCCTATGAAGGTGGAGTCCGAACTCCTCTGATCATTAGTGGTCCGAAGATTCCTAAAAGTAAAGTTTTAAATGAGCCGGCAATTACGATGGATGTATTCGCAACGATACTTGATCTCCTCAATATCCAACAACCAGAATCCAAGATCGATGGAATAAGTTTAATTCCTGCAATAAAAGGAATAAAGGATATGATAGAACGGCCGCTGTTTTGGCATTATCCGCATTACCATACACAAGGTGCCACGCCATACAGTGCTGTTCGACTGAACAAATGGAAGTTCTATTATTTCTATGAAGACGGGCATCGTGAATTATATGATTTGGATACTGATTTGTCTGAAAAAACTGATCTTTCAATTCGATATCCCCAAAAGTCAATCGAGTTAAATGATCTTTTAAAGAACTGGTTGAAAGAAACAGACGCACAATTGCCAATACCAAATACCAAATATCACCCGTAAAAAGTAGGTCAGGTTAAAAACAATGCATCAGAATATCTGGATATTTCAGTTACTTTTACAGTTAATTCCGCTGGATTATCAACAAACTGACTAAAAATACAAAATTGGACCTTGCAAGTAAAGAAATACTGCAAAAGATCATTTCAGGAGATGAATCCTCTTTTGAAAAAATTTACCTTTATTATTATCGGAGGTTGAAATATTTTTCCATGCAGTATATATCTGATTCTGAAGCGTGCTGTAATATCATTCAGGATGTTTTTACTGAATTGTGGGATAAAAGGCAAACTTTGCATATTGATACGAACTTGCATGCCTGGCTTTTTACGGTTACAAAAAACAAGTCGTTGAAAATGATTAGCCAATTGAAGTCCCGTCATAACTACGACAACTATATCAAATACAGGGAATTAGACATCAATTACAAGTCGTTGGATGCTTTTGACACCAGCGATATTGTTTTTGAGGAACTACAAATTCAAATTAAGGCAACATTGGAGAAATTATCGCCAGCTTGTCGCAGGGTTTTCGAGATGAGCCGCTTTGAAGATAAAAAAAACAGAGAAATCGCGGAGGAGCTGAATCTAAGTATAAAAACGATTGAAGCCCAGATTTCGAAGGCTCTACGATCTTTAAAGACTGATCTTAAAGATTATCTGCCATTATTTTATATCCTGTTTCTCTTCCGGAATTAAAAAAGAAATAAAAGTATCTTTTTAAGTAAGGGTAAACGGGTTTGATTAGGTTATATATTCAAATCACATTTATCAATGAACGAAGCAAGGCTAATCGAATACATTAAAGGAGAAATAACTTCCGACATTGAAACTTTCGAAATTCTGGATTGGATAGAATCTTCCCCGGAAAATCAAAAACAGTATAATCAATTGAAAAACTTATGGGTTGTTACCGGACTTGATCATCCCGATCAGGTTGCAATTCCCGGCTTTTCTTTTCCTGAAACCAAAAGGATATCGATTCAAAATAATCGATTCAGTACATTTCTGAAATATGCTGCCGTTTTTATTCTGGCGTTTACCTTAGGCTCGCTAAGTCTTTACTACATTAACAGAAACGAACGCATTGAATTATCTTCACAGTACAATACAATTAATGTTCCGTATGGCGAACGATCACAAATCACGTTATACGAGGGCACAAAAATATGGCTGAATTCAGGAACCAAATTCAGGTATCCGGTCACATTTAGTAAAGAAACAAGGGATGTATTTATCGAAGGCGAAGCCTATTTCGATGTTGCCAAAGATGCTAAACATCCTTTTGTGGTAAGAGCTGGTCAGCTAAAAATACAGGTTCTGGGCACCCGATTTAATGTATGTGCTTATCCCAATGATGATGATTTTACAACTACGCTGGATGAAGGTTCCGTAAACGCGATCAATACGACAAACAGCAGAAATGTGATATTGAATCCTGGGGAGCAAGTCATTCTTAATCGAGAAACAAACGGATTAAAGCGTCTTCAAGTGAATTCTCAACTCTATACTTCCTGGAAAGAAAACCTGTTGAAGTACGAAAATGCACCCTTTGAAGAAGTCATCAAAAAAATGGAAAGATGGTATGATGTGAAAATCATTGTAGATCAGGCTATCAATACAAAAGAACGATATACGATGACCATAAAGACAGAAAGCCTTAGGGAAATGCTCCAATTGGTTTCAAGAACAACTAAACTGAAATATGAAATAAAAGAAAATACCGTACTGATAAAAAAACCATGATAAAAAAAGGAAAAGTGCTGAAACACTTTTCCTTAAATTTCATGTTGAAGCATGAAACATGGATAAAATATCCCACGACAATGGGATTTGTTTAACCCTAATAATTACAAAAGTATGCAAAAAAAATGGTTTAATGACGAGGGGCTTAATCGTGCCCTCTTTAAATGGTTACGTGTTATGAAACTAACTGTATTTTTTCTTTTGGTTGCGCTTATGCAATTAAGTGCAAGTGTGTATTCTCAACAGACCAAACTAAGCATCTCGCTGAAAGATGCAACGGTTAGGGATGTGCTAAAAACGGTTGAGAACCAAAGCGAGTTTTTCTTTCTTTATAAGAATGAAAATATTGATGTGAACAGGACTGTAAATGTTGACGTTAAAGAAAAGTCGGTTGAATATATATTGGACCAGATTTTTAAAGGAACCTCCATTTCTTACGAAGTGGTTAACCGGCAGATCGTCCTGATTGATAAGGGACAGGGCAATTCTTTTCCCCAAAGTCAACAGCAACAAAAATCAGTGAAAGGCAAAGTGACTGACTCATCAGGCGCAACACTTCCCGGTGTATCAGTAGTTGTAAAAGGTACTACCACAGGAGTAATAACTGATAACAATGGTACTTATTTTCTCTCCAATATTCCTGATAATGCCATTTTGCAGTTTTCGTTTGTGGGAATGAAGATGCAAGAGATTGCGGTTGGAAACCAAGCATCTGTAAATGTTGTTTTGGATGACGAATCAATTGGACTTGAGGAAGTTATTGCTATTGGTTATGGAATTCAAAAAAAGAAGTTAGTGACCGGTGCCACAGTTCAAATAAAAGGTTCTGATATTCTAAAACAGAATACCGCTAATGCTTTGGGTGCATTACAGAGTCGTGCTCCTGGAGTGGATATAACACAAACGTCTGGTCAACCCGGATCAGCATATAAAGTTACAATTCGTGGCGTAGGAACTACAGGTAACTCTAGCCCTCTTTATGTGGTAGATGGGATAGTCAGAGGTGGAATCAACGACTTAGATCCATCTTCAATTGCTTCGATGGATGTCTTAAAAGATGCAGCTTCAGCCGCTATCTACGGTGCCCGTGCTGCCAATGGTGTTATTCTGATTACCACAAAACAGGGATTGGAATCTAAACCCACCCTTACTTATGATGGATATATTGGTTTCTCTAATGTTTACAAACCAATGAAGACATTGGATGCCCAGCAATACACCCAGATTATGAACGAGGCGGCAGCGAATTCAGGATTAAATCCTTTCAATTATGCAAGTTTGGTACCCAATTGGGACTCATTCAGCAATGGTTCAAACCGAGGGGTCGATTGGTTGGGCGAAGCTTTGGTTCACAACGCTCCCACCCAACGTCACTCCATCAACCTCAGAGGTGGGAGTAGCACAGCCATATATGCAACAGGATTCTCCAATTTCTCCGAGGAAGGAACAATCGGAAATCCGGTTAGCCCAAAATACAATCGATCAACTTTCTACATAAATAGTGAGGTCAATGTAATAAAGAATTCTCAAAACAGAAAATTGCTTAAAATAGGTGAAAATCTTTCCTATGCCTATTATACACAAAATGGTATAAACGTAGGAAATCAAACGAGTAGTAATGTGCGCAATCTGCTAAATGAAAATCCTTTTCAACCTAACGCAAAAAATACGGATGGAACTTATATTACTGCAATACCTTGGGAACCATCTGGTGCCAATCCAATTGCCAGGATGATTTTAACGCAAGGCATGAATAATAATAAATATCATTCGGTCAATGGGAATGCATATGTTGTCATAGAACCAATTAAAGGATTAACTCTTCGATCCACTTTTGGAATAAATGTGGGGGCAAACATGAATAATCGTTTTACACCTACCTATAATTTGGGTACGCAAACAACAAGTACGCTTGATGTAACAAACCAATCAATGGGAATGGGTCTTGGATGGAGCTTTGAGAACACGGCCAAATATGATTTTAAAATCACAGATAATATGTTTGATGTTTTGGTCGGGCAATCCGCCGAAGCTTCCGGAGGCCAATTAGGTGCAAGTTTGGCCGGTTCAAATATCAACAATATTTTTGCCAGTTTCAACAGTTTGGAATATGCATATTTGGATAATTCCAAGGCTATTGATCCAAGTAAAACTACTTTATCAGGAAGTCCTTACAGTGAAATAAAACTAAAATCCTATTTTGCGCGTGCAAATTACAATTACAAAGAGAAATATTTGATAACTGCGATTTTCAGAGCGGATGGGTCATCTAATTTTGCTCCGGGAAAACAATGGGGATATTTCCCATCAATCTCGGGTGGTTGGGTGTTGACAAGTGAATCGTTTATGGAGACTCAGCAAAAATGGTTGGAATTTTTTAAACTTAGAGTTAGCTGGGGCCAAAATGGTAATCAATCCATTACCCCTTTCCAGTACCTCTCAACTGTTGCTTCTGATGCCGATGGAAACTATGCTTTTGACAGAGGTGTGCAAAAAACATTATCTTCAGGAGCATATCCAAATATTCTGCCAAGCCCCGACATTTCATGGGAGACATCTGAACAAACAAACATAGGATTTGATTCGCGTTTTCTCCGCTCACGTTTGGGTTTAGCTTTTGATTGGTATAGTAAGGTCACTCGAGATTGGCTTGTACAAACTCCAATATTAGCAAGTTATGGAACAGGTGCTTCCTTTATAAATGGAGGCGATGTAGAGAATAGGGGGGTAGAGGTAGCTTTGAATTGGAAAGACAAAGCAGGAGAATTCACTTATGACGTTAATCTAAATCTCGCCTGCAATAAAAATAAGGTGCTTAATATTGCCAACAGCGAAGGTATAATTCATGGTGCAGCAAATGTTTTATCGAATAATACACCTGAAGTATACCGCGCTCAGGTGGGCTATCCGATTGGCTACTTTTGGGGATTTAAGACTACAGGTGTTTTTCAAAATGAAAATGATATTTTGAACTATGTAAATTCAAAAGGAGAAATGCTTCAGCCCACTGCAAAGCCTGGAGATGTAAAATTTGTTGATTTTAACGGTGACGGGAAATTTATTAGTGGCGATGAAGATAAAACTATGATTGGTAACCCCAATCCTGAACTTACTATGGGATTGTCTTTTAGTATGGGGTACAAAGGGTTTGATTTAAGTATGAACTCTACCGGTGTATTCGGAAACAGTGTGATACAAAACTTTCGCACATTTGGTTTGCCGCAGCAAAATTATCCTATTGATATTTTGGGCCGTTGGACAGAAGAAGGCACTTCTGACCGACTTCCTAGAATGATGTATTCTCCGCATCCTAATTTTATGAATATATCCGACCTCTACGTACAGGATGCTTCGTACTTGAGAATCACTAACTTCACATTTGGATATGATTTCAAGAAAATCTGGAAAAATGCTCCTTTGCAACAACTGAGAGCCTATGTTGCAGTGAATAATCTGGCGACTTTTACAAAATACACTGGTATGGATCCGAATGTAGGATACGGTGAAGAATCATGGGCAAAAGGAGTTGATATTGGATTTTATCCTGCTCCCCGTACAGCTATGTTTGGTGTATCAATAGTATATTAATTGACTTATTAAAGAAAAGGATATGAAAGAAATTATTTCAATAGCATTTGTTATTATATTAATAACAGGATGCAGCGATTTTTTAGATACAAAGAGCTATACGCAAAAAAATAACACCAGTTTTCCAAAAACAGAGGCAGATATTTCTCAGGCATTATCAGCGGTTTATTCCAAACTATATGCGACTGATTACAATAATTCGTTACTTATGTCGAATATTGTATCAGACGATCAGTTCGGAGGTGGTGGTACCAATGACTTTCATGCGTATGCAATGAATAATTTTGTTATAAATGATGTGAATAAATTTGCCGGCCTTTGGACACGATTGTATCAAGGCGTTTTTCGGGCAAATTATATACTTGAAAACATTGATGGTGTAGAATGGACTTCTGAAGCAATTAAAGATCAATATATTGGTGAAGCATCTTTTATGAGAGCATACTATTTATACGAATTAGGCTATATTTTTGGAAATGTTCCCATGCCTGTATCGACAAATGCTGAAAACCTTCCACAAGCTGCCTCTGATGTACTGTTTGGGCAAATTGCGACTGATCTGAAACAGGCAATAACGAAACTCCCGGCAACTCCTTTTTCTGGAATTAAAGCTAATGAAATTGGACATGCAACCAAATGGGCGGCTGAAGGACTGTTGGCACGCGTTTTTTTGTATTATACCGGATTTTATAACAAAACTGACATTAAACTAACCGATGGTAGTAGTATGTCAAAAAACGAAGTGATTGGCTGGGTGGATGATTGTATCGCAAATAGTGGCCACTCACTTGTTCCTGATTATCGCAACTTGTGGGGTTATTCTTATGTAAATACTTATAAGTTCGTAAAAGATAATAATCTCAAATGGGTTGGAGACGGGAAAGGAGATACAGAAACCCTTTTTTCTATAGTTTACTCGCCTCTATCAAAGGTCAATATGATGGCTGTTTTCTCTGGTTTTAGACAACAAAAACGCTCTCCATTTGGTTTCGGTTACGGTTTTGGAACTGTCAATTCTCAGTTGTATGATGAGTGGCCCGAAAATGACCCACGAAAAAAAGGTTCAATCTGCAATACGAAAGATATAGCTACGGAGGGTGATCTACATTTCCAACCGGAACTTTGGAATAGTGTGCAAGTAACAGGTTATTACGACAAAAAGAACTTACCTATATGGGAGTGGCCCGCATCAGGACCAAATAAAGATTTCAGCAATGCCATTAGCATCTGTGTTGCATTGTATGGTGCTAATTCAGCCCAGGCTGCTTGCAATACTTTAAGCACAAAAATAATTCGTTTGGCTGATGTCCTCCTGATGGGTGCTGAATTAGGTAGTTCGAAGGCTCAAACATATTTGGATCGAGTAAGAACGCGTGTGGGACTTCCTTCTGTAACTGTTACACTTGAAAATATCAAGAAGGAGCGTCGCTATGAGTTAGCTTTCGAAGGTGTTCGTACGCAAGACCTTCAACGATGGCATGATGCAGAAACCGCTTATGCCAAAGTGAAAGATGTACCAGTTCTACAATCTGGTGTGAAAGGTACTGTTACTATAAATTACCGCCCTGAGGCGAACGCTTTTTTTATCATTCCGAATCAGGAAATCGTGAAATCCAACGGTGTATTGAAACAAAATCCAGGTTGGAGTTCAACGCCAAACTTTGTTTATTCCGATATTATTAAATAGTTGATAAATGAGTCTACTTCAGAAAAGTCAAAAAAATCAAAAGTATAAGAAAATGATTTTAAAGATTAAATGATTTTCAACGGATTTATACTTGATTATGTGCAAAAAATTAAAGATCAATGATTTGCGGCTTTCGGAGTAGACTTATATTTTATATAAAGATTTTTTGCAAAGAGGCTGAATAAGCTGTAATTGTAACGCATTTAAGGAAATCCTCTCTGTTTTCATTCTTATAGATTAACAATGTAATAAATATATTTAATGCGTCAATGAATAACCTATTTAAAGTAATTCCAGCGTTACTGTTGACAGTGGGTTCTGTAACCGGGCAAGAGAAACGTCCGAATGTCGTCATCTTCTTGGCTGACGACCAGGGATGGGGCGATCTTTCCATCAATGGTAACATAGTGGCAAATACCCCTAATATTGACCGAATTTCCCGCGAAGGTGCCTCATTTTCAAATGTTTATGTTTGTCCCGTTTGTTCGCCAACGCGTGCAGAGTTGTTGACAGGACGCTATGCCGTTAGAGCTGGCGTTTATGATGTTTCAAATGGTGGAGAGCGGATTGATCTTGATGAGACAACTATAGCTGATTATTTCAAAAAGGCAGGTTACATGACCGGAGCCT
>Ga0209512_1005781_pt1 | contig 10129 bp, 6 predicted proteins | sample frozenSSSSmetaG_FD_184142 | JGI IMG/M metagenome (GOLD analysis project Ga0209512, IMG submission 184142) | Glacier valley bacterial and archeal communities from Borup Fiord, Nunavut, Canada, to study Microbial Dark Matter (Phase II) -... | ecosystem: Environmental > Aquatic > Freshwater > Ice >... | reverse complement strand
TGGCGGCAATTGCACTGCAATGAACTCGGCGCCGGGCCTGGTGTTTACCGCAGTATGACTGCCAGCGCCTGCATCAACGCCTCGGGCATCCTCGCGCAGCCAGCGGTAAACCACGTTGGCGTTCAACCCGTTGCGCAGCGCTATCGCGGCAACGGATGCGTCGGCATGGCGGCAGGCCTGAAGCACCTCGGCCCTGAATTGGGCGCTGTGTTTGCGCCGCGCCACTCTCTTCGTTTCCATAGTGTCCACTTGTTTGTTTCGTGGACACTATGTTTGCCCGCTTTCTTGTCACTCTCAAGATGGCATGGCCAGCCGCTTACGATCACCAGGCTGGAAATGCAGATTCTTTCGGCCAGACACCACTATCGCGACAAAACCCAGCAATTAGCATCCAACGGCAGTCGCATCGGTGAGCGTACTTACACACCTGAGTGGACGGGGCACCTCGGTACGCCCTCTCTCCGCCTATCGCTGTGCCTCGACTTTGCGAACATAAGGCCCGAATGACCGTTCGCCGTTTTGGTTGATCGTGATGTTCGCGTAGCCTTCGAACTGTTGGATCGAAGCCCTGTCTGCAAGAGGTTTCATCATCCTGGCATCTCGTTGGCGCAAAACCGAACGGGCGAGTTCATCGCGCACTTCTGCGTAGACGGGAAAGGAAGAATCTTCTCGGACGCTGTCGAGCTTCAAGATCACGAAGCCATAGCTTTCGCGCAATGGTTCTTTGGCCACTGTGCCGACTTCCATCTTGCTTACCGCCCACATAATGGGCGGGCTCATTTCCTTGGCTTTCATCCAGTCCAAAGTACCGCCATCACGTTTAGAGTTCTCGTCGATCGATCGTGTCACGAAAGATGCAAATGGCTTGCCCTCAGCCAAGCCTCCAAGAATGCTTTTGGCCTCTGCATCGGTCTTGACTACGATGATGCTGATCTTGTACTCGGTCTGTTTGGGCTGCGCGGCTTTAAAGCGGTCGTACTCGTTCCTGACGTCGGTTTCACTCAGAGGGTTGGCGGCCATGAATTCTTTAACGATGTCGTTGGCTAGCGCCTGACGGCCGACATTCCTGTCCTTCCCGCGTCGGATGGCCTCCTGCGCCAGAAGCTCCAGCCCAATCAACCGCTCGGTGGCTATTCCGGGCTTTAGCAGCATACCGGATGGCCCTGAGGCAGCCTGGATGAACTTGTCAACCTCTAGGGCAGTGATCTCTACGTCGTTGACTTTGGCCGCCAGTGGCCCAGCAGCTGATACGTTCCAAGCCACGCATGCAAACGTCGCTGCGGTGAGAGCAAGTTTTATTAAGTGTTTCACAAAATCCTCAAAGACAAATTCACGCCAGACAAAAGCAACGCTACAGCGGAACAATCTGCCGCATTGGCTAAGTGTATTCTTGGTTGCCCCGATACGCCTCTTTTACCCGGTCAGCCTGTATGACGATTGAGGTCAAACTGGCATCGCTTCAGGCTCATACCTGAATCGAAAAATACTCTGAGTCCACTTCTGATTCGTCTCCTTGAAATGAATGAAGAATGAAAAAAACGATTTGCATCGCCATCGCCATCGCCATCGCCCTGGCCTGCGTCGGTGTCACTACGGTTTCCATCGCACAGAGCCATGCCGACCTGTACGAGCAGTTCCTGCTCAAGGAGGCCAACCAATCCGGCGCGAGTTCAAATTCGAAGTGCAACTTTTAAATTAGCTGGTTGGGTGGACGAGATGTGAGAGCATCCCGACCCCTCGACCGCCAAGTCAAAGTTGCCAAGAATGACCTACACACATCTCACCCAAGCCGAACGGTACCAGATTGAAATCTTGTGCAAAGCCGGGCACAAACAAAACGCGATAGCCCGTTTGCTGGGGCGCGACAAATCTTGCATCAGCCGCGAGTTACGCCGCAACCGGGAGGGGTGGCTGCGCGCAGCCCGTCAAGCCCCAAGCTGCCGCGAGCACCGCGATCACACACCATATTGTGTGCAGCAGGCTGCTCATGGCTTGGCCTTCGCACCGACAACAAAGGTGCCCACGGTCACTTCCTCTTTCTTGCCAGCCAGTCGCAGGATGACGGTTTCATCTTTCTGGGCCGACGTGCCGAAGCCAGTGAAAAGGCGCAGCATCAGCGTGGTGGCGGGCGCCAAAATCTGCTGGTTGTGACCATAGAAATTTGCCTTTACCGTGTAAGCGCCGGGCTTGGCGTCGCGCAACAAGAACTCCTCGGGCCCGTAGCCGCCCGTGAAGTCGTTTGACATGCGACCGCCCTGGTAGGTCAGTTGGCGGCCGTAGTAGGCGCGCTCGCCGTTCGGGTCGATCACCCAGAGGTCGATATCGGTGTTGTCCGCATCCCATGACAGCACGGCCCGCAGATCAAGCGACAGGTTACGCAGCAGGCGCGCATCCATGGCGCTGGTATCCAATGCGGGCTGCCCGGTGTCAATAACCCGTGCAGCGATCGCGTTGAGTTCGCCCAGTGCAACCAGCTCAATATCGGGAAAACGGTTGTTCCATGGTTTGGACACCACCGCCCACAGCTGGTTGATTGCGGCCTGGTACTGGCCGTCTTCAGCCAGAGCCAGCCCCAGGTCGCGCCAAGACTGCGGCTCGTCCGGGCTCAGCACCAGCACTTTCTGCAGCACCGGCAGCGCCAGCTTCACCTGTTTGGCCTGTGTCAGTCGGTACGCCAAGATGCGCAGGATCTGGCGATTCTCCAGGTTCATCTCTGCCAAGTTGGACAGCACGCGCAAGCCCAACGCAGTCTGGCCGCGCTCCATGAAAATGTCCGCCACGTCTAGAAAGAACGCCGTACTTGACGTGTAAGTGGGCCGCTCATCCAGGTACACAGCGTACGTATCCTCGGGTCTGGCTTCCCGCAGGCGTCTGGCGTAAGGCGCATCGGGCAGCCATTTCTTGAGCTGGATGGTTGAGGGGGCAGGTCTAGTTGCGGCAGACGCTGCAGCGGCCTGCGTAGTCGTTGCCGACATGCGTGCATTGATGGGAGGTGCCGGCGGCGGTATCGCTGCGGGTGCCGGTACAGGCGCAGGCGCAGGCGGCGGTGCCATAGCCATAGTGGCGGGCGCTGAAGGCGAGGGAATGCCCGCACCGGGACCCCGTGCAGGCGTGACTGGCTTGGGCTGGGGTGGCTCGCCCTTGGGAAAATCCTTGTCCCACCAGGCCTGCCGCGCCGCAAACCGCTCAGCGATGCGGTTCAGATGCGTGGTGCGTTCATTCAGGTTGCGCTCCCGCTTTTGGGCCATCAGCCGCTCATACGAGGGGCGAAGCGACTCTGGCGGCTCGATCTCGTAGCGCGCGTAGTCGGCCACGGCGTCGAGCACGATCAATGACGTTTCGGGTGTCGGCAGGCTGAACGCTGCCCCCAGGCGGCGGATGGCGCCTCGGTTGCGCTCGCGATCAGCCTCCAGCGTGGCCAGCTTCAGGACGGCCCAGCGGTATGCCGCCACCGGCATCTTCGCTGCGCGGTTGACAGAGGCCTCCGCCACACTGAAGCGGCGGGTCACGCGTGCGCCGTCCGGGGCTTGCACATCCAGTTCGATCTCGGCCGTGGATCCGGTGAGACGGCCTGCCACCACGAAACGCCCGCTTTCAGGATAGGCCCCTGCACTGACGAGATCCATCGCGCCGTTTGCGCGCAGGCCGGCAAGGCGGGTGCGCGCAAGGCTCAGCTCACGCACCGCATCTGGCGTGCTGGCGCGCAGCAGGTCTACCAGCGTGCCGCCAGAAGCCTCGGCGGCGCGCCGCAGCAGCACGGGATCGGCGCTGACGGATGAAGTCAGGGCATGCAGGGTCACAGGGCTGGCCGGCATGGGCTGGCCACCGAAATTACCCAGGCCGTCAGTGAACAGCAGAGCCTGCACAGCGCCCTCGGGCACCACCATGGCACCCAGATTGGTGGCGCCGTCGTACACGACTTTTTCAAGCTGTTCGCGCAGGGCACGCCAGTCACCACGCGCCACGGAAAACCGCTGTACCGGTTCAGCGACGTCGCGCACCAGCAGCAGCTGAACGGTCACGCTGGCCAGGGTCTTGAAGTAGCCATCGAGCACGGCCAGTTCGCGCGCATGGTCGCGTGCCGCACCGGAGCCCGACGCATCCCAGACGATGGCCAGGTTGGCCGGAGCCGGGCGCGGCTGCGACTTCATAGCCACAGGCAACTCGGCATAAAAGTAGCTGGCATCCCTGTAGGTCTGGGTGCTGATGAAGTTCTGGTTGGTTCCCGCCGGCACCGTGACGCGCAAGGACCGGCCGCCCGAAAACCCTGCGCGCGAGAACGCCACCAAGGGAACGCCGTCGGCACCACGCTGCACGGCAATGCGCTCGCTGCCCAGCACGGCTTTCACTGTGCGCGGGTCGGCTCCGGGAAATCGCAAGACGGCTTCCAGCCGCTGGATGCTCTGGCCGACTTGCAGCGGCAACTGGTAATCGAGCGCGGCGCGGCTCGCCTGATCGCTGCGCGCCAGCGTCTCGGAGATCTCCAGCACCACGCGGCGCGTTCCCATGGCGGGCAAGGGATATACGCGCAGCTTGTAGTTGTTGCCGCTGGTCACTTCCAGCAACGCAGGATCCACCCGCGTACGGGTGACGTCTTCAAACACCTGGCGACCCTTGGCTTTTTCTACCGTCACGGCCGGCCGCAGTTCGCCGTCGATGTCCAGTGCAAAGCCGGTGACGACCTGGCCGGGGCGCAGGGGGAACTGCAACTCGCCTTCAAGCGCCCTTTCATTGGGGTTGCGAAACTCCATCTCGACGCGCGTGCGCGCTGCCAGCCCCACGACTTCGGCATCCACCTGCACATGTGCGAGCTGAATCGGAAGGCGCGCCTCGGGCGACACCAGCAGCGGTGCCGGCACGACGGGTCTCGGCCGGGGATGCGCCTGCAAGGCCTGCGCGCCTGCAGCGCCGGCAAAAAACAGGCCGGCGGCAACAAGCCCGAGGCAGACCCGCAGGCCCGACTCAAGGCGACTGTATTTAGAGCTGTGTACGTGCATGGTTTAACCTGTGATGAAAGTGAGTGGGTCCCGCGCAATGACAGTCCCCCCTGCTCTCTGACACAGCCAGCGGCGGGATGTCAGGCTTGCCTTGGGTGCGCAGGGCGGCCAGGTTGTACCGTATAGCCTGCAATTTTTCAATTTCACGATTAATGATCAACTATGTATGCACACGACTCCTGGTCAGAACCATGCTTTCCACTGTTCCAATACCCTGAGTGCCTATCTAGCTGAGGTTTGTCAACATCACACGACCCCGTGTAGCTGATGGGTTGTTTGGGAAGCCACTTTTGGTCATATGCAAACGACAGTTGTCCTACTGCGATCGCAAGGAAAAAAACAACAACTTGAGCATAAATTTTCAAGGCGTCTTCCTATAGGGTTTTCCAGAAGCGGCAATCCTGCTACGAATAAAAATTCTAATTTGCCGCCTCCGACGTAACAATGGTGCAAATGCATCATTTTTGAGAGCTGCACAATGTACGAAGCCAAAGCCAAGCCAAACGACGTCAATGAGGTTCTGCTGGACTTGTACCGGTTGTCGCATGAGATGCCGATTCACAATTTTCAGGATGCAGCACTGGAGCAGATCAAAACACTCGTACCGTTTGATTCATCAATGTGGGGGACCGCCAACCTTGAACTTGGCACTGAGATGCACACGGTTCACTTGCATCAGAAGTCCCCCGAAATGCTCGTGGAGTACGACTCTGTCAAGGATCACGATAGTATTGCAGCCGCGCTTGCCCGAGCGCCACGTGTGACGTTGACCATAAATTCGGACCATTGGTTTGGCGATCCGAAAAAACGCGAGTTCAGAGACTTTCTCTCCCGCCACCAGCATGAGAATATGCTGGTGACGTCGACTTACAACGCCAGCAGCCACATGGTCCATTGGATGAGTCTTTACCGTGCAGATCGAGACGACCACTGCACCCATTCGGAGCGCGAGTTGATTGCGACTTTGGCACCTCATGTGATGCAAGCTTTGGCCCTCAACCGCCTGACGCACCTGGAACGTCTGGAGGCGTCAGATCGCGCCCTGCTTCCACATGGTGCCGCAATTATGGATCCTAACGGTTGCATACATCACATAGACGCCAATCTTCAATCACTGATGCGTGATGAATGGAACGACTGGAGTAACGCCGTGCTACCAAGCGAGTTGCTTTCAACGTGCAGATCAGTCAACTCCACGTACATAGGACGTACTTGCATTGTAAAAAGCAATTTTGAACACGGACTGCTTTTTTTACGTGGAAGACCGCGTTGCAAGGCGGACGCCCTCACCGCTCGAGAAATGAAAATTGCTATTTATATTTCGCAAGGACTCAGCTATAAGGAAATTGCTCTTGAGTTAAACCGGGCCCCAGCAACAGTGCGCAATCAAATTCAACTGATCTATGAGAAATTGCAGGTTAACAACATTGCCAGACTCATAGCCGAAATGGGCAAAGCATTTTCTTGAATCGCTTGATCAACACCCGCCGATCTCGCTGCATCTCAGTGATTTTGAAGTGTTTTCCTAAGCTGAAGCAATAACAGGCTGCTGAAATACTGGTTACAGCACCAAAAATCGTCTCGAACAATGGTCATCTACCCCTTACCGACATAGAAAAAATCGCTTGTAGCTCGTTCTACGCGGTCGGAATTTTTCACCATCAGGGTGTTGATAGGTATTTCAGCAGCCTGATAAGCACCCGCTGGGGGCGTGGACCACTTGGGAGGTATTTCAGCAGCCTGTTACAGCCTCGCCGTTTGAAATTGTGGTTAACGAAGTTGAAGTGGCCTTTCGCGACCAGACTCCACTAACGCGACAAAACCTGACCAAAACTCCTCCCGCGCCCAGAAATTTCCACGGGAAGTCCGAACCAATGCGCTGACTGGGCGGTGGCATTGATATTGGCGGGCCGGTTCACGGGATATTGCGCGATTGCTGGCAAGATTTACGCGGGAATAGTGGCGGCTGAACTTGAGGTCATGGATTCAGGTTTAGACTCGGTTATTTCAAATTCAACCTGAAATGACTCTTTAAATTGGATGGCCTGCCCAAATTTTTCGATGGTTATGCAAGCAGCACAATCGTATCGTGCCCGACTCTCACCGCTGAGAACGAACTGAATATAAGCAGAACCAAACTCGCCACGTATGGTAAGTCCCAACTCGCGCATGAAGATTGGGGCGGAGAGTTGTTCTAACCGGGTTGGGATTAAATGAACTATCAGTGCGTCATCATGTATGACTCGACAAGTGATAGCCCCATTTTTTAGTTGTTCAGACCAGTCATGCATTTTGAGGTTGAAAATTATTTAATAAATTGGCTGAATAATAAATTCAAGATATAGATCAGATATATCGGTCCACTTATAGTTTCTGTCGCGTTAGTGGGGTTTGGCCCATTTCGTTATACACAAGTCCGCACTGGTCATGATGTAAGCTACTGATTTCATAGCGACAAACACAATGAGCTGGGCTGCCACGGAATTTGAAAGCATTGATCTGGGAGACCCCAGGCGCAATCGGCGCGCGATCCGCTTGATCGAGCGCCTGAGCGCCAAGCCCACGGCCAGCATCCCCCAGGCCTGTGGCGACTGGGCCGATACCATGGGGGCCTACCGCTTCTTTGGCAATGAAGAGATCGAGTGGCCCGACATCCTGGCGCCGCACATCGAAAGCTCGGTTGCCCGCATGGCAGCGCACGAGGTGGTCTTGTGCATCCAGGACACCACCGAACTCGACTTCAACGGGCAAGAGGCCAGCGGCCTGGGGCCGCTGAGCTACGAGGCCCAGCGCGGCATGTACGCGCACCCCACCTACGCGGTTTCGACCTCGCGCGAGCCGCTGGGCGTGCTCGATGCATGGATGTGGGCACGAGAGCCGCGTGCGGCCGATGGCAGCCGCCCTGGCGTCAGCGAAAGCCTGCGCTGGATCGAAGGCTACGAGCGCCTGGCCGAGATGGCCCCGCAACTGCCCACCACGCGGCTGGTGTACCTGGCGGACCGCGAGGCTGACATCATGGCCTTGATGGTGCGCGCGCGGGACCTGGGGCAGCCGCTGGACTGGTTGCTGCGCTCCAAACACAACCGAGCCTTGGGCGAGGGCGACAAACTGTGGAGCCGGGTGACGCACGGCGAGCCCGTGGGAGAGATCCGTTTCACCCTGGCCTCGCGCCAGGGGCAGCGCGCGCGCGAGGTGGTGCAACTGGTGTGGGCGCAAACGGTGCAGTTGCCCGATGGTCAAGGCGGCTTTGTGCAGGCCACCTGCCTCGTCGCCAAAGAGACGGAGCCCCCCGCTGCAGACAAGCCCATCGAGTGGCGATTGTTGACGAATTTGCCCGTCGATACCCTGGAGCAGGCGGCACGCATGATCGACTGGTATCGCTCGCGCTGGGAGATCGAGATGTTCTTTCACGTGCTCAAGAATGGTTGCCGCATTGAGGCTTTGCAGCTGGGCTGCGTTGACAAAATCGAGCGCGCCCTGGTGCTGTACATGGTGGTGGCCTGGCGCATTGCCCGGCTGATGCGCCTGGGGCGCAGTTGCCCGGACCTGGATGCACAACTGATGTTCGAGCCCGATGAGTGGAAGGCTGCCTACATCCTGAACAAGCAGAAATTGCCCGACAAACCACCCACGCTCAATGAGGTGGTGCGCCTGGTCGCCAGGCTTGGCGGTTTTCTGGCGAGAACGGGCGATGGTGAGCCGGGCGTCAAGACCATCTGGCTGGGCATGCAACGCATTCTTGACTTCGCCGCTGGGATCAGGTTCTCTCGCGAGCTTCAGGCGCAGGGGACTTGTGTATAACGAAATGGGTTTGGCCGAGAAAGGCCGCTTCGTTAGCCACGATTCCAAGCAAGGCTGTAGAGCTGGTCCGCTGCGGACACGGTTGATCCGGCGGGCCGGTTCATCTGGCCCTTGCGATTCATGTGCATTGTCTCGATACCCCCAATGAGGATTCGAGCACTCCAAAACGACTTGAATTCAAGCATCGGTTGGGTGACTCTTTTGACACCCCGGTCGTCTTGCTCGACGAGTTTGTCCCTTCGGCAACCACGGTTTGGGTTTCGGTATACACCGGTGTGCTGCAAATGGCCAACAGCAGCACAACACATGCATGCCAGCCATGCCGCTGCGAGGGCGAGTTATTCAGAGCATCCTTAACGTTTTTTGTCCGGGTCCATGTCCGTTAAAATAGATGGATTCGCCTTTTGCAGCGCGAGATAGCTCACGAGCGCCTCCGCGTGGCCAGCCTGGCCAGCTTCCAAATAGAGCTTTGCGGCACCGTCGATATCGGGCGGGCCGAGCCAGCCAGCCTCCAGCATCTTGGCCAAGTGGAACTTGGCTGCATTGTGCTTATTGTCACTGGCGCGGGTCAGCCACTGAACCGAAGTTTTAAAATTTTGGTCTATCACCACGCCTTGGAAATACATGATGCCAAGGCGATACTGCGCTTCAGGATGGCCACCTTGCGCGGCCTTCAAGTACCATTTGGCCGCTTCGCTGCCATTTGCCGGGACGGCGTCACCAACTTCGTACATGTTCCCCAAGTTGAAGGCCGCGTTCAGGTTGCCTCCTTCTGCAGCCTTGGTGGCCCAGTAGGTTGCCTTTTCACCATCTTTCTGAACGCCATCGCCGGTGCGATAGAAAACGGCAAGATTTGTCTGTGCGTCGACAATTCCCTGCTCGGAAGCCTTGGTGGACCATGCGACTGCCTGTGCCATGTCTTTCTGAACGCCATCGCCGCGCATATACAGTTGTGCGAGTTCGTGCTGGGCGTCTTTTTCGCCTTGCTCGGCCGCCTTAACTAACCATACGGCGGCCTCCGCATAATTCTGTGACGTCCCACGCCCAACCTTGTAGTAATGTCCGACCATCGACTGTCCGTCGACGTCGCCCTGTTTTGCCGACTTCAGGTACCACTCAAGCGCGGCCTTCTCGTTCTCCGTCACGCCCTTGCCTGTTTCGTATGCATGCGCCATGTAGTACTGTGCAGTTTTGTGTCCCTGGTCGGCGGACTTGCGCAGCCATTGGAGGCCCAGTGCCTCGTCTTTCTGGACGCCAAGACCTTGGTCGTACATCCGCCACAACGCGTACTGCCCGTCTGAATAACCTTGGTCCGACGACTTGCGGTACCA
>Ga0209512_1005780_pt1 | contig 10131 bp, 10 predicted proteins | sample frozenSSSSmetaG_FD_184142 | JGI IMG/M metagenome (GOLD analysis project Ga0209512, IMG submission 184142) | Glacier valley bacterial and archeal communities from Borup Fiord, Nunavut, Canada, to study Microbial Dark Matter (Phase II) -... | ecosystem: Environmental > Aquatic > Freshwater > Ice >... | reverse complement strand
AATCTTCTAAAATGTTCTTCCGATAAAACGCTCAAATTGTCATATCTCATATATTTCTAAATTAAGTAAATTCACCTTTGTACCATATCTTGTCCAGTTTCGAAAGAAGTCTATTGTTTAATCATCCACAATATAATTCTAAAGCTAAGGCTATACTTGCAGATAAAGCTACCTCTCAAGAAATCTTAGAGTTAGTGATCAAACAAGGTTTTCTAGATCTTAGTAAATGGTATTTCGATAAGATTCCGGCAATTACTACTATGGTGGATGAAGAGGGACAAACAGCATTACACTGGACCATTCATGGTGACAATATTGAAGTTGTTAAATTCTTCCTTAATAAAATGTCTGATGAAGAGTTCAATAATTTCACAGGGAGTTTACACCCATTGAGATTTAGTACCTCCTCTAAAAAGGAAGAGATTATAAAATTATTACTGGATAAGACCTCTCTAGAAAAACTTAAATATGTAGATGGATCCGGTGGAATATTACATTGTGCTGCGAAACGTGGTTTAACAAAAATTATTGATGATATTCTTCCTAAATTTTCCGCTGAAGAAATAATCGCCACTAATAAATATGGTCATACACCGTTATATTATGCTTATGACCATAACAAGGGGTGGTGTACTTCAGATACACTGCTTCCTGTAACAGCAAAAGCTTATGAGTATTTATTTTCTATAAAGCGATGCTCTTATGGTAAACTTCATCCGCAAGTGAAGGAGCAGACAAGCACTGATACTCAAGAAATGAAGGGGCTATATGATTTCGCCAAAAAAAATGAATGTAGCACTCTTTACGAACAACTTTTTTTTCAATATTCTTACATTCCCATACTACACATGAGTTATTAATGATCCTGCAGACCTCTGTTTTAAAAGGACACCATGAAATTTTAAGTGAGGTCATTTTACCAAAATTATTTGGCCAAGCTAAACCTAATGATGATGCTTCAGTAAGTGAGAAAGCCAAGGAGCAAACACCTAATACCCTTAAAAGTATATATGAAAAGTTAGAGAATCTTTGTGAAGAAATTAATCAGCAGATTCTTTACCCGGTCCCGGTAAGTGAAACTATTGATACAATGGGGAACCCTTCCCAAGGAACAGAAGATCTCGGCTCCTGATCCATAGAAATAAGGCTCTCAGCATACCCTTTGTAACATCGTGGACACCATTAATGGTAGCTCTTCAAGTTAATAATAAACCTGCCAATGAAGTTGCTAAATTAATAATCGCAAGAAATCCAGGTAGCATTAATGATAAAATGATGGGAAATTACACACCGATAAGCTTAGCATTAGACAATAATAACGATGAAATAATAAGATTAATACTTAGTGATGGAAATTTCAATATAAAAACCATGTGCCCTCCATACATATCGCATTTACCTACATGCCAAATTTTGATTAAAGAATTTCCGAAATTGTTCGAAAAACTTATGGTTACAAAGAATGAGGGTAATCACACTTTCTTGTATTCAATTCTTCAGCGCTGACAACCTATGGGGTATGATGATATAGATACGTGCAATTTATACCTTGAGAATGCAGATTTTCAGCAACTCGACTTTGCAGAAAAAGTAAGTTTATTAGCCTCATTTCAAAAAAACGTAAAAAACCCTGAGGTTCAGAAAGATATGACTAATCCTATTTTTCAAAGGATATATAACAAGCTTATTTTAACAACATCTCTAGATCAATTTGATTCAAAAGATATTGTTGCTACACTTTTTAATTTAATTAAAACTGATCAAATTGAGACTTGTAATATCTTATTAGCTAATAGTTTTAATATAAAACTTAATTACCTAGATTGTTATGTTAATAATGAAGGCAAAGCTAATCCGGTAACTTTAACGTTAGAGAAAGGTTACCACTCTCTACATAACCATCTCAAAACTTTAGTAAGTTTTGATCAACTAAACCCAGTGCAAAAGTCTAATGCTCTTGCAAATCTAAATAAAGATCAAGTACTTTGTCGAAAACTCACAAATTTTATGTTATCTAAAGAGATCGAATCTGCTCAATTAAGTGAGGCAACAAATGCTAAATTGAGCAAAGTTTCGCAAAATATAGTGAAAATTCTTAAACCTTCCTCACTTGAGCAAACCGAATATTTGAAACTTAAAGAAGAATTTGAAGAATATAAAAAGCAAGCTGAAATTAATAAAGCTAAACTTGAAAAACAAATAGATGAGGTTAAGGTTGACGATAATGAAGCGGCAAATACTATAAGCTACATGCTCGAAATGAATAGTAGTTTAAAGGGTAAAATATCAAGCTTGGAACAACAGCTCGAAACTGTAACTGCTGAAAAATTTCTTGATAATCCACTGTCATCAGGTCACATGGATTTCCATGAAGATCCATTGGTCTCCCCGGTAGATTCACTTGGCAATACTACTGACTTGTCATGATCTAAGGGTCAGCACCCCTTACTTTTGAGTAAGTTATTAGATTAAATCGGTACCATCTTAAAACATCAATTTAAGATGGTATCAATAATCGACTCTTAAAAAATATAGACCGCAAGCGGGCGCCGTGATACCTGCAGCCGCGCGGTCTTTAGCCTCAAGTGCACTCTTAATATCTTGCGGTTGCCATTTGTCGTTACCGACCAACACTAGGCTCCCTACAATGTTGCGCACCATATGATGCAAGAATGAAGGAGCTGAAACGTAAATTCTTACTTCTTCGGCGCCAGTTTGAACTATTTCAATTTTTAAAATGGTTTTTATAGGCGTTTTAGCCTGGCAGATCTTTGCCCTGAATGATGTAAAATCGTGATTCCCTATCAAGTATTCTGCACCTTTGCGCATTTTATCTATATCTAATTTATGTTTGATCCACCATGCGCGGTCTTGATCAATTATAGTTCGCCCTGGTCTATTTATTATGCGGTAAACATAGTGACGGGCTTTTGCTGAAAAACGGGCGTGGAAATCAGGGCTTGCAACCTCACAAGCCACAACACCTACTGTGTGCTGCTTTGCAAAATGATTGATAGCTTCCATCAATCTGTAAGGATCATAATATTTTGAGAGATCAACATGCGCAATCTGGCCCACAGCATGGACGCCCGCGTCAGTTCTGCCAGCGGCATGCAACAATATTTTCTCGCCGCAAAAGCGGTATATTGCTTCTCCTAAAATCCCTTGAACTGAAATAATATGAGTCTGGAACTGCCAGCCTGAGATGTGAGTGCCAATATATTCAATTGTAAGCTTATATCTAAATTTTAAGGGCTCCTTATCCACTGCACTAGACAAATCTTCCATTATGCTAAAGTTTTAAAAACTGCAGGTAATTTGCTTGCACTCATGAAATCATTCAGAAGTATTGATTTGCTGCTTGCTATTACTACTTAAGAAACTGCGCAGCTTCTTTGATCTTACAGGATGCTTGAGTTTACGCAGAGCCTTAGCTTCAATTTGCCTGATACGCTCACGCGTTACGTTAAATTGCTGCCCGACTTCTTCCAACGTATGATCACTTTGCATACCGATGCCAAATCTCATGCGCAGGACTCTTTCCTCACGCGGCGTTAGGCTCGATAAAATCCTTGTGGTAATTTCGCGCAAATTCGACTGAATTGCAGCGTCAATCGGCAAAACAGCATTCTTGTCCTCAATAAAGTCACCAAGGTAGCTTCCTTCTTCATCACCCACTGGGTTCTCAAGGCTTACCGGTTCCTTCGCGATCTTCATTACTTTGCGGACTTTTTCAGTTGGCATTGAGAGTCTTGCTGCGATTTCAGCAGGTGTCGGCTCGTATCCAAGCTCATTGAACATCTGACGAGAGGTACGGATGATCTTATTAATAGTTTCAATCATATGCACAGGGATTCTTATTGTCCGCGCCTGATCTGCAATCGATCTTGTGATAGCCTGCCTGATCCACCAAGTAGCATAGGTTGAGAACTTATATCCTCTTCTATATTCAAACTTATCAACGGCTTTCATAAGCCCGATATTACCTTCCTGAATCAGGTCAAGGAACTGCAAGCCGCGATTAGCGTATTTCTTAGCTATTGATATCACAAGCCGCAGGTTTGCCTCGATCATCTCACGTTTGGCACGAGATGCTTGGCGCTCACCTTTCTGAATATTATTTACAAGCTTTTTAAATTCGCTAATGGGTAGACCGATTTCAATCTCCATAGTCTTAAGGTCACTGATCATCTGATCAATCGTCTCTGATTCATTCGTTGTAAAATTAACCCAGTCCGCAGTGGTTTTTTTCTGGATTTTCTGTTTCCAACTATCATCGACAACAGCCCCCATATATTCTTGAAGGAAGGTTTGACGAGGGATATTGTGCTTTTCAGCGCTTTTGAGGAAATTAGTTTCTTTATTGATCAGCTCCCTATTGAGACTATACATTTTATCAAGGATCTCGCTGGTTCTCTTTTCATTGAAATGGATAATTGACATGGCCTCAATTAGTGTCTCAAGGTTTTTTGAGTATTTCTTATTTTCCTCGAGTGTCTTGCTTTGCGCATTTTTAGCGTAATGTTTCTTAGCTTCATCTAACAATTCTTCAGAGATTTTTGCTATACGCTCCATTATCTCAACGCTTTCGTCGAGTAACTGAAGCTCCATAGCAGCAAGCGTCATGTGCGTGCTTTCATCACCATCTTCAGCATCACTTTCATTATCTGAACTTTGACCTTTCGTATAATCACCGTCATCAGTGCCGACATCATTAGCCTCAAGATCTATAAGATCTCTGAGCATTATTTTTTCACTTACTAAATCTTCAAACCACTTGATGAAAAATTTCATCGCAATCGGGCTCTGACACAAGGATTTAGTTATGATTTTCTTGCCTTCTTCTATACGCTGAGCAATCTCAATCTCTTTCTCGCGGGATAAAAGCTTAACTCCTCCCATATCGCGCAAGTAAAGCCTTACAGGATCATCGGTTACGCCGTAATTTTCTTCTTCAGCCTCAGCCTCTTCTTCCTCTGCTTCAGGTGACGTGCGCGCCATCCTATATTCTTCATCAATATTGATATCTAACTTAATATCCTCGTCGTCATCGTCGATAATATCAATTCCGGCATCTGAAAACTTTGAGATAGCTTTTTCTAAATCTTCTTCTATAGAGATATCACTAGTGGCAGGAATTGCCTTATTAACTTCGTCAAAAGAAACGAATCCTTTTATTTTTCCTTTGCTAACCAGTTCATTAATGTCTGGAGTAGCAGCTTTATTCTTTTTTTGTTCCTTGCCCGTAGCCATAGTGTACCTAAATCTTTAGTATTTAAAAAAAGATTCATTTAATTTTTGCAGCTCTTTGGAAATTTTTATAATTTCTTCTTGGTATAAAACTGCTTTTTTAAATGAATCTTCAATATCGCTTTGCATGATAGAAGTGTATTCCGCTTTAAGCGATGCTAAGTAATATTTTTTATGCAATAATTCCCAAAGTAGTTTGGGTTCAATGTTGTCGTCGAATGATTTATCTAATGACGATTTCTCAGGTTTAATTAATAAAAGAAAACTATTATAAAATCCAGTATTTTTAATAGTTTCCTCAATATATTTTAAACCTTTATCATGATTTTGATCTAAGTTTGTCAAAAACCAATCGCGGAAATCCGAGAGCTGCTTGTCAGCTAAATTCAAATTAAGGATGAAATTTTTTCGCAGCTCATCTTGCATAATTTCGGGAAATTTAACCATCATACTGCACAGAGCATTCTCTAAGGCTTCCATCTCGGTATGGTTGACTTTGAAATTAGTTAGGGCCTTGCCGATTTGACTAGCGTTTTCTTTTGCCTTGCCTTGACGCTTAACCAAATTTGACCATATCTGCTCCTGAAAAAATCTATGGTAATTTTTGCTTAAGATCTTATCTTTTATGAGTTTAGTGTAATTTTCTAAAGTAGTTTCAAGCAATGCTCTATTTTCAGCATTTGTATAGTTCTTTTGCTCATATTCACTTTTCCAGATCATCTCTGACAGGCTGATTCGTTTGTCTACCAACTCTTGAAACAATTTGGGATCGTTCTTGGTAACAATATCGTCAGGATCACTTCCTTGCGGCAGTAACACAAATGATATTTTCTTGGTTGCGTTTACTATAGGCAGCGCAATATTTATCAACCTGCTACTTGCTCTAAAACCCGCTGCGTCTCCGTCCAGACAGATTACTATCTCATCAAGCGCCTTCCATAATTTATTCAAATGATTTTCAGTGACTGCAGTCCCAAGACTTGCTACAGTCTCACTATAACCCGTTCTATGTAGCGCAATTACATCTAAATACCCTTCAACTACGATAATATAGTTTTTCTTGTATGCTGCGGGGCTTGCAGTATTTTCACCGTATAGCGTCTCATTCTTCTTAAATACTAAAGTTTCTGGAGAATTTATATATTTAGGTAAAGATTCACCAATTACCCTGCCGCCGAAACCAATTATTTTATTGTAAATATTTCTGATCGGAAACATTATCCGGTCATGAAAAATCTCATAAATTCTCCCGTCATCTCGCTTGCCTGCAAGCCCTGCTTTAACAAGATTCGCTAGAGGTATTGATTTACCGGCAAAAAATTGCTGTAGCTTACTGCCTGCAGGTGCAAAGCCTATTTGAAAATTATCAATGACTTTCTCATCTATCCCTCTTTGCTTCAAGTACTTAAGCGACTCTGAAGTGTGAGAAGATTTGAAAAAACCAGCTGCAAGCTCTAAAATATTATAGATTTCGTCAGATTCTTCGTATAAAAGTTCTTGCTCTCTTGTGAGTTTCGGCAGCTCAATGCCGTAATCACCTGCAAGCTTAATAGCCGCGTCCTGATAAGCAAGCCCTTGAGTCTCACAAGTGAATTTAATCACGTCACCATGCGCACCACAGCCAAAGCAGTGGTAGAATTTTTTTGGATCAGAAACCGTAAAAGACGGGGTTTTTTCTAGGTGAAAAGGACAAAGCCCTGAATACTCGCTGCCCTTCCTTGTTAAATTGACTTTTGTTTTAACAACGTCAGATAGATTAATGACGTTGCGTAATGTATCATAAAACTGTAGAGGAATTCTCATCACTTAAATTAAAAAATTAAGCAAGCTAGTAGTAAATCCGTACCCAAGAGGGATGAGAAGATTATCGTCAATATTAATTTTTTTCGCATAAAATTCAAGCGCTGTCGTGCTTAAACAGCTGATAATTAATCCTAAAAAACTCGTGTTAAATCCTATAAAGAAATAAGATAAAATACTGATGAATATTGCAGATATTAGGAAAGCACATGACCCTTCTAGAGTTTTACCATAAAATTTTTGAGTGCCAATTTTTATCCCCACTAATGTAGCGATAGGATCTGAAATTATAAGAATCAGCCACGAAGTGATAGCAAGCTCTTTTGAGAAAAAAAGGGCGCTAAAAAACAGCCCAGCAAGCATATATGAGACGCCGCTTAGCTTGAACGTGCCGCTTTGCTCAGCCTCTCTCATAATTTTAGAGAAAAATCTATCTACCAAATATTTAATTTTTGGATTATAATGACGAGACGTGTCAAAGACTATTGTAATAGCAAGAATAAAAAATAAACCTAAAAGCAGTTGAAATTTTGATATAAATAAATATATAAGTGGAAATATCAGACCGCTTACATGAAATATTTTGCGCTTTTCTTCAAAACTCAAATCTTTAGACATTAGTTGAAAACTCATGGAAGCTAATTTGACAAAACAATATACTATAAATATACTTTAAAAGCTAACTTAAACAAGAAAAAATATTATGGAAAAGTTTCCAATTACTAAAAATGGATTTGAAAAATTAAAAGAAGAAATCAAACATTTAAAGTTCACCGAGCGCCCAGAAATTACTAAGGCTATAGCGGTTGCTAGGGATTTTGGAGATTTGTCTGAAAATGCCGAGTATCATGCTGCGCGTGAAAAGCAAAGTTTCATTGAAGGCAGGATAATTGATCTTGAAGATAAAATGGCAAGAGCTGAGATTATCGATATTTCTAAGCTTTCAGGCGATACAATCAAATTTGGTGCCTTAGTTAAACTAATCGATGATGAAACCGATGAGCTTGTTACCTACCATATAGTTGGCGAATATGAAGCTGACATAAACAAGAAAAGAATTTCCATTGCCTCGCCGATTGCTAAAGCTCTGATCGGTAAATCGGTAAATGATATAGTTGAAGTTTTCACTCCTAAAGGCTCAAAATCTTATGAAGTGGTGGAAATACAATATCTAGAACTTGATATTTAAGTATTATCCATTCTTTATACACGATTCAATTTCTTTTATATTAATCTGGTAAGATCAAATTAATATAGTTCTAATTGTGTCCAAAGATAAGCTTCTAGAGTCAGTGAAAATCAACTTTGATGACATTGAAAATTTTGCTGCGCGTAACACTAAAGACCCCCCTTCTAAGATTACCAATTGGTTGAGTTTAAGCTCGCAGGTAAATGTTGATGGTCTTAAAACATTTCGGGAAGCTTTAAATTCTCCTTCTACACCTGATTCAGCCGAAGGTTTAAAAGAACTAAAAGATAAGCACTTCAAAGGCTTGTTACAAGATTTAGAAAAATTATCGAAGCGCGAAGAAATAAGCTCTCGTGAAAGAGGAAGTTTTCCTAAATTTGATCCCAAATTTTACGATGAGGTTAACAAATCTGCGCGTGACAGATCATCTGAATTCAAAGAATTTTTAACGAAATGCAGCAAGCTAACTGCAGATCAGCATTGTGTAGAAAAAATCTCAGCTCAAATGTTAATCGATGCAGTAAAGCCTGGCGCAAATATTGCTGATTTGAGGAAAGATCTTAAAGATCAATTAGACGATTACAAACAAAAATATGTAACTCAAACAGCCAAGGATATAGGGTTAAGAGAGTTAATTTTATTAAAAGATAGTTCCGGGCAGATAAAAGCCATTACTATGGAAGAGCTTGCAAGCTCCAAAGATTTAACAGGTGAGCAGCGAGATTTTATCAAAAGCGCTTGGCAACAAGGTTTTTTCGGTGCTGGCTGGTTTACGGCATCTACTTACAAACATGACCAAGTTAAAGATGAAATGACTAACTTTACTCAAAATTCGCTTTTAATTGATTTATCAACAGAAGGTAAAGTTCAAGTATTTAATCAAGCAACAAGTATTTTGAAATCTGCAAACCCAGAGAAATTTTTTGAACCTCGCACCACCGCCACCGCTACACTTTCAGTTGATATTACCGACCTTAAAGGTAGCGAGTTTGTTCCAGGATGCGCAAGCGCAAAGCCCAAAATTGAAGTTGTCATTTCCAAGTACGATAAAGATTTTGATTTTATTCCTAAGGAACTCGTTAAAACCAGTTCTTACAAGTTTGATAGTATGACTGAACGCGTAAGCACAGATTTCAAGCAAGGGCAATATAATACTGCAAAGTCTAGTAATGAAAAATTAGCATCAATGGGTCTTGCTAAATTTTCACTGGATGATCCTTTAAGATATAGAATTGCGATTGAAAAATTTCAAGTTCATGAGCAAGATCCCATAATAGTAGAAAAATTTGCATCTGAGCAAATTGACAAATTCTCTCAACAGCAAAAAACCGTGCTTGATCACGCTGAAAAGGATCGAATTAAGGCTGGGCTAATAGCAATTTTAGAGCCTCTATGTAAAGATGACAAGGAGAGAAAAGCGCTTCATGATAATGCCGGGAAGCTGGTACGCGACTGTGCAAGCAAAGCCGGTAAAAACATGAGCTGGGGACAGGCTTGGAGTAGTTTCGCTGATAAAGCAAAAAGCTTCATACCTAAGTTACTTGGTAAGCAAACTCAACTGGAAAAATTAATTGAAAGACATCCTCACATAGTAGATACTCTTAGATAGTGTAGTCACGAGATAGAATTTATGTTATACCTAAAGCTTATTCAGTATATTGAAGGTTTTAGTATGAGTATGAGTAATGTTGCACATAGACGTCACGATATTTCTGATCAAGTATGGAATTTATTAGAACCGCATTTACCAGGACGCAAAGGCTTATGGGGTGGTCAAGCCAAGGACAATCGTCAGTTTATCAATGCTGTATTTTGGATTCTCCGCACTGGTGCACCTTGGCGAGATTTACCTCCTTGTTATGGCGGTTGGAGCAACACTCATCGCCGCTTTA
>Ga0209512_1005779_pt1 | contig 10131 bp, 4 predicted proteins | sample frozenSSSSmetaG_FD_184142 | JGI IMG/M metagenome (GOLD analysis project Ga0209512, IMG submission 184142) | Glacier valley bacterial and archeal communities from Borup Fiord, Nunavut, Canada, to study Microbial Dark Matter (Phase II) -... | ecosystem: Environmental > Aquatic > Freshwater > Ice >... | reverse complement strand
GCTCGAACATGCGAGGGCAGATCAGGATTTTCTGGGATTTTCGGACATCGTTTTTCCATGCTTCCTGTTTATTGTGGGGATGTCGATACCCTATGCGATGCGAAACCGCATTGCCAAGGGCGAGAATAACTTTCAGATTCTTAGGCATATTGTGTTTCGTTCTTTTGCGTTGCTGGTGATGGGATTCTTCACAGTTAATATAGGTGATCTGAATGTTGAGATTTCTGGTTTAAGCAGGGAATGGTTTCAAATAATAATGGTTACAGGATTTTTTCTGATCTGGAATGTGTACCCAAAATCGGAAGACTGGAAGAAACACCTCTTCAATGGATTGCAGCTGGCCGGAGTTCTTCTGTTGATTTTGCTTGTTTATCTTTTTAAAGGTGGAAAAGATGGCACCGAAACAATGACACCGCAATGGTGGGGCATTCTGGGGCTTATTGGCTGGACTTACCTGATTTCAGCGCCAATCTTCCTTTTTGCCCGTAAATCTCCGGTATTGCTGCTGTTATTCTGGTTCCTGTTTACGTTTCTGAATATTGCTGAGCACGCCCATTGGCTGCATACGCCAATTCCTGGCGGTGGCGCTTTCGAGGGATTTGCTTTTGCCGGAATTGCTGCCAGCTTGCTGACTGATCGTGCCAGTACGCCTGAAAAACGCCGGAAGTTGCCGTTGTTTTACATCGGAGTTGGCATTCTATTGTTGTTGACCGGTATTGCATAGCGTAACTTCTTTATTATTTCGAAAATTCAGGCAACTCCGACATGGGTTTTTCTGTGCAATGCAATTGCATTTGGATTTTTTGCAGTGATCTATTTTGTGGTCGATCTGAAAGGGAAAGGCAATTGGTTTAAGCTGATCAAACCTGCCGGAACCAGTACGCTCACCTGTTACCTGATCCCGTATGTCTATTACAGTTTGGCCATCTATGCATTTGCACTTCCCTTGTTCTTGAAAACAGGTGTGGTGGGACTGTTGAAATCGTTCGTTTATGCGCTGATTGTCATTGGAATTACCGCTCTCCTGGGTAAATTGAAGATAAAGCTTAAAATTTAGGGTTCTGTAACGAAACGAAATGAATTTTTTATTGTTATTTTGCAAAATTAATCCATACTAAGAACCCTCAGTATTTTATTCGTTTGCTTTGTTTATATGTCTATAAATCAATTTTATATAAAAGTACTCTGCCTTCAGTTTACTTTTTCGTTTTTGTTTGGCTGTAATAATCAACCTGGTGGGATTATAATAAATATGGAAAAGATAGCCAATCTTGAACCCGATTATTCCGAAGTTACAATCCCTCCAAATATCGCCCCCCTGAACTTTAGTATTAAAGAAGCAGGATCGTCCTATTTTGTGAAGTTTTCATCTGCAAGCGGAACTGAAATGGAAATTTCTTCACCCGACGGGAATATCCGGATTTCGGAGGATAAGTGGCGTAAAATGCTGCAAAACAACGCAGGAAAGGAGATCAAAGTTGACATTTATACAAAGGATAAGGAAGATAAATGGTCAAAATTCAAGGCTTTTACGAATAAGATATCACCCGAACCAATTGATCCCTATTTGTATTACAGGATCGTATATCCAGGTTACGAAAGCTGGACCGAATTGAGTATCAATAGGCGTAATCTTGAAAGCTTTGAATCGGAGTCGCTGATCGAAAATAGTGTAGTCGATCAAAATTGTGTGAACTGTCACTCGTTTAACAACGGGAAAACGGATGATTTTATTTTTCATATGAGGGGAAACCTGGGCGGAACCTATTTCTATTCGGGTGGAGATTTTAGAAAGATCAATTTGAAAACAAAGGAGATGAAGAATGGGGCAGTGTACCCGCGTTGGCATCCTTCCGGTAAATTTGTCGCCTTTTCATCCAACAAGATCACCCAACGTTTTCATGCTGCCGATAATAAGAAGGTTGAAGTAACCGACCTCGAATCGTCGCTTGTTCTGTATGATGTTGCCAAAAATGAGATCATGGACATCCAACTGACGAATCGCGAAAATTTTATGGATACTTATCCCGAATGGTCACCAGATGGTAAGTATCTCTATTTCTGCCGGGCTGATCAAATTGGGAAAGATTACGATTACAAGCAGATTAAATACAACTTGTGTCGTGCCTCCTTTGATGCCGGCAAACGAACATTCGGAGCGGTTGAAATGGTATTTAATGCTGCACAAATCAATAAAAGTATCTCCTTTCCAAGGATTTCACCAGAAGGACGGTTTCTTATTGTGACGCTGGCGGATTACGGGTGTTTCCCGATCTGGCATAAAGAGGCCGATCTGTATGCTGTTGATCTGGATAATTTCAAAACGGTCCGACTCGATCTTAATAGCGAAGAAACCGACAGTTATCATTCGTGGTCGTCGGAAGGAAAATGGCTGATATTTAGCAGTAAGCGGGGGGATGGTTTGACGGCAAGGCCTTATATCGCCTACATTGACAAAAACGGTATTTCGGGTAAACCATTTATTCTTCCACAGGAGGATCCGGCGTTTTACCAGCAGTTCTTAAAGAGCTTCAATATTCCTGAATTTTCAACGGTTAAAATAAAGCTGAATCCGGGGGAGATCCGGAAGTTGGCCAAGACAGAAGCGACTCCGGCCAAATGGTCTAAAAATTAATCTTTTACTAAGTTATTCATGCAATCGAATCTCAATCGAATTACGATAAAAAAAGAGCTGGTCTTTTCCGCGTTGCCTTACCTGGCATTCTTTGCAGGTTCGTTTATTTATTTTGGATTTTTTGTGGACTACATCTTATTTTACCAGGAAAAATCGACCCTTTTTATCACTTCATCCGAGTTCCTGATTGAAAATCTTCACCAACCGGGCGGATTGCTGGTATACCTTGGAAAGTTTCTTTCAACATTCTTTTACTATCCGCTTGTTGGTGCTGTCATCGTTTCCACAATCCTCACGCTTATTGTACTGGTGGTTTCAAAAATCATCGGATCTGTTGCCGGTAATCGGGTTCCGATTGTTCCGTTTATAATCGGAATCCTCCTTTTCTATCTGCAGGCCGATTATCGTTTTATGCTTTTCAACAACCTTGGCGTGTTGCTTCAACTATCGCTCTTTTACCTGTCAATTCGATTTATGAAATCATGGAGAGGATGGATACCCGTTCTATTCACGCCAGTTCTCTATTTTGTTTCGGGTAGTTTCGCATTGCTTTTTTGTTTATTGCTCACTTTCTACCTTGTTTTTGAGAATGAGAAAAAGGGGTGGGTCAAAGTTATTGCGATGTGGGCATTAGTACTGATAACAATCTATATTTCAAAAGAATTTCTTTTCTTTCAAACCGAAGAAACGTTATTAAAGTTCCCTTTTTCGGATTTAAATACAGGAGAACAGCAGTTGCTTTTTCTTTCTGTGGTTGGCATTCTTTCTATTCTGCCGTTAATTGCCCGCATTAAATTCAGTATGCCTGGTAAATTCAGAATTTCGGTTCTTGCTAAAGGACTTGTCACATCATTAGTATTGGTCATGGCCATTACTTTGGTTGGATTTCAACGGTTTGATATTAAATTGAAGCAGTACTTCCATGTTGAAAAATTGTTTTATCAGAATAAATTTGAGGCGGTTATTGCTTATAATATCGCGAATCCATCTTCCAATTCACTGACGATCTTTTTGAATAATATTGCTTTATGTGAAACGGATCAACTGAACGACTTGCTTTTTCATTTCAGGCAAAGTCCCGATGGTAATACGCTGTTTCTGAAGTGGGAGATGGTAGGAGAGGTGCTTAAACGTGGAGGGTATTTTTATTACACGATAGGTATGGTGAATGAGGCACACCGCTGGGCTTTCGAGAATATGGTGATGAAGGGTCATTCACCCGAAGGGTTAAAGATGCTGATCAGGACCGAATTGATTAATGGCAATTATAAGATGGCATCCAAATACATCGCTTTATTAAAGAGTACCTTTTTTTATTCAACGGAAGCCAAAGCATTCGAAAAGCTGTTGTTTAATGATAAGGCTATTGAGGCGGACAAGGAGCTTGGTGAAAAAAGACATGATCGGATAGAATCAGATTTTTTCGCGATTACTGATGATGCAAACGTCAATATTGAAAGAATACTGGCTAAAGATTCACTGAACAAAAAGGCTTTTGAATATAAAATGGCATTTCTTCTTCTAAAAAAGGATTATCAGCACATAACGGATTTCCTTCCGCAATTTGAACGGCTTGGATTTACTAAAATTCCGGTGCATATCGGGGAAGCAGCAATTGCATTTGCGACCTTAAACAGCAAACCTTTACCCGCGTCAGGAAGACTTTCTATCGATCCGCAAACAGACCCCCGGTGGACGCAGTTCCTTCAGACTTTCCAGGCGAATGGTAATAACCTTAAAACTGCCGAACCTGCCTTGCGTAAGGATTTCCGGAATACTTACTGGTATTACTCGTTTTACATGTAAGCTAATTTCCGAATTACGAGGAAATGTATTCCGGATAAAATAACCTTGTTTTTAATTTCGTTGGATGAATATTTACAAACGTTGAATGCTCCCTGACATTCGTTGGATAGTCCTTTCATTCAAGACATGTGCATTGACAATCGGGGAATGAGCACTGACTCACTCGGGATATTTCACTTTCAAGGTGGGATGACGCACCTCCAGAGTGGGATGTTTCACCTCCAGGGTGGGATGACGCACCAAATTGGTGAAATGTTTCATCGATTCAGTGGGATGACGCACCAAATTGGTGGAATTTTCACCTCCAGGGTGGGATGACGCACCAAATTGGTGAAATGTTTCATCGATTCAGTGGGATGACGCACCAAATTGGTGGAATTTTCACCGCCACGGTGGGATGACGCACCAAATTGGTGAAAAGTTTCATCGATTCAGTGGGATGACGCACCAAATTGGTGAAATGTTTCATCGCTACAGTGGGATGACGTACTAAATTGGTGGAATAGTACAGCTAGCAATGAAAATAAACACATCCCGATCACCAATTCTCTAGTCATATTGCAGGTCGTGAATGATTTTAAAACGCAAAGAAAACCCCTCTGTTTTGCAGAGGGGTTTAATTATGTTGGAGTTATAAAATATTAATAACCTGGATTTTGTACCAATTGTGGTGCTTTGTTCATTTCTGTGCGAGAAATAGGGATCCAGTACTGGCGCACTTTCCAGCTTCTATCGTCAACAACAGTTAAATTATCGACTTTCCATTCTGTTTTTCCATCTGCATATTTGAAGATCTTCATTGCCTGAACATTGGTGATCACGTCACCAGCGATCATCCACCGGCGAATATCATACCATCTGTGTCCTTCTGCAAAGAACTCAATTCTTCTTTCATGCCTAACAAATTGCCTCGCAATAGCTTGGTCCGTAGTTACACGGTCTGGCAATCCCGCACGGTTACGAACCATATTTAAAGAAACGAGACCATTCTGAAGGTCTGCACCACCCAATTCGATACAAGCTTCGGCGTGGTTTAGCAAAATCTCTGCATAACGGAACTCAATCCATGAATTCTCATTGCTGAAATACTGACCTTGAGAATTAATATCCATAAATTTTTTCAGATAGTAGCCGTTTTTAGTTCCGTTCCAACTTTCAACTGTTGCTTGTCTGGTGTCAGCACCTGCCGTAGTTGTGCCATCGGCGTTTATAATGTAGCCTGTTTGAATAATACCTAAGGGGTCAAAGCCTACCATATCCGTTGGTCTAGCCTGCCATTTTGCTCCGTTATATAGAATAGAACCATAGAGTCTTGGTTCGCGGCCATTGTATGGATTTCTTTTTGGGTCAGCAATAAGTTCACTGGCTGTTGCGGTTCTGGTAAGTTCATTACCTGGATTGTAAATATCCCATTTGAATGGTGTTCCATCTGCCATTTCGAATGCCCTTACGGTTGGTTCAAGCGGACCGTTATTACCCCAATTATGGTATCCGTTTGGCCCGTTCCAAATATTTGGATTGACTGTATTGCCTTGTGACATAAGGTATTGTACTCCCCAGATTACCTCACTATTCCATTCCCCTTTTTGGTTAAAAATATTGTAGTAATTGTCCGCATAGACTTTGATTTCTTCCTCAGTCATAGTTGCGGGAGGATCAACAGTTGTTCCTGTTAAAGAAAAAGTACCGGCATTACCATCAATGACAAATTTCGCTGCGTCTCTGGCAGCTGTCCAACGCTCAGCTTGTGTGCCATCGGTAAAAGAAACAAGTGTGTTCGTAGGCTCATAGCCACCATTTACTAATTTACTGGCGCAGAAAAGCAGTAATCTTGATTTTAATGCTGCTGCAGCCCCTTTTGTGGCACGACCCTGTTCAATCTCTTTGTTCTTTGGCAATGCTGTAATCGCTTTTTCGATATCAGCAAGGATAAAATCGCGGGTTTCTTTTAATGTCGCCCTTTTAGAAGTTAGGTAATCCTGTCCTAGTTCAAAAGCGTCGCTAACCAATACAACACCCCCGTGGCCGAGGAGTAACTGGGTGTAGTCATAAGCTCTGATAAAGTAGGCTTCACCTTTCATTCTGGCAATTAGAGCCTCGTCAGCAGTTGTTTTGGTAGGAACTTTATCAATGTTAGCAAGAAAAACGTTCACGTTTTTAATGTTACTATAGAGATACTGCCAGCCAAGAAAGCTGAACTTCCAGCTGCCTAGGTTACCTAATTCGTCTGGACTCAATGTTCCTTTTACGAAGGTATATTCACCGGGACGGTGGATACAAATACATTCATCGGTTGAGGATGCAAGTAAGTCTTCACGCATTCCTAATAATTGACCTCCATCACCGCCAATTTTGTCGTAGCAGTTTCCGAGATAGGCTTTTGAAAGGTTTATGTCCTCCCAGACAGACTGCTCAGTGAAAGCATCTACGGACTTTTGTTCAAGAATATCTTTACATGATGCAGTTGCAAACAGAAGTACTACAGCTACAAATATATATTCAGTTATTTTTTTCATTTTCATATAAATTTTAGAAATTTTTCAACTGGCTAAAACGTAATTCTCGCTCCAATTGCATAGGTCGTCATTGCAGGATATCTCATCGGATTGGCAATTTCCGGATCGAAATTCTTTTGAGCTGAATAGATCAGGAACAAGTTGTTCCCTGAAAAGTAGATACTTGCTCTGGTTACACCTGTCCCATTGAAATATTTGCTTGGGATGTTGTAATTTATGACTGCGTTTTTCAGACGGCAGTAAGCCATGTTGCTCAACCAATAAGTGCTCATGTTTCGATCCATTGCCCAGTATTGATCATCTCTGTTGAATGCTCTGGCAACATCAGTATTCGTATTTGTTGACGTCCAGCGATTGTCAACTTGCCACTGGAAATAGTTACCTGCTTCACCACGACGGCCATCCTGGTTGTTGCGGACGTAAAAGGAGCCTTGTCCCTGAGCAAGAAGGGATACTGTGAAGTTTTTATAGGTAAGATCCATTGAGACTCCGTAGAATATTTCAGGGGCATCTGTTTTGTCAATTAGAATTTTATCATCAGCATCGATTTTATTATCAGCACTGAAGTCCTCAAAGATGACATCACCTGGTTTTGCTCCGTCCATGTGCGGGTAGGCATCTACAGCTGCCTGATCGGCAAAGATCCCAATCGAATTATACATCAATTGTGCGCCATATGGATGTCCTGTTGTGCGTTGCCACGCAACAGCCCTTTCCGGTTCATCATTGAATACTACTTCATTGTGATTCCAGCTAACATTACCAGTTAAATCAAATTTGAAATCATCCGAAATTTTCTTATGGTATCCGGCATCAAACTCAAAGCCTTTATTATCAACTCTTGCAATGTTTTCATCAGGAAGTGCAAGACCTGTAAAATATGGAACAGACGCATTTCTTGTTGTTAGGATATCTTCCCGCTTGTTTTTGAAAAATTCAGCATTAAGATGGAACATATCATTAAATAATTTTGAGTCGAAACCGACGTTCGTAGATTTCTGTTTTTCCCACGTAATAAACGGATTGGCAACTCCAGATTGCGTAACTGTTGTTTCGACTGTTTTGTCAGTTCCAAAAGTCATCCCTTTATCCAATGTGTATTTATTCATGTATTGGAATGGTGAACCTGGATCCATCCCCATTTCACCATAAGATGCCCTCAGCTTAAAGTAGTTTATAAAAGAGAGATTGTTTTTCCAAAATTTCTCTTCAGAAGCACGCCATCCAACCAAAAGACCGGGAAAGTTACCCCAACGGTTGTCTGTAGGAAATTTCAACGAGCCATCCCTACGGAAAAGGACTTCTGCCAAATATTTTGATTTATAACTATAAGTTGCACGGCCAATAAATGATCTACGTGCATAAATAGACATTGAACCGGAATTGTTTTTGTCCTTGTCGGCACCTGCGTCAATTGTTTGGACAACATCCGAAATATAGTACTTACGAAATGCTCCAAAATAGTTCCAATCGTCCTGTAGCTGCTCGTATGCACCAAATACAGTAAAGTCATGTTCTCCAATTTTCTTGCTATATGTTAAGCTCATATTGGAGAGTTTACTTGTAGAACGGGAGTACCATTCATTAAGTTCAGGAGATGCTACCCCTCTTGGGGTAGGAATCGTTTCCATGCTGGTAACATAACCTGTAGTAGCGTCACGGACTGCATTATCCCAGTTTGGATAATTGAGTATCCACGGTTTTACAAATCTTTTATGGTATTCGTTATCAACATCGTAACTATAGAATGCATCAAGAATTAATCCTTTTACAAATGGGGGAGTTATCGTTACTTTAAATGTATTCTGTACTTTGTAATATTTCTGGTCATCAGTACCAGTTTCGAGGGTGGATGTTACAACGGGGTTGTCACCATATTCGATGTCGGGTCCCGGTTTACCATCAGGCCAGAATGACCATTGAGTCGGTACCAGCCGAGTAGATTGTCCTACAATAGCATCAGCATTTCTTGCAGGATATCTGCGTTCGGTTTGAAAACCAGCAATATCGAGTGATGTTTTTAACCATTTAGTGATTGGCACTTCAATCTTCGCACGCATGTTGTACTGTTGATACCGGGTAGAAGATTGCTTATAGATACCTTCATCTCCTTTCATACCCAGTGATACATAGTAATATAGTCCCTTGAAACCACCATCGAGTGTGAGGTTGTGTTTGCTTGTAGTCGTCCATTTTTTAATCAGGTCACCATACCAGTCAGTATCGGGATGACCCCATGGATCTGCATGACTTTTGTAAAGTTCGATATCATTATCTGAATAGGTGCGTTGTCTTTTCTCATATGTCTGATACTCGCTTAGCATGGTAGAATAGTCCCCTGCATTTGCCGTTTTAGGGACAATTGTTGGAGACATGAATCCTTGGAAGAACTGATAGTTCAAGCGGGGTAAGCCTTCCTGCCCTCTTTTCGTAGTAACAAGAATAACACCGTTGGCAGCCGATGCTCCGTAAATAGCCGCAGCTGCATCTTTCAATACTGAGATACTAGAGATGTCTATTGGGTCAACTTCACTTAGTTCTCGGCCAGGAATCCCATCAATCACAATAAGTGGTCCTGTATTGCTTCCCAAAGTTGTCCTTCCACGAATAAGAATTTTCGCCTGATTCTGCCCCGGTTCTCCACTCTGCTGCATGACGATCGACCCGGGAAGACGGCCTGAAATTGCATTGGTAACATCAGCTGCCGGAATTGACTGAATTGCATCCCCTGAAACAGATGTTACAGAACCAACTACATTCGCACGTTTTTGTGAGGCGTAACCTACGGCTACTACCTCTTCCAAATCGGTTGCAAGTTCGGTCATTGTAACGTTGATCTCGGATTGTTTCGCAATAACGATTTCTTCGCGCTTCATTCCTACAAAATTGAAAACAAGCACTTTAGCTGTGTTTGAAATACCAGTCAATTTGTATTTACCGTCCATATCGGTTACAACGCCTGTTGTGGTTCCTTTGACAACGATGGAAACGCCAGGAACAGAGGCACCTGTCTGATCGGTAACTTTTCCGGTTATCGTCTTTTGTTGGGCAAAAGCCATGCCGGTCATGAAAAACATAAGAAGAACCAGAGATAGTAACTTTCTGGTAATTTTCCCCTTAGGTAGAAAAATCTGATTTTTTAGTTTCATAAATACATAAACTTTAAGATTAGTA
>Ga0209512_1005776_pt1 | contig 10136 bp, 11 predicted proteins | sample frozenSSSSmetaG_FD_184142 | JGI IMG/M metagenome (GOLD analysis project Ga0209512, IMG submission 184142) | Glacier valley bacterial and archeal communities from Borup Fiord, Nunavut, Canada, to study Microbial Dark Matter (Phase II) -... | ecosystem: Environmental > Aquatic > Freshwater > Ice >... | reverse complement strand
TGTTCAAAACGATTTTCATCTACATTTACTTTCAATTCTGCAATGGCAGTCTGCAAACGGTCTTTTATAGCTTGAACACGCTCTGGATCTAGAGCCAAAGCTTCATTCATGTATTGACGAATGTTCCCAATACGCAATTGAAATTCATTTTCGAGAGATTGTCCTTCATCTTTTCTAAAAGTAAGGATATTTTGCAACGCTTCTTCGATAACGGTTTGGATTTGAACCCAGTCATTTTCGTCGATTTCGTCGCGTTCTATTTTCATGGTGTCAGGCATGCGAACTGCCATTTTCATCAACTCTGTTTCATCAGCATCAGCATATACTTCTCTCAATTGATTGATGTAGGCTTTTACAATTGGCACATTTACTTTAGTGGTTGTTTGCTCTGCGGTACTTTCGATAAAAATAGAAAAATCTACTTTACCTCTTTCCAGTTTCAGGGCGATTTGGTTTCGTAAACCCAATTCCATTTCGCGGTAAAGTGAAGGCATACGAACATTTAAATCCAAACCTTTACTGTTTAAGGATTTTACTTCTACTGTAATTTTTTTGGATGGTAATTGCAAAGTGGCTTTACCAAAGCCTGTCATCGATTGTATCATATTTTTTCTAAAAGTGTTCAAAGATAAGGAAAAAGTTTCAGAGGGCTGTATTCTATAAGGAGTAACGGTATTGTTCCATTTTATTGAAAAAGTAAAATTTATTTTTTTTCATGGGAAGAGAATTTACTAATCAAAATTCCGACTAGCACCACAGAATAAAATTGTCCAATTATACCCAATAATGAAGTGAATAACTTGGTTTGTTGACTATTAGGGAGAATATCTCCAAAGCCAATACTCGAAATAGTAATACAACAAAAGTAAACCAAATCAGTGAAAGAACTATATGGCGTGGAAGTATCTATCCCCTTAAAAGAATTGGGATTTTGATAAAAATGGGTTTGCATGATAAAAACGCTAATTTCAATCAGTAAAAAATATCCACAGGCAGCAGCAGAAATAACATCTTTGTTAATATAGCTTGGGCTAATTAAAAATTTCAAAACCTCCCAAAAGATGAAAATAAAAAACAGTATATAGATTACATTTACTGCAATCAAAAAAAATAAATTTTCATTATTGAAGGGGATTCCCAATGTAATCAAAACGACCAAAAACAAGAGTACATTTCGGATTCGGTTTTTTCTTTTTCCTTTTTGTATAAAAATTCCAATCGTGGCAAAACCAAGAATAATGATGTTAGAAACCCAAACGAACTTGAGTGCTCCTGATAAATCGGAAAATAAAATACCAATAAATAAATGTTGAATTAATCCGAATAGTAAAATCTCATACTTATTTTGGTAGAGAAAATCCTTGAGTTTGTCCATTTATTTTGTTTTATGTAAATATAATAAAAATATAGGGCAGTTTTAAAGGCTCGAATGATGTTGGAAATTTGAAGTTAATGTGCTTTTTTTGTTACCAAATAAACTCCAGAAAATATAAGCAAAGCTGAAACTATTTTAACCAAATTCAGTTCATCTTTGCCTAAACTGATAGCGAAAACTGTTGCAAACAAAGGCTGCAGGTAGATAAAAACAGCTACGGTGGTTGGTTTTAATTCTTTCATCGAAAGCAAATTCAGTAAATAGGTCAAAAAAGTTGAGATGACCACCACAAAGCCTATTTTCCAGTAAATGTCTATAGGCACAATAGTCCAATCTACAGCGGTAAATTGGCTCCAGCCAAAAGGCAGAACCATTATAAAGCCAAACAAATAAATCCATTTTACAAACGTAAAAGCATTGTATTTATTCATTAATTTCTTGACTATAATCAAATAAAATCCATACGAAATAGCATTGACCAAAACCAGAAAGTTGCCCAATCCAGATTGAGAAGTGTCGCCAATGGATTTTCCGTAAAGTATAAGAGATGCCGTTCCGATCAAACCAAGAACAATTCCAAGAAGCATTCTTTTTTTCATGCGTTCCTTCATAATAATGGCCGAAAGTACCAAGACAATCATTGGTGTGGAAACCATAATTACCGAAGCCGAAATGGGGGATGTCAAGCTTAAACCTTTGAAAAAAGTCAGCATATTAAAGGCAACTCCAAAAAATGCAGCGGCTACAATTCGAGGAAAATCATTGATTGCAATTTTTTCTTTAGGCATAAAAATCCAAACCAACCAAAATAAGAGCATGGACCCACTGGCACGCAATAGGATAAATCCATAAGCATCGATGTATTTGGGCATTACATCTTTGGCAACGGTAAAAGTAATACCGTAAATTAGGGAAACGATAGTGGCGCCAATCAAGGCGAGATTTCTTTTTGACATTAAAAATTTGGGGGGTTGAATATTTTAAATCTCCATCTATTTTGGTGAGGAGTTGGGGCTTTTAATCTAAATCTAGACTTTTTATCAAATCCCGAATGACCGCATCAGAAATTGAAGTGTGCTCTGATTTGTCGTAAATAGAAAGTAAATAAACCGTTTCTTCTTGAATATAAATATAAGTAATTACTCTAGCACCACCACTTTTACATTTCCCTTTGGAAGCAATTGCCATTCGGATTTTATAGCAATTTTGAAGAATTTCATCACCCCTTTTGGGATTTGATTCCAAGTCGTCCAAAAGTTTTTCATAGTCTTTTGGAATTGAGCGATGTTTTTTTGACAATGATTTTAGTTCTTTATCAAATGTTGGGATAGCGATTATTTTATAGCTCATCTAGCAACTCTCTTGCGGGTTTTCCTTTTAGTTTACCAGCTTTTATCAACTTCATTTCTTCAACAGCTTGGCGGATGTTGTTAAGGATTTCTTCTTCGGTTTGTTCCGATTCATCCCAAGTTTCCAAATCTTTATACTTTGCTTTCATCTGTTTCCATTCTTTTATAGGAATAAAAACTCCCGCAGGTTTTCCTTTTTCGTTTTGAATGATTTGTAAACTCATGACATTGAAATTTAGAGTGTAAAGATAATTAAAAGTTTGAAGTGTTTCGTTTTAGAGCAATCACTTTAAAAATATTTGAATTTTATAAAATCTACTGTTGTGTGTTTGTATTTTATATTTCCGCAAACTTTTCTCCAAATTCTTTTACTTTATCCCAGTTGGTGTATTCTATAACTGTTTTTGAATTGGTGGGTCCTTTTGTCATCAGCATAATTAATTGTATTAAAATTCGATCTCTAAAACTATAAAGACTATAATCCAATTTTCCAGGAAATACAACAACTACAGTTGGCTTCCATTCTATACTGCTAAAAAATTTCATAACATAAGGATTTGTGTTGGGTGTACTTTTCTCCTCTTTGCGTGCGACTAAATTTACAGAAATAAATGCCGTTTTTTTTGAATGCAAAAGCTCGGTATTTTCTTTTATAAATTTTTCAATTAGTTCATTATGCTTCCCATATCGTATACTCGAAGCAATAATTACTTTGTCAAAATCTTCTATTTTTTGGTTGTAATCATGAATAGAAACTATATCGACCAAATGATTTTTTAGAATTAAAATGTCATTTATATAGTGACAAATTCTTTTGGTCAGACCATCAACAGATGAATAAATAATAATTGTCTTTGTTTGCATTCGGTATATTTTGATTAATGATTCAGTAAAATGACGTACGACTTACAGATTCTAAAATGCGAAAATAATTTATTTATACCATTACTGTTTATAAAACAGTCCAGTCTCCACCTTCTTTTTAACCCAAAGCTTTCATGACCTGCAACATATTTTGCTGTGTATTTCCAATGTATATTTTGTCATTTATAACAAAAACAGGACGACTCAAAAAAGTATAATGTTCCAAAATGTATCTTTTAAAATCATCTTCGGTAAGGGATTTATTTTTTAAGTCCATTGTTTTGTAAAGCACCGCTTTTTTACTGAACAAGGCTTCGTAACTACCCGAAAGTTTATACATTTCCTCCAGTTCTTCAACAGTTATAGGATTTTGTTTGATATCATGAAACGCCAAGTTATGGTCTTTTGGGAGTGACTTTATTATTTTTCGACAAGTGTCACAAGAAGCGAGATAGTATATTTTGTTCATTTTTTTATTTTCTAAATACAAAGGAAATCATTTGATAGTTAAAATGTTTAATTTTATCCAAAAATTACAATTATGCAAGATACATTTGAAATTAACAGAACCAGTAGAAAAATGCTGAGTTCTTATTTTGAAAATTATTCACTGGAACAATTGAATAAAATTCCCGAAGGATTCAGTAATAATTTGATTTGGAATTTAGGACATATCGTGGTAACTCAGCAATTATTAGTCTATAAATTATCGGGATTGCCTATGGCAGTGTCTGATGAATTGGTCGAAAAATACCGTAAAGGCACAAAGCCTGAACAAGATGCAACTCAAGCCGAGGTAGATGAAATAAAAGCTTTGTTATTTAAATCTGTTGATCAAGCTGAATCAGATTATACAAATGGATTGTTTGTAAATTATCAAGAATATCCAACATCTACAGGTTTCACTTTAAAAAGTGCAAAAGGCGCTATTGAATTTAATAACTTTCACGAAGGCTTGCATATTGGAATTATGATGAGTATTAGAAAGTTTGTATAAAACACCCGTTTTATTTTAACCATATAAGAAATGTAAGTTCATTTAAGCAAGTATAAAAAAAGCAAAAACTTAAATCTTCATATATTTCTTATCTGATTAAACTTTTTAAGGCAGTCTTATAAAAAATATGGGTAGAGTAACTAACAAAATAAATCAAATGAAATTCAATACTAAAGTTATTCATGGTGGACAACATCATGATCCAAGTACAGGAGCTGTAATGCCTCCAGTATATCAAACTTCGACTTTTGTTCAAACTAGTCCAGGTAAGCCATTAAATCCAGATTACGAATATAGCAGAGCAGCAAATCCAACTCGATCTGCCCTTGAAAATGCTTTGGCCAGTATTGAAAATGGAACTAGAGGATTGGCTTTTTCATCAGGGCTTGCGGCTACTGATTGTATTTTAAGATCGTTTAAAGCAGGCGACGAAATCATTGCTATGGATGATCTATACGGAGGAACCTATAGAATGTTTACTCGTATCTATAAGGATTCTGGAATAAAATTTCATTTTGTAGATATGAATGATTTGGATAAATTCAAATCACTAATTAATGAAAACACCAAATTGGTCTGGGTAGAAACTCCAACGAATCCATTGATGAAGTTGGCCGATATTCAAGAAATTGCCAAAATAACAAAAGCCAACAAAATTCTGTTTGCAGTAGACAATACCTTTGCTACATCTTATTTGCAAAAACCTTTAGACTTAGGTGCCGATATTGTAATGCACTCGGCTACTAAATATCTTGGAGGTCACTCCGATGTAATTGCAGGGGCTTTAATTGTAAAAGACGAAGCTCTGGGAGACCAATTGCATTTTCAACAATTTGCTACTGGAGCTACCTTGGGACCAATGGATAGTTTTTTGGTGCTAAGAGGGATTAAAACCTTGCATTTAAGAGTACAAAGACATTGTGAAAATGGTGCTAAAGTAGTTGAATTTTTGAATCAACATCCGAAAATAAAAACCGTTTATTATCCAGGATTACCAAGTCATCCCTATCACGAAATTGCAAAAAAGCAAATGAGCGGTTTTGGAGGAATGGTTTCGTTTACGTTTGTATCGGGGAAAAAAGAGGATGCGATTGATTTTCTAGAAAGATTAAAAGTGTTTACACTAGCCGAATCTTTGGGTGGAGTCGAATCTTTGGCCAATCATCCAGCCTTGATGACACATGCATCGATACCAGAGGACAAAAGAAAAGAGATTGGAATCTCTGATGATCTGGTACGATTGAGTGTAGGTATTGAAGACGCCGAGGATTTGATTGCTGATTTGATCCAGGCTTTGGCATAAAATAAAAAGAAGACTTAAACAAAATAATCCCAACCTTACTTTCATAAGAGTTGGGATTATTTTTTAAAATTATTAGATACTTTTTAATTGTCTAAATAGTAGATATACCCTATTCCAACAAAAGTGAGCCAATCATTTCCTTTATTTTCTGTATATATTTTATTGTTAGGATTAAGACCATCAACCCAGTCAGAATTAAAATATTGAGCTCTTATATCAAGTACAAGATCTGACATTTCATTTAGCTTGTATCGCGTTCCCAAATTCAAAACTTCTGAAGTAACTGATTTGCTTTCATTCGAAAAGCCATGAGGACGGCCATCAGAAGGAACCAAATATTTTGGAAAAGTAGTAGTAACATTCCCTAACTCTCCTAAAGTAGAGGTTGCAGTGGCTGTATAATAACCAATTTGTACACCCAAACCAACGTAAGGCGCCCAACTAGCCATAGTGTTTTCAGTATCATGAATGTGTCTAAAGTAATACTCGATTTGAGTTCCTAAATTGATTATTTGAGTAGAACCTCTCATCGCTTGGAGTTGTTTGGCTCCAACAGTAGTTTTTTTAACATAATCACCATAATGCTTCAAATCGGCTTTGCTGTACGAAAGCTCTGATCGTACTTTGAAGTGTTCGTTAAAATAACGATTTGTGTTATCGTTATAAGAGAAATTCATATAATCCACAATTGCAATTCCAAAACCCATATTGCTTAAATTGTTTTTTATATCACCTCTTTGTCCGTAGTCTGAGCGAAACTCGATACGGCCTGCAATTACACCTACTTCATGAACAATTCCACCTTGAGGGAAAGCTGGGATTACACATCCAAGTAGGATAATGATTGCTAATAGTTTGTGTTTAATCATAGTAGGTTAAATTTTTAAAACGGGGCAAAGATATAAAAAGTATATTGCCATAAATATCTTTTGCAAAATATTTAAAAAACGGAGTGAATTATCTGTTTCATTACGAAAACTACATCGATTTCGTAAAAACAATATCCCTTGTGTTGAATTTTTTATAAATGATTAATAAAAAGATAATTATATAATGATTGATCAAAAATAAAGTTAAAATATTTAAATATGCTGTATCTTTGCAAAACTAACGGAAGCGTTTTTATAACGTTTATAATTTAATGATCATGTCACAAAGTATTACAGATTTTATCGAATTAGTTGCCAAAAGAAATCCGAACGAACCGGAATTTATGCAAGCTGTTGTAGAAGTTGCTGAAACAGTAATTCCTTTTATTGAAGAAAATAAGAAATACCAAAACAAAATGCTTTTGGAAAGAATGGTCGAATCAGATCGAATCATAATGTTTCGAGTAGTTTGGACAGACGATAAAGGTGATACACAAGTAAATAGAGGATACCGTATTCAAATGAACTCGGCTATCGGACCATATAAAGGAGGAATCCGTTTTCATCCATCAGTAAATTTAAGCATTTTGAAATTTTTGGCTTTCGAACAAACGTTCAAAAACAGCTTAACTACATTGCCAATGGGCGGTGGAAAAGGTGGAGCCGATTTTGATCCAAAAGGAAAATCAGATAATGAAGTAATGCGTTTTTGTCAAGCGTTCATGACCGAATTGTCTAAACATATCGGAGCAAACACAGATGTACCCGCAGGAGATATAGGTGTAGGCGGAAGAGAAGTAGGATACATGTTTGGTCAATACAAAAGATTAAGAAACGAATTTACTGGAGTATTAACAGGTAAAGGAATTTCTTTTGGAGGTTCATTGGTAAGACCAGAAGCAACAGGATACGGAGATGTCTATTTTGCACAAAGCATGTTGGCAACCAAAGGACAAAGCTTTGAAGGAAAAACCGTTGTAATTTCTGGTTCTGGAAACGTAGCACAATATGCCGCCGAAAAAGCAACTCAACTTGGTGGTAAAGTAGTTACTATGTCTGACTCTGCTGGATATATCTACGATGCAGATGGAATTACAGCTGAGAAATTGGCGCACGTAATGGAAATCAAAAATGAATTAAGAGGAAGAATTAGTGACTATGTTACTAAATATCCAAATGCAAAATACATAGCTGGTAAACGCCCATGGGAAGTAAAATGTGATGTTGCGTTGCCTTGTGCCACTCAAAATGAGTTGAACGAAGACGAAGCAAAAATGCTTGTTGCCAACGGATGTATCTGCGTTGCCGAAGGAGCAAACATGCCATCTACACCAGAAGCCGTTCACGTTTTTCAAAAAGCAAAAATATTATTCGCGCCAGGAAAAGCATCAAATGCTGGTGGAGTAGCCACTTCAGGACTTGAAATGTCTCAAAACTCATTACGCTTAAGCTGGTCTTCAGAAGAAGTTGACGAAAGATTAAAAGGAATCATGCTTGCCATCCACGCATCATGTGTAAAATATGGTACAGACGCAACAGGTTATGTAGACTACGTAAGAGGAGCCAACATCGCAGGATTCGTAAAAGTTGCCGATGCTATGCTTGCTCAAGGAGTGGTATAACATTCATTCATAATACTAAAAAACGCCTTTTTTCTGTAAAGATTAAAGGCATTTTTTTTGTGCTTACTAAAAAAACAATGATTCCAAAAAACTGAATTCTAAAATTATCCGGGCGAAACCCCATTATAGTAAGTGGGCAACTTTAGACCCCGCTTATTCGCCCACTTTCTAGAATGCGGTCGGGCTATCCACGCTACTTCGGTAGCTAGTTCCTATCCCTTTCGCAAACAAACAACTTCAAGGGAAACTAGAGATTTATGTTGTTTCAAGACCAAAAAGAAAATCTCAAAGTCAAAAAGTAAGTATTATTCAATATATTTGGGAACAATACACAAAGATTATGAAGTAGTTTGAGTTCATTCTGTTTTGGGTAGATTTGAGATACTTTTTAGCGTGCATTTGTAAGTTATGCACAAGCGTAAAGAAAAACGACATTGAAAATATTAAACAACGGATTTGGTCATTCGGCTTAATGGAAAAATGGTTTTGTATTTGGAAGATTTGCTTCGCCTGTTCGCTGTCGCTCGAGTGGCAAATCCGAATAATGAGCTTAATTTAGTCCCAAACCCACTGCGGTACCAGAACATTGGCGGTAAACCTAAACGAAAAAGACGTAAATAAAAGAAATAATTATGGACGAAGAATTAATAGAAAAATCAATCTTTACCGAAATCCCAACAGAAAAAATTTATAAAGAACGAGCTATTTGGGTTGGAACTTTTTTAGGCGGACCTTTAGTTGCGGGTTATTTAATAGCAGAAAACTTTAAAGTCTTTAACGATAACGAAAAAGCAAAAATAACTTGGATTATTGCAATAGTTACAACAATTGTGATTTTTGTTGGACTATCTTTTATTCCAGAAAATGTCAAAATACCAAATCAAATAATTCCTATAATATATACTGCAATTGCATTTTCTCTTGCAAAACGTTTTCAAGAACAAAAATCGAATGAACATATTGAAAATGGTGGAGAATATTATAGTTGGTGGAGAATAATTGCTATTGGAATAATTGGATTACTTATTTCAGTATGCACTTTTATTTGCATCGATCTTTTCGTGTCTCATTAAAACTGAAATAAAGACCAACCGCCAACAGATTCTCCTACGGATTTGAGTAATTGGCTTAATAGAAATTTGGTTTTGTGTTTGGGATGATTTGCTTCGCCTGTTCGCTGTCGCTCGAGTGGCAAATCCGAATAATGGGCTTAATTTAGTACCAAACCCGCTATCGTACCAGAACCTTGTGTGTAATTCTAGATATTTATGCCTAAAATTGACTCCTTCAGCTAACGGAAGTAAGTTTAGATGAATATTAAAACATAAATATTTTATTTTGATAACGTTATAAAAAAATGGTTTGGATTTTAAAAAAAGATGGCAATAAAAACAATAGTTAAACGAAAACTTTGGGCAACCTCAGGAGGCTTCTGTGGTAAACCAGATTGTCATGCCGATTTGTTTCCTTTTTTTGAAGGCGGAGAAATCACTAACATAGAAGAATTAGCGCACATCATTGGACAAAAGAAAAAAGGTCCAAGAGGAGTTAATCCCTTACCTCTTAGTGAACGAGACGAATTTAAGAATATAATACTACTGTGTCCAACTTGTCATACTATTATCGACAAAAACCCAAAATTATATTCAGATGAGACAATAAAACAATGGAAAGCAAATCACGAAAAAAGCATTTCAAATATTTTTAAGGTTCCTAAATTTGAATCACGTGAGAAGGCAGTCAAGTATTTAAAACCT
>Ga0209512_1005775_pt1 | contig 10136 bp, 10 predicted proteins | sample frozenSSSSmetaG_FD_184142 | JGI IMG/M metagenome (GOLD analysis project Ga0209512, IMG submission 184142) | Glacier valley bacterial and archeal communities from Borup Fiord, Nunavut, Canada, to study Microbial Dark Matter (Phase II) -... | ecosystem: Environmental > Aquatic > Freshwater > Ice >... | reverse complement strand
CACGCCAAAACCTTAGTTTGATCATGACTGGGGCGTCAATCGGCAATTCGAATATTTACAACAGCGTTCTGGAGGTTTCTCTGATGGAGATGAGATTGGATCCGGCGTCATCCGCCCCTTGTTTCATGGGATGGGGGCAGGTCCAGGCGCGGGCTCAGGTGGCTTGGGATGCCAGCCCTTCTGGCGCGCATCGGCATAGTCATAGCCGATCCAAAACCAGGTTTGCCTGTCTAAATGGAGAGATTTCTATTTGGCCATTCATGCCAGGCATTTTGTAGGTATTGCATATCCCATGCTTGTCCATCCTAGATGATCTGCAAATGGCAAAGCGCCGTGGAGGATGGGAATGTTGAGGCCATCGCATGGCGTATGTGCAAAATATCTGGCATCTTTTTTGTTCTGACCGAGTGCCATTCATGCCCGGCATCTTTTCTACTGGGAGCGTCCTTTTTGCTTTTTCATCTCTTCCATCCGTTTGTTGTAAAGTGCAGCATATCTATCGGCTAGCTGGTCGACCAGATCTTGGTTTGGATGCACAGATAGATCCCCCAGGGGTATCACCCTGATTTGAGAGTAATCTTGGCCAGATTCTATATGAGACACGACCGGTCTAAGATCCCTGGCCATGAATGCTGCTTCCGCATCTTTCTGAGGATATGCGTACAGTAAGGCCAAAAGCCGTCTTTCTGCGGGCATATATTCTTCATCCGCAAAAGCAACCTTTAGGTTCTGAGCCCGTACATCGCCACATGAGTTACGACCAATCAAGTAAGATCCTATAGCCAAGGCGAAGGTGAAAATGAGGTACAATGATATTTTCATGATCAAATTATGGAGCACCCCACTCGGTTTTAAATTTTTTAAGCATTTCAAGCTGTTCGCGGGCCATTTTATACCATTCTTCAACCGACAATGTAGATGGTGATCCAAAATTGTTGGCAGGCCAATAATATCCGGGGCCATCATTCTGAATACCTGGTAACTCTCTGCTATCTGTATAAAGTTCTGTCGGTGGCAGTCCCTTTTCCAAATCAATCTGTCTTTCTACGTAGTAGACATTGAATGGGTCAAGCAATTTTATAAATGTATGCCCCAGTTCATGCGGTAAATTGTCACCCGCTACTGTTTTCGGGGCTACCGTAACAGTCGATATCATATCTGATTTTGCTTTTGCATTACTTGCGAGATCCGAATCTGGCACAATTTTCAAAGTCCACTTAGGGCCAAGAATGGCCCGGGCAGCTAGCGCAAACCCTAAACTGCCACCTGGACGTCCAGGCAATGGTTTTAAAAATGCAAGGTTGACAATCTCATCAATCATCTTGTTGGCGATCCTGTTGCTTTCCGTTGTTAAACGTAATTTCTCAAGAGGAGTAAGCTTGTCGGAAAGCTGGATTCCCTCCACTATAATATTTTGTCTTACGGCATCATATACTGCTTGACGATCTCCTGCGTCAACTGCGTTCTTCAACCAAAAGAAAAGATGCCATGCATTTTGTAGAAACATGAAGCTCAAACAATTCAATTTCAACCGCATGAATCAGCATTGACTGAGTTCGCAGAGGCGCAAGAAAAGATGCCTTGCATTTTGTAGAAACATGAAGCTCAAACAATTCAATTTCAACCGCATGAATCAGCATTGACTGAGTTCGCAGAGGCGCGGGGCTGGATGGGGCATCGTGGTTGAAAGAGCAGCGGGGAACAGCGAGTTTGACTCTGAAGGGTTGAATTGAAGAAAGTTAACAGAACAGGCGGCAAGGGAAACCGGCATCCGCCACGCCTCCGCGCGCTTGGGGCCGATGTGCAGTGATCGAGCAGACACATTGTAAATCAATGCTTTGATCCGCCCAGGTTGTACAGAATGCCTGGCAACTTTTCTCCGCCCAGGTTGTACAGAATGCCTGGCAACTTTTCTTGCCGCTGCCAAGAATGAGGATGACCTCGCATACCTGCGCTACTCCCTCTGCCTCTGGTCCGGGCATGATGACGCTCTGCTCCTCAGCGTGCGCTGGCTGGGCAGGCCCGCCGCTGCCCCCATGCCCGCAAACGGCGCAGCCTTCAGCGTCGCGGAGCAGCTGGCCGTACTGCACATGCTGCTCCAGCTCTGGCCCCACAGCGCTGCATTTCCAGTGCTGCGCGTGGAGATGGCCGGGCGCATCAGCGATGTCGCGCAAAGCATCAGCGCAGCGCCGGAGGAGAAGGTGGCGGAGCTGCTGAAGAAGATGGATGAGCTGCTGAAGACGGATGCCGTCAAAGAAACCCAGCCCGCCTCCACCAAGGCGCGTGCTGCGGTGCAGAGCGTGCTGGTGCGGGGGAAGAGGTGAGGATGGAACGGCAAGGGGGCTGTGCAGGCGCTGTCCGCATTTTTTGAAAATACCTTGATGGGCTGACTTCTGCGCCTGTCAGGCTATCTGAAAGTTATATCTTGCCATTCTAGCGTCAGTCCTTGCGTTCTAGTGCTGAATAAAGGACGCGCATGAAATCCCCAGAGGTCCTCAGCAAGCACCTTTTTTGTGGCAGCCTCATCCACGCCAGTCAAAAAAACAGCGACAGTGTGCAGGTTGTGGCCATGCAAAAAACTTTGAAAGACAAGGGCGTTGCCACGACTGGCATAACCCACCGCACGGATGCCTGGTCGACTTTCCCAACTGCTTCCAATAAGGGGGGCTGGTGTATCCAAAAAATCGATTCGACCTTCCGCCGGATCAGGTCTTTTCTCGGTCAGTGTTTTTCTAAGGAGGCCTGCCTCCCCTGGAAACTCGAATAAAAAGTCCGTCACTCCCCATCCAAAAGCAGTGTTGCGAACACTCGAGGGCAGGATGCAGTAGGAACTGACACCCATGACCAGCACCGCTGCCAGGGTGATGCAATGATGAAGCAAAGACAAGGCCACATCGGGGTTGTCTGCCGGCTTTTTCTTCCGAAAAAAGGAGATCGCACTCACCGGAGCCACGACCGCCATGAAAGCCAGCACTGAATAGCTTTGAGTGTCAGTTAACTCGAGCACCAGCTCGGACGCTCCAAATTGCCAACCGAGGAAATAATCCATCAAAAAGCCCAGAGACAATCCTGCACCCAGGGCTGCAAGAAGCGATCCGCCGAAAAGAAGCCTGGCAGTTAATTTTCTCACGCCAAAACCTTAGTTTGATCATGACTGGGGCGTCAATCGGCAATTCGAATATTTACAACAGCGTTCTGGAGGTTTCTCTGATGGAGATGAGATTGGATCCGGCGTCATCCGCCCCTTGTTTCATCGGATTGGGGCAGGGCCAGGCGCGGGCTCAGGTGGCTTGGGATGCCAGCCCTTCTGGCGCGCATCGGCATAGTCATAGCCGATCCAAAACCAGGTTTGCCTGTCTAAGTTAAACTTCTCCCAGTTTGAAGAAGTTTTTGCGAGGTAAGCGGTTAGAAAGGCTTGAGCCTCAAGCCTGCTATACCCCGCAATTCGAATCCACTGCCCAACGACATTGTAATTGATCTCCCACCCAAAATAACGATCAGTGTATCCCCGTACCATATCATCTAGAAATGGATTCCGAAATTGAGGGTTCCCGCTTTCCACAAGCGCAAAACCTGCCCCTCGAAATCCTTTATATTCTGGATGGCTTTCCTCATCAATATCAGCGTAACGGAAAAAATGGTCATCGGCGACATACTCAAGCTCGTATAATGTCATTCCCTTTGAATCGCTATTGGCCAGCAGTCCGCGCTGATAGTCCACTTCCATGAGCGCTGTCAGCTCATCGGTGGACAGCGGCATATTGCCATTTTTCATTTTGTCATAGGCAGCTCGCCGCGCCAGTAACAGTTTCGCCAGTTCCTCTTTAACTGCGTTAATCTCACTTGGGGATGGTGAGGTCCCCTTTGCGCTTTGTTGAGGCTGAGGTGTCCGAGCTGGCAGAGGTGGCAGAGGTAGCAGAGGTGGCAGCGGTAGCAGAGGTACCCGAGCTGGCTGAAGTGGTTGCCGTTGTTGCGGTGCGGGTGTCTCCCTAACCTCTGTGATGTTTCTTGGTGATGCCCCCCGTCTTTCATCCATCTTATCGGGGGCTGATCCCCGGTAGGGGGTGACGGCCTGGCTATGCGCTGCGGGGGTGTTGCCGTCTGCCGGCGGAGTGGTTCCAAGCACTGGCTGTGGTTGCGCAGCAAGCGCTTGCGGGGATCCCTGAAGGCGTTGTTGTGAAGAGGATCCGCTGGCATCCTTGCTTTGCTGCTGCATCAAAAACGCCGCTGGAACGCTACGCTTTTCAAAGATGCGGCCTCGGGGCAGGGCGGTGCTGTTGTCTTGCGCCGGGGCTTTCCCGGTGGGGGTGTCTGGTGTAGGAGAATGGAAGTCGTCGCGGAGGTCTTGTGGGGAGGGGGAGAAGCCGCTGTCGCGGGTGCTGGAGGTGCTGCGGTCTGCGGGAGGCGTGTCGTCGAAGCCGGAGCTGCGGGTGGTGTTTTCCCAGGGTTTGGGGGCGGGGGCGTGTGCGTCCTCAGGGTGATCCTGCAGGGGCAGGTCTTGGGCGGTGATGCGGGGCATGTACCAGGGCCTGTCGTCTGCGTGGTCTTGTGGGGCGTGTGCGTCCTCGGGGTTGGATTCTGCTTCTGGAGGAGGGGCATCATCCTGCGCCTCTGCCATGGGCGATCCGGAGGTGGAGGGTGTGGCGGAGCGTGGAGGGATCGGGGCGATCCCTCTGCGTGGGCTGTCTTCCCGGAGCGGGCCGGTGGAAGGCGCAGGATTGTCACGCACCGGCAGGTGGCTGAAGGCGCGGACGCCTCCGGCGCGGGGCATGGGCTGGATGACATCGTCCTCCTCTTCGTCTTCGAGGTGATCAGTGCGGCGGACAAGGGTATCAGGAAGGTGGGAGGTGGAGAAGATGAAGGCCATGCCCAAAGTTTTGGGCCTGGATTTGGGGATGCAAGTGAAAAGATACCGGAGAGTGGTATGATGTGGTGCAAAATTTGTTGCCGGGCCTTGGATGAACATGATCTGGCATGCCGGGCGGGCTGCCCGCTGCTATTTTTCGGGCTGATGGCCGCCGCAAGAGGGGACGAAAATCAGCATGCTTTTGTCAGGCCCAGGCCGGCGCGAATGTCTGCGGATGATCACGAATGGCGCGGGGTGGATTCGCGGCCAGTCTCACCACATGCGGTTTATGCGCTTGTCTGAGCGCTGCCCCTGCCTGGCTTCCTGCTTGTTTAAGTGATATCTTCCCAAACCAAGGTCACCCCGCAGGCTGTAGCGCTGAACAAAGGGCGTCCATTAAAAGCTGAAATCCTGCTGACGTCCTCCGCAATGATTTGTTTTGCCGTTGCCTCGTCCACGCTGTCCAAAAAAACGCCGACTACGTATCTGAAGTGACCCTTGATGATAAGTGTGTTGCAGCGCCTGGAATAGATCATCTCCAAGGGATGTAAATCGCTCTGCCATTTTTCTCCCAAACCGGAAATCGGTGAAAAAGAGGGCAGCGCTTTTGTCGGATCAGGCTTTTTCTCGATCAGGTATTTCCTGAGAATGGCTGCATCCCCGGGATAATCGCGCAAAAAGCTTGTGATTCCCCATTTAAACACGGTGTTGCGAGCCGTGGACGGCAGGAGGCGGTACGAAAAAAATCCCATGATCAGCAGCGATGCCAGGGCTTTGAAGGGATGACGAAAAAACAAGCCGGTGCGCGGTGTTTTTCCTGCCTTTTTTCGACTGAAAAAAAGGAACGCACAGAACGAAACAGCCAATGCTGTGTATATTTCATGGTCAGTTAAATCAAACGCGATGGCGACGCCAAACTTACGCCCTTGGGAATAATCCATCCAAAAGCCAAGGAGCAAGCCGAGCAGCAAGCACAGGCTTGAAATGAAGAACCGACTGGAAAAAAACTTGGCGTTCAATTGAATCACACCCGAAACTTTAGTTTGATCAGGACGGGATGGTCAAACTTTAGTTTAAAACCGGCGGCGTTCCTGCGGCCTGGATGGATAAGAGGCTGGCGGCGGAGTCACCCAACCATGGTCCTCCGGCCTGGCTTTAGGGAGGCGTCCGGCAGGGTGCCAGCCTTTCTGGCGTGCATCGGCATAATTGTAGCCCACCCAAAACCAGGTTTGCCTGTCTAGATGGAGAGATTTCCATTTGGAGGGACTCTTTGCCAGCCAGGCAGCCAGAAAGTGCGCGGCCTCAGCCTTGCTGTAACCTGCAATCCGCAACCACTGCCCGACGACATTGTAATTGATCTCCCAGCTAAAGTAGGGGTCGGATTTGCCCCGGATCATGGGTTTGATGTGTGGATTGTCATATCGAGGTTTCGGGCTTTCCTCAAGCTCAAAACCAGAGCCACGGGTTCCTTCATGCCCCGGATGTTTCTCCTCATTTGGTTCAGTGTGGTAGAGATACACGTCGTCGGCGTATCTCATAAGCTCATCGAATGTCATTCCCCATCCTTCGCTGTTGGCGGCCAGCCCGCGTTGATAGTCCAGTTCCATGAGCCGTGTCAGCTCATCGGTGGAGATTGGCATATTGCCCAGACCCTTTTTGTCATAGACCGCTCGTCGCGCGAGCAGCAGTTTTGTCATTTCCTCTTCAACTTTGTCGCGTTCAATGGAGTATGGCTCGCCGGGGTCTGGGCTTCTTCCGGGGCGCAGTGGCCGCAAGGCGCGTGTGTCCTTGATTTCCGGGGTGTTTTGAGGTGATGCCGCCCGCCCTCCATCACTCGTATTTGGTGCTTCTTCCTGATAGGGGCTGACGGCCTGGCTAGGCGCTGCCAGTCTGCCGCCCGGTGCCGTCGGAGTGGCCCCACCCACTGGCTGCTGCTGCGCGGCAAGGATTCGTTCGGATCCCTCGAGGCGCTGTTGTCGCGGCAGTCCGCTGGCACCCTTTCCCAACTGCTGTGTCAAAAACGCCTCTGGAGCGCTGCGTTGCTCAAACAGGCGGCCTCCCGGCAGGGCGGGGCGGTTGTCTTGAGCGGGGGCTTGCCCGGCAGGGGAGTCTGGAGCGGGCGAGTGGAAGGCGTCGCGGAGATCCTGTAGGGAGGGGGAGAAGCCGCTGTCGCGGGTGCTGGACGTGCTTGCGGCAGCGGGAGGAGTATCGGCGAAGCCGGATTTGCGGGTGGTGTTTTCCCAGGGTTTGGGGGAGGGGGCGTGTGCGTCCTCTGGGTGATCCTGCGGGGGCAGGTCTTGGGCGGTGATGCGGGGCATGTACCAGGGCCTGTCGTCTGCGTGGTCTTGCGGGGCGGTGTCGTCCTCGGGGGCGGAGTCTGCCTCTGGCGGAGGGGCGTCCTCCTGCGCCTCTGACATGGGCGAACCGGAGGTGGAGGGTGTGGCGGAGCGTGGAGGGATCGGGGCGATCCCACTCCGTGGGCTGTCTTCCCGGAGCGGGCCGGTGGAAGGCGCAGGATTGTCACGCACCGGCAGGTGGCTGAAGGCGCGGACGCCGCCGGCGCGGGGCATGGGCTGCATGACGTCCTCCTCGTTTTCGAGGTGGTCAGGGCGGCGGACACGGGTTTCAGGCAGGTGGGAGGTGGAGAAGATGAAGGCCATGCCCAAAGTCTTGGGTCTGGATTTGGGGATTCAAGTGAAAAGATACCGGAGAATGGTATGAAGTGGTTTAAAGAACTCATGGAATGCCGGTGGAGATGATGGGGCATGAAATGCAGGATGCCCGCCCTTTGGCCGCTGCTGGCGGGGCGCAAAATCAGCGCGCTTTTTCACCCGCCGCCAGCGCGGCCTGCACATCGCGCAGGGCGGTGGCGCAGTCGGGGGCGGGGTCTGTGGCAAGCTGGGGCAAAACGCCTGGCATGTTTGTCGGCGCGGGGAAGAAGAGGGAGGATGATGAAGCGGTAAGGGGGCTGCGGTGCCGCGAATCCCGGAAAAGAACTTTTCAGCGGTCACCCCAAAGGTAGGTGCCGAGCTTGAGCAGCTATGCCTTTTATCTTATTTTTTAGCTATATCTTCCCAAACCAGAGTCAACCCGAATGCTTTAACACTGAATAAAGGTCGTCCCTTAAAAGCCGAGAGTCTATAGACGTCATGGGCGATAATTTCTTTTGCCGTTGCCTCATCCACACTATCCAAAAAAACAGCGACTATATATCTAAAATGCCCATGTATTATGAGCGTATTGCAATGCTCGGAATATACTATGCTCAGGACATGGATTCGAGATCGCAAACTGTCTCCAATTCCGGGGTATGCTGATTCATACGGCAGGGCTTCTTCCGGGTCAGGCTTTTTCTCAACCAGTAATTTTCTAAGGATGGCTGACTCCTCGGGATGCTGGCTTAAAAAGCTTGTCATCCCATATTTAAAGGAGGCATTGCGAATATTTGAAGGCAGACTGCAGTATAAAATGAAAGCCGTGATCAGCAACGATGTGAAGGTTGTAAAATGATGAAGGGCAAATAGGCCGGCATTGGGAGGGATTCTTCGCCTTTTCTTCCGAAAAAAAAGGAATGCGCACAACGAAACAACCAATGCTGTGTATTTTTGACTGTCAGTTAAATCTATGACTAACAGGACCATTCCAAATTTACGTCCGTGAAAATAGTCCATTAAAAATCCCAGATATAATCCCAGTAATAAAGCAAGCATTGATGTAAAGAATCTGCGGGGGAAAAGTCTAAAATTAAATTTTATCATGATGGGGAATTTAACGCATCAATCAAAGATGCGTCAAAACTTTCGTTTGATAATGACGGGAACGTTCTGGAGACCTTGCAGTTGGATACGAGGCTGGATGCGCAGTCATCCACTAATAGTTGCCTGGCTTGGCGGGGGGAGTAGGGGAAGGGGTGGGTTTAGCAGGGTGCCAGCCTTTTTGGCGCGCATCTGCATAATCATAACCGATCCAAAACCAAGTCTGCCTGTCTAAATCTAACGATCCCCATTTGGTAGGACTCGTTCCAAGCCAGGCAGCTAGAAATTGCATGGCCTCAAGCCTGCTATAACCCGCAATTCTCAGCCACTGCCCAACGACATTGTAATTGATCTCCCATCCAAAGTAGGGGTCGTCATAGACTCGGGCCATGCGTTTGATGTGGGGATTGTCAAATTGAGGATACGTGTTTTCGACAAGGGCAAAACCAGAGCCGCGGAATCCCTCATGTCCCGGATGGTTCATCTGGTTAGGTTCAACGTGATAGAAATACTTGTCGTCGGCGACGTTCATAAGATCGTCGAAAGTCATTCCTTCTGAGTCGCTATTGGCTATCAGACCGAGTTGATAGTCCAATTCCATGAGCTGTGTTAACTCATCAGTGGACAGTGGCATATTGCCAATTTTCAGTTTGTCATAGGCGGCTCGTCGCGCCAGCAACATCTCGCTCATTTGTTTATTAACTTTGTCGATTTCAATTGAGAATTGTGGGCCCGGATCTGTGCTTCTTCCGGGCCGCCGTGACCGTCGTGACCTCCGTGCAGGCGTCTCTCCAGCCTCTGAGGTGCTTCTTGATGGTGTCTCACGCACTTCAGCAAGCTTATCAGGGGTCCGTCTCCGGTAGGTGCGGGCTGTCTGGCCCTGCTCTGCAGGTTTGCTCCCGTCTGCCGGCGGATTGGGCTCACGCTCTTGCCGTTGCAGAGCTGCAATGGATCTTTGCGATTCTTGGAGACGTTGTTGTGGCGGCGGTCCGCTGGGACCCTTTCCCATCTGCTGCATCAAAAACGACTCTGGTGCGCTGCGTTGTTCAAACAGGCGGCCTCCCGGCAGGGCGGGGCGGTTGTCTTGAGCAGGGGCTTTCCCGGCAGGGGAGTCAGGAGCGGGAGAGTGGAGGTCGTCGCGGAGGTCGTGCGGGGAGGGAGAGAAGCTGCTGCTGCGGGTTCTGGAGGTGCTGCGGTCTGCGGGAGGTGCGCCGTCGAAGCGGGAGCTGCGGGTGGTGTTTTCCCTGGGTTTGGGGGCGGGGGCGTGTGCGTCCTCAGGGTGATCCTGCGGGGGCAGGTCTTGGGCGGTGATGCGGGGCATGTACCAGGGCCTGTCGTCTGCGTGGTCTTGCGGGGCGGTGTCGTCCTCGGGGGCGGAGTCTGCCTCTGGCGGAGGGGCATCATCCTGCACCTTTGCCATGGGCGGTACGTAGGTTGAGGGTGTGGCGGAGCGTGGAGGGATCGGGGCGATCCCTCTGCGTGGGCTGTCTTCCCGGAGCGGGCCGGTGGAAGGCGCAGGATTGTCACGCACCGGC
>Ga0209512_1005769_pt1 | contig 10146 bp, 5 predicted proteins | sample frozenSSSSmetaG_FD_184142 | JGI IMG/M metagenome (GOLD analysis project Ga0209512, IMG submission 184142) | Glacier valley bacterial and archeal communities from Borup Fiord, Nunavut, Canada, to study Microbial Dark Matter (Phase II) -... | ecosystem: Environmental > Aquatic > Freshwater > Ice >... | reverse complement strand
GTCAAGCCAATCCAGGTGCCGCGCGAGCGTCCTCCCGTGGTGGTCGCCGAAGCAGCGCCGCTGGTGCTGGTCGAAACCAAGCGTGACCTGGGCAGCATGCCGCTGCCGTTTGAAAAATCAGCTGACTGACCGCTGACCTGGCGTGCCTGAGTCCTTGAAAAAGGACTGCAGGCACCGGACCTGAATCAAAGCCGCTTCCTTTTTGGATGCGGCTTTTTTTCGTCTTCCTGCAAGCAGGCCAATGGGCTTGACCGGGCCAGGAGCCAGGAGCATCCAGCGTGGCGCCGTGGTGCAGCGATGCCCCGGTTGGCCCGAAGCCATCCGGCGACATGTTTCTTGGCCAAAGCCTTGTGTTTTGTGGCGCTGGCCTGTGCCTTGGGCACCGTCGATCCGATTCCGGACTTCATCGCGGCGCCACCGGGATCTGGAGTGGGAATGTCGGCCGCTGGTGGCCTCGGGCGCCAGGCGCTTTACTGCGGCTGCACGCCGGGCCGACTAGCGCTAGGAGTCTGGGCGCCAGAAGAAAATGCATTAAAAAGTCAACGTTTTCGGGGGTACTTGACCCCTTCCCTGCATCGAAAAAACGCAGCCTGAGCGATTCTGAGAGGTCGAAATTTTCTCTGAATTTTTAAATCCCTCTGCCGCCCAGACTCCTAGAGCTGCGCAGCCCGCTTGTAAGCCTCAATGGCGGCGGCCTCATCCTCGCGCTGCTCGGCCAGCACCGCCAGGGCGCGCCAGGCATTGCGGTGCAGCAGCCGGTCCTGCAGCGCTGGCGCGGCCTGACTCAGGAGCTGGCGCGCCTTGCCCCAGAGCTGGCGGCTCAGGCAGGCCATGCCGGCCAGGTACTGCAGGCTGGCATCGCGCGGCCGGCTGATCTGCGCGGTTTCAATCCGCGCCAGCCACTCGCCGTCGAGCGAGTCCATGCCGGCTTCGAGCACGTTGATCAGCCTGGTGCGCAGGTTGTCGCCCAGCTCCGAGCGCGGCGCCATCATCTGCTCCCACACCGGCAGCAGCCAGGAACGGGCCAGCGCCGCATCGCCGTTGAGGCTCATCAGGCGCGAAGCCGCCTGCACGCACAGCTCGGGCATGGCGCGCTCGCTGTCGTCAAGCGAGGCCCATACCTGCTGCAGTTGCACCGGATCGTGCGCATCATTGAGCAGTTCGAGCGCCAGGCCGCGCACGATGCTCTGGGCTGCGGCTGGTGAAAAAGCGCGGTGTTTGGCCAGCAGGCGCGCCGTTTCCAGCGCCTGCCGGGTTTGCCGCCCGTACCGGGCCGCGCGCAGCTTCATGCGCAGGGCCAGCGTGCGGCGGGCAGCGCCCTGCGGCAACTGGCCGAGCCAGTCGAGGGCTGCGCTGGCGTCATGGTCTTCCAGGGCCCAGCGGGCCGCGCGAAACAGCACGCCTTCGCGAACTTCCTGGGCATGGCGGGCCGCCGAATTCTGCAGCGCCAGTTGCAGGTGCTGGTTGCGCAGGCTCTTGTTTTGCAGCGCCTGCGCGCTTTCGGCCACCAGCAGGTGCGCCAGCGAACGCAACTGGCTGGCCAGGCTGGCGCTGTGACCGCTCGGATGACCGGAAGCCTCGGACGTCACACCCAGGCTTTTTTCCTGCGACAGCGCGTTTTGGGCCGACTTGGCGGATCGAATGTAGCGCCCCGCCATCAGGTGGGCCAGCGCGTCCATCAGGGCGCCGTACATGGCGCGCTCTTTTTGCTGGGCGCGCCAGCGCCTAGCCTCGACCGGCAGCGAAAACACGGCCGACAAGGCGCGCGACGCCAGATACAGCAGCATGAACAGGCCGGCCAGCAGCAGCACCATCAGGTTGAACGAAATATCGACCCGGTGCGGCGGCCAGAAAACGGTGACGACCGCCTGGTTGTTGCCGGCAAACAGGGCCACTGCGACGGCGATGCCAAACAGGGCCATGAACCAGAGAGCAGCACGCATGATGTTTTTTGCCCTCGGTGCCTGGCGGTCAGCGGCCTGCAGCCGCAGTGGCCAGCGCGGCCATGGTTTCGTCCAGCCGGGGCAGTTCGCTGGTTTTGAGCTGGCCCTGTACCTGGGCCAGCAACTGGATGGCGGCCTGGGTTTTACGTGCAGCCGGGTCAAAGTACTTGCCCAGCCAGACGCTGGCGTTGATCAGGTCGGCACGCGCCGCATCGGTCTGGCGCGAAAGCAGCGCCAGGCGCGCATTGAGCAGCCTGAGCTTGAGGTTTTCACGCAGGAAAAACGCTTGCTCGGGTGCCAGCAAGGCCGCGTCAGGCTGGTCAATGCGGCTGACGCGCAGCAGCTGGCGCGCTTCAGCCCAGAGTCCACCCAGCGCGCGCTGGAACCAGGCCTGCAGCGCCAGCGTGTCAACGCCCGGCAGCCAGGACGGGCCTGCGGCCGATGCGGCATCGCGCGGAGCAGCTGCTTTTGCAGGCAGCGCACGCGCAATGTTGTTGCTGACCATTTCATTGCCCACGGGCAGCTCGTCGACCAGCCGGGCCAGTTCGTCAAGCTTGAGCATCAGGGCCGGCACATCGGCAAAGCTGGCGCTCTTGATGCGGGCGATATCGCGGGTAATCGCGCGCTGCAGGGGATTGAGCCGGGGCTGGGCGGCGCGTGTCAGCCGCGTGTCGGCAGACTTGAGCGCCGCCAGCAAGGGCTCGGGACTACCCGTCAGCGATGCCCGCTGCTGGGCCAGCCGCAGGTCGGACTCGACATCGACCACCAGGTTTTCATCGCGCGAGCGCGACAGGCTCTGCATCAGTTCTTCGAGTTGCACGCGCTGCAGGCTGACTTCGCTCAGGCGAGTTTCCTGCAAGGCCTGGCGAGCCAGCACATCGCTGGTGCTGTCCCGGGCCTGGCGCGCCAGGGTGCGTGCTTCCATGGCCTGTGCGCTTGAATCGGTGATGCGGCGGGCAACTTCCTGCTGGATGGCGTCCAGCTTTTGCCACAGCAAGGCACTGCTCAGCAAGCCGCCAGCCGCCAGCGCCGCCACCACCAGGGCCCAGCTGCGCGGCACCAGCCAGGCTTCGGTCTGCGTGCTGCGTGGCTCGCCGGGAACCAGCCCGCGCCCGGACACCGCCCTGTCGTCACGCGCAGGGGGAGGCAAAGGGGGCAAGGCTGAAGGACTGTCGCTCATGGATAGTGCGATTCTATCGAGCCAAACGCCTCCCGGATGTCCTTGAGCGCCGGGCGTGACGCCACAACAACACCCCAGCCGGCAGCGCGTACCGCTTCGACAATACGCGGATGCGTGGCCAGCGCGCGCGCACGGCCCCAGTTCACGCCTTGCAGGCCCGCCAGCTGGACCAGATTGGCCACGGCCTCGGAGCTGCTGAACAGCCAGACCGAGCCGTCGGCGCTGGCCTGGCGGGCGCGCTGCAGTTGCGCTTCGTTCAGGCTGGGCGCGCGGCGCTGATAGACACCGACAAAATCAACCGCCGCGCCGGCCCCCTGCCACTGGCGAGCGATCCAGTCACGGCCCGAGCTGGCGCCCGGTGCACCGGCACTTTGTCCGCGCACGACCAGCACCCGGCGGCCCTGCCAGTCGCGCTGGCCAATCACCTGCCACAGCGCTTCGGAGTCAAACTGGCCGGCATCGGCCGCTGGCGCATCGATCTGCGCGTCGGGGATGCCGGTCGCCTGCAGCGCGGCCACGGTGCCCGGACCGGGCGCCATGAAGCGCAGGCCAGCGGGGATTTTGCAAAACTCGCCGCTTGCTATGGTATTAATAGCTGATTGCGCACGTGTACATTGCGCCAGAGCCATATTTTGTTTGAAAAAATGCTCCACAGCATGGCCGCTGACAAACAGGCAGGCCGCGTACTCTGCCAGCGCTTGCCAGGCTTGCGCGAGCGCCTGCACCTGGGCCGCGCCTGAAACCGGTGCAATCTCGATCAGCGGCAAGGCCTCGGCCGCGATGCCGGCCTGCTGCAGTTGCTGCACCCAGTGCCGGGCGTCGCGCGCGGGCCGGGTCACGATGACGCGGGCTGTCGTCACGTCGGCCTCGAGCCTCAGGCTGCGGGCGCGTTGCCGGCCCAGACCGCACCGCCGGCACGCAACTGCGCCGCCACCGCGTCGCCCAGCGCCTGGGCCTCGTCAAAGCTGCGCACCACGGCGGTTTGCTGCGCCTGCACCAGCGGCGCGGGCAGGCCCGCTGAAACGCCTGATGCGGCTTCGGCGATGGCCGGGTCGCCCCAGGCGGCATTGAGCTGCAGGGCGCCGTCAATTCCCTCAGTCACGAAAGCGGCCAGCGGCATCGAGCAGCTGCCGCCCATCGCGCGCGACACCGTGCGCTCGGCCGTGACGGCCAGCCAGGTCGGCTGATGCGCCAGGGTTGCCAGCGCTTCGCGCAAATCGGCCCGGTCAGCCCTGACTTCTATGCCCAAAGCGCCCTGCCCGGCCGCCGGCAGCATGTCGCCAGGCACAAAAGTGTGGCGAATGCGCGATGCCAGGCCGAGCCGCTTGAGCCCGGCGGCAGCCAGCACGATGGCGTGGTACTGGCCTTCGTCGAGCTTGCGCAGGCGTGTGTCAAGGTTGCCGCGCAGCGGCTGGATGTTCAGGTCGGGCCGCAAGGCCTTGAGCAGCACCAGCCGGCGCAGGCTGGAGGTACCGACCACGGCGCCCTGCGGCAATTCGGCCAGCGATGCAAACTGGTTGGATACAAAGGCATCGTGCGGGTCTTCGCGGGCCAGGACACAAGCCAGCGCAAAGCCTTCGGGCAGGTCCATCGGCACATCCTTGAGCGAATGCACCGCCAGATCGGCCCGGCCTTCGCTCAGCGCCACTTCCAGTTCCTTGATGAACAGGCCCTTGCCGCCGACCTTGCTCAGCGGGCGGTCCAGTATCTGGTCGCCCAGCGTGGTCATGCCCAGCAGCTCGACCTGCCAGCCCAGGCGCGCCTCCAGCAGCGCCTTGACATGCTCGGCCTGCCACATCGCCAGACGGCTTTCGCGCGTGGCGATCACCACCTTGCGCATTTTTTGGGGAGTTTGGATCACTGCAGCCACGGGTAACCTGTCGGTAATTGATAGAGGGAGTGAATGCTAGCATGGGCGTTTTCACGCTTTCACCACCCGATTCAAGCACCAAAAGGCCAGGATGCTCAACACTGTCAACTCAGCCAATTCCGCACGCATCAAAAAAGTCAAGGACGAAGTCCGAAAAAACACCCTGGAGATGGGCAAATCCAAGCCTTCAGTGCGTGCCAGAAACAATGAACGCCCGCTGGTGGAAGACATCCGCCTGCTGGGCCGAATCCTGGGCGACGTGATCCGCGACCAGGAAGGCGTTGCCGCTTACGAGCTGATCGAGCAGGTGCGCAAGCTGTCGGTGGCGTTCCGGCGCGATGCAGACCAGGAGGACGACAAGGCGCTCAAATCCCTGCTCAAGGACTTGAGCGGCGACCAGACGGTCAGCGTGATCCGCGCCTTCACCTATTTCAGCCACCTGGCCAATCTGGCCGAAGACCGCCACCATATCCGCCGCCGCGCCATTCACGAGCGCGCCGGCGACACCCAGGAAGGCAGCATTGAAGTAGCCCTGGCCCGCCTGCGCTGGGCCGGCATAGCGCCCAAGACCATCGCGGACACGCTGGCGCGCAGTTTTGTCTCGCCGGTGCTGACCGCCCACCCGACCGAGGTGCAGCGCAAGAGCATCCTGGATGCCGAACGCGGCATTGCCCAGTTGCTCACGGCGCGCGACAGCATCCTGGCGCAGGCGCTGGCCGTCAATGCGGCCAAAGACGCCTTGACGCCGCGCGAACTGGCCGCCAACGAAGCACAGTTGCGCGCCTGCGTGGTGCAGCTGTGGCAAACCCGGCTGCTGCGCTTTTCAAAGCTCACGGTGGCCGATGAAATCGAAAATGCCCTGAGCTACTACGAAGCGACCTTTCTGCGCGAGATTCCGAAGATTTACGCCAACCTGGAGCGCGAACTCGGCGGCCAGCCGGTCCACAGCTTTTTGCGCATGGGCCAGTGGATAGGCGGCGACCGCGACGGCAACCCGAATGTCAACGCCGACACGCTGAACTACGCGCTGGGCCGGCAGGCCGATGTGGCGCTGCGCCATTACCTGACCGAGGTGCATCTGCTGGGCGGCGAATTGTCGATGTCCAGCATCCTGGTCGATTGCAGCGCCGAGATGCAAGCGCTGGCAGAGCGTTCGCCCGACACCAACGAGCACCGCCAGGACGAACCCTACCGCCGCGCGCTGACGGGCGTCTATGCCCGGCTGGCCGCCACGCTCAAGGCCCTGACCGGCGGCGAAGCGGCGCGCCATGCCGTAGCGCCGCAAAACGCCTATGTGCGGGCGCAAGACTTCCTGGCCGACCTGCAAACGCTGCAGGACTCGCTCACCCGCCACCACGGCGAAGCCCTGACAGCCAAGCGTCTGCACCCGTTGATCCGCACGGTGCAAGTGTTTGGCTTTCACCTGGCCACGGTCGACTTGCGCCAGAGTTCCGACAAGCATGAAGAAGTCGTGGCCGAACTGCTGGCGGTGGCGCGCATCGAGGCGGCTTACAGCAGCCTCGATGAGATGGTCAAACGTGCGCTGCTCCTGAAAATGCTCAACGACGCCCGGCCGTTGCGGGTGCTCGGCAACGTCTATTCGGAGCTGGCCCGAAGCGAGCTGGCGATTTTCGAAGCCGCCTTGAGTGCGCGCGCCCGCTTTGGCAAGGAAGCGATTCGCCACTACATCATCAGCCACACCGAAACCGTGAGCGACCTGCTCGAAGTGCTGCTGCTGCAAAAAGAAGTCGGCCTGATGCACGGGCTGCTCGAAGATGCGCAGGACAAGCTCGGGTCGAGCTGCGACCTGATCGTGGTGCCGCTGTTTGAAACCATTGAAGACCTGCGCAATGCCGCGCCCATCATGCGCGAGTTCTATGCGCTGCCGGGCGTGGCCCAACTGGTGCAGCGCAGCCTTCCTGACCAGTACAGCGAGCAGGACATCATGCTGGGCTACAGCGACAGCAACAAGGACGGCGGCATTTTCACCAGCAACTGGGAGCTGTACCGCGCCGAAATCGCCCTGGTCGAGCTGTTCGACCAGCTGGCGGTCTCGCACGGCATCACGCTGCGCATGTTCCACGGCCGGGGAGGCACGGTCGGCCGGGGCGGCGGCCCGAGCTACGAGGCCATCCTGGCACAGCCTCCCGGCACGGTGCGCGGGCAAATCCGCCTGACCGAGCAGGGCGAGGTCATAGGCTCGAAATACGCCAACCCGGAAATCGGCCGGCGCAACCTGGAAACATTGGTCGCCGCCACGCTGGAGGCCACGCTGCTGCAGCCGACCAAGCCGGCGACCAAGGCCTTTTTGCAGGCCGCCGACCAACTCTCGCAGGCCAGCATGGCCGCTTACCGCGCGCTGGTCTATGAAACCCCCGGCTTTACCGAGTATTTTTTCAGCGCCACGCCGATCCGCGAGATTGCCGAACTCAACATCGGCTCGCGCCCGGCGTCGCGCAAGCCTTCGCAGAAGATCGAAGACCTGCGCGCCATTCCCTGGGGTTTCAGTTGGGGCCAGTGCCGCCTGACGCTGCCGGGCTGGTACGGTTTTGGCTCGTCCATTGAGCAGTTTCTGAGTCAGGGCGGCTCGCCGGAAAGCCGCAAGGATGCGCTGGCCGTGCTGAAAAAAATGTACCGTCAGTGGCCGTTTTTCCGCACCTTGCTGAGCAACATGGACATGGTGCTGGCCAAGAGCGACCTGGCGCTGGCATCGCGCTACGCCGAACTGGTGGGCGACGCCAAACTGCGCAAGAAGATTTTCAGCGCGATTGACGCCGAATGGCACCGCACGGCGCAGGCCCTGAGCCTGATCACTGGCGAAAAGCAGCGGCTGGCCGGCAACGCGGCGCTGCAACGCTCGATCCGCCACCGCTTTCCGTACATTGATCCGCTGCATCACCTGCAGGTCGAACTGGTGCGCCGCTACCGCGCCGGCCAGACCGACCAGCGGGTACAAACCGGCATCCACATTTCGATCAACGGGATTGCCGCAGGCTTGCGAAATACCGGCTGACGAAGAGTGGCGGCGCGGTCCTACAAAGGGGTCAGCCGCTTCTGATGTCGCCTGGGGTTTACGGGTCTTAGCATAGGGTATACGCCAATATAAGTGCGCCAAGCGATCCGGTGAAGGCGCCAACACTCAGGAGACCCGCCCATCATGCCCCCCCCACACGCCAAGACCGCAAACCGCTTTGCGTTGAGTAGCGAGCATGTATCAAGTGACTTTATGGCACTTGCATCCCACATGACAGACTGCCAGCGGTCGCGAGGCCGCTTTTTCACCCTGCGCAGCACTCTGGAAACACTCCATTCCTTGACGGCACCGCGGCTTGTGACGACGGGTGTCGTCTTAACAGTCTGCAGTCTTGCTTTGGTAGGCCTGGGTCTGTTGATGCTGGCTTGAACTGGTGGATGCTGACGTTCTGGACCGGCTGGCAACGCTCAGCCCTTTTGCCCAAAAAATCCTCCATTCCCATCCTGCGCAAGCCGAGGCGCCCGTTCGCGCCGAATTGTTCGGCATCCAGCGATTTGAAGAACATGGCCGCAGCCTGGCGCAGGCGCAGATCATCGAAACCGATGCCCAATCGCGGCGCCATGTCCCTTTCTTTCCGCGCGTAGAAGAAAACCTGGCCGCGCTGCGCACGGACTATGACTACATCGCGCTAACGGCGCTCAGCAGCCACTACGCCACACCGGCGGCCAATTGGCTGCTGGACAACTTCCCGCTGATTGAAGACCAGTTGCAGCAAATCCGCGAGGGTGTGCCGCGCCGCTACTACGCCAGCCTGCCGAAGCTGGCGGTAGCACCGCTGCGGGGGCTGCCGCGCGTGTACGGTATTGCATGGGCTTACGTGGCGCATACCGACAGCGTGCTGAACCCGGAAATTTTTACCGCCTTTCTTAACGCCTACCAGAACTGCAGCGAACTGCGCCTGAGCGAGTTGTGGGCCTTGCCGACCACACTGCGCGTCGTGCTGCTTGAAAACCTGCGCCGAATGGCTGACGACCTTGCCCAGGGCAAAGTGGCGCGCGAAGTCGCCCATGCGGTGTGGGACAGCGAGGAACAGCTGGACGAGGCTGACCTTGAGGCGATCTATGCATTGATGAAGCAGCGCAACCTGCAGCGCACCTACCTGACCCAGCTCTGGCAGCGCATGCCGACGGAACTGCTGAGCGACCCGTCTGCGCTGATGCGCTGGACCGAGCGCTATTGCCCTGACGGGCACACGCTGCTGCAGGAGAGCCAGAGCGCCCAGGTGGCGGCCAACATCACGGTCGGCAACATCATCACCACCCTGCGCCTGATCGGCCAGGTCGACTGGGTCGAATTGATAGAGCCGGTGAGCCGGTCCCTGCAGATACTCAGGCAACTGCCCAGCTTTCGCCAGGAAAGCGAAACCACGCGCCAGCAAATCACCCAGGCCATGGAACAACTGGCGCGGGTCAGCCACAAAACAGAATGCGAAACGGCTGAAGCGGTGGTGGCTGCTGCCCAGGCCGTGCCCGACAGCCTGGGCGCGGACGCCGCAGAGCGAACCGCAGGCTTTTACCTGATTGGCCATGGCCGCGGACAACTGGAAGCCGAGCTCGGCCTGCCCCCGCAACGCGCCTTGCAGCGCATCAACTGGCGCAGGTGGCGGCTGGCGGTTTACATCGGCCTGATCACCCTGGCGACCTTGCTGCTGATGCTGCTGGCGGTGCGCCACGCGGACTGGCACCAGTGGCAAACCCTGGTGGCCCTTTTTCTGCTGGCCTGGCCCGCGTCCGAGGCAGCCTCGGCCATTGTGCAACGCCTGATTGCCGAATCGATGAAGGTAAGGCCGCTGCCCCGCCTCAGTTTTGCCTACGGCATCACGGCGGAACACCGGGTCATGGTGGTCATTCCGACGCTGCTGACCTCTGCGGCATCCAGCAAAGAGCTGGTGCGGCAACTTGAATTTCACTGGCTGGCCAACCGCGAAAACCAGGCGCAGTTTGCGCTGCTCACGGATTGGGTCGATGCGCCCAGTGCCGCCCTGCCCGGTGATGCCGGACTGCTGCAAGGTGTGCTGGCCGAGCTGGCTGCGCTCAACGCACGCTATCCGGCAGCAGCGGATGCGCCGCCGCGCTTCCTGCTGATCCACCGGCCACGCAGCTGGTGCGAAACCCAGCAA
>Ga0209512_1005768_pt1 | contig 10154 bp, 8 predicted proteins | sample frozenSSSSmetaG_FD_184142 | JGI IMG/M metagenome (GOLD analysis project Ga0209512, IMG submission 184142) | Glacier valley bacterial and archeal communities from Borup Fiord, Nunavut, Canada, to study Microbial Dark Matter (Phase II) -... | ecosystem: Environmental > Aquatic > Freshwater > Ice >... | reverse complement strand
GAACTGAATATTCAGCCGTTTTGAAAAACATCATGGCCATTGCTGCCGGAATTTCGCACAGTCTTCGCTATGGTGATAATTTTCAGGCAGTTTTGATGTCGAATGCAATACAGGAAATTAAACGATTTGTTGATACCGTGCATCCGATCACGCGTGATATCAAGTCTTCCGCTTACCTGGGCGACCTGCTGGTTACCGGATACTCGCAGTTTTCGCGTAATCGTGCCTTTGGAACGATGATTGGTAAAGGCTATACCGTAAGGTCGGCAATGCTCGAAATGGACATGATTGCCGAAGGTTATTATGCCACAAAATGTATAAAAGAGCTTAATTTACAGCATCATATAAATATGCCGATTACTGATTCGGTTTATAATATTATTTACGAAAACATCTCACCAGCAATTGAGATTCGATTATTAACAGAACATTTGCGTTAAATTATATTTTTTCTTTATGACAAATATTTCTTTGCACCTGGAAAAAGTTTACGATTTTGTTTCGAAAGATGAAATTGTAGCTTACAAGAAAACGGCTGAACAACAAAATGTTGTATTACGTGAAAAAACCGGAAAAGGGAGCGATTTCTTAGGTTGGGTCGATCTTCCCTCTTCTATTTCGGAAGCCACACTCGATGAAATTGAAAAAGTGGCATTGAAGCTGCAATCAAAACATCTCGAAGTATTTGTAGTGATTGGGATTGGCGGTTCTTACCTTGGTAGTAAGGCTGTTATTGATGCCTTGTCTGATTCATTCTCTCATATAAAAGGGAGTTTCGAGTCACCAATCGTGTTGTTTGCAGGACAGAATATCAGCGAGGACTATCTTTTCGAATTGCGTGATTTGCTCGATACGAAAGAATGGGCTTGTGCCATCATTTCAAAATCAGGTACTACTACTGAACCTGCACTTGCTTTCAGGTTGCTGAAACAGGACCTTGAAGAAAAGTATGGTGTTGAAGAAGCACGTAAAAGGATCATCGCCATCACAGATGCTGAGCGCGGTGCACTTTGCACGCTCGCCAAAGAAGAAGGTTATAAAACATTTGTGATCCCTGACGATATTGGTGGTCGCTATTCTGTACTCACTCCGGTCGGTTTGATTGCCATTGCTATTGCCGGATTCAACGTTCGCGAACTGGTTAGCGGTGCAAAATCGATGGAAGTTGCAAGCGGAGCAGATGTTCCGTTCGAAGAAAATATTGCTGCTCAATATGCTGCTGCCCGTAATGCACTTTACAAAACGGGCAAGAAAGTGGAGATCATGGTGAACTTCAATCCTAAATTGCACTTTTTTGCCGAATGGTGGAAACAGCTTTATGGCGAAAGTGAAGGAAAAGAGTCAAAAGGGATCTTCCCTGCCAGCGTTGACTTTTCGAGCGATTTGCATTCGATGGGTCAATACATCCAGGAAGGCGAACGCATTTTATTCGAAACCGTACTTTCGGTCGAAAATGTTGACAATGAAGTGCTTGTTCCTGAAGATAAAGCCGATCTTGATAAACTTAATTTCCTTGCAGGGAAAAGGGTTGATTACATCAATAAAATGGCTGAACTTGGAACTTCTATCGCCCATGTTGACGGAGGCGTTCCTAATATCAGAATAAACATTCCACAGTTAAACGAATATTACTTGGGTCAGTTGATCTATTTCTTCGAAATTGCCTGCGGCATAAGCGGATATATTCTGAATGTCAATCCGTTCGATCAACCGGGTGTTGAAGCTTACAAAAAGAACATGTTTGCCCTGCTCGAAAAGCCGGGTTTCGAAAAGGAAACTGCAGCAATTAAAGCACGCTTATAATTGCTGATTTCCGATATCTGAATTCATTAAGAGGCTGTTCCGATCACATTCGGGATGGCCTTTTGTACGTTTTAGCGTCGTCAATAAATAGTTGTTGTTCGTCGGTCTTTTCGCACGGAAGCAACAGATGATTCTGTATCTTAGTGACCTCGGAAATCCGAACGTTGTTTTTAATCATGGAGTCTGATTGTCAAAATATTCTATTAATACATTTGCGATGCGTACTATTTTTATCTTGTTGATTAGTAGTTTTTTATTTTCCTGTAATTTCAATCAGTCAAAAAGTTCTGATAATGGTTCTTTGGCAAAAGGTGACTCAGCCGTCGATATGGAGAAATTGATGCAGATGAAGTTAACCAATGCTGATGATTACCGTAAATTACTTGATAAGCTCGATCAGGGTGAACTTTCCTCGTTGGATGCTGCCACCATGCTCTTTAAAAATAGTGTTGCCGATACGATTACGCGCGACTCAATGTTTGTTGTTTTCAATGATTTTTACAATAGTGTGGCAGGGAGTTACCTCGAAAACAATGAAAATGTCAATTCACAACTTGAAAACGCACCATCATCCGAGGCTGTAAAACAGTTAAAAGTTTCCCTTGCTTCTTACGGGATTTTCCTTAGTTCGGCAGAGGGTGCATTTTATCTGGAGCCTCAAACCGGGTACTTATTGAAAAATTTTGGACCTGCGCTTTCACCTGCTTACCGCGAATACCTCACCATCGGAAGCAAAGAACAGCAGACCCGATTTGCAGAGGACGGCGGAATCCTTATTTCTTCCGATTCGCTGACTTCACGAATTGTTACATGGGAGAATTTCATCACAAAATATCCCGATTTTATTTCAATCAAGATGGCACAGGATCAATATTCGCAATATATGGGTGCATTTTTAGCAGGAATGGACAATTCGAGGGTGTTTGATCCCGCAACGAATCGACTGAATGATAGTTCTAAAGTCGCGTTTGAGTCGTTTATTGTGAAAAATCCTGAAAGCAATAGTACCGAAGTCGTGAAAGCATACCTCGATCTGCTGAAGTCAACCAATTTCAATTATACCGATCGTGTGGATTCATTTCTACTTGAAAAAGTTTATCACTGATGAAAGTCCAATACAATGCCAATATAAATGCTGAAATACATGATTTATTTTTACTTTAATTTGGAAAGAAAATAAATGCCAATTGCATTGTATTAGGTAGCATTATTTGTTACTTTTGTACGCTTGATGATAACCGCCTTTTTATGAAAAGAGTATTTAATGTGCGAGAAATCATTCAGATCCTCAAAAGCTAAAATATTGTAAAAATGAAAACGCTTAAAGTAATTGTATGTAAAGCCGGCAAAGGTGTTTCGGCACACCTGCCAGAAATTGATGGGTATGTAATTACACGCGATTCGGTTGAAAAGCTGAAGCGTGATTTGGCTTCAGGGCTTGCCTTTCATATTGAAGGCTTGTACGACGAAGAGCGAGAGGCATGGATGACTGAACAATTTAATTTTGAATTCGTTTTTCAGGACATCCCTACGATGATTGAAGGTTACAGCGGATTAATCAATCAAAGTAGTTTAGCGCGTATTTCAGGTATTAACGAAAGCCTGATGAGACAGTATGTTGCTGGTATTAAAAGGCCAGGGCGTAAAGTAACTGAACGGATTGAATCAGGGTTGAAAAAATACGCTGATGAACTTAGGAGTATTTCATTTGTATAGATCATTTTTGACATAATGTCAAAGCAACTTCAAGATATTAAATTTATTATAATATGGAACAAATACCAACAAGTCCCGAAAAACCTACACCTAAACAGCTACTGTTGGATGTGAACGAGAATTCGGAATTGCTGAAATTCTTAATCGATCAGCTTAAAGGGAAAAGCAGAACCACTGTTAAAGCACTATTGGCTCACCGACAGGTGTCTGTCGATTATCATACGATTACTCAGTTCGATTATCCTGTTTTGAAAGGGCAGAAAGTGACAATTACAATGGGAAAGATTCCCGAAGAGATCAAGTACAAGGGCTTAAGAATACTTTTTGAAGATCCTTATCTGATTGTTATTGAGAAGGAAGCAGGTATGCTTTCTATTGCCACCGCAAAAGAAAAACTGCTTACGACCTACAGTATTCTAAGCGGACATGTGAAGCGTGAGAATCCAAATAACCGAATTTTTGTCGTTCACAGGCTCGACCGCGACACATCAGGTATTATGATGTTTGCCAAGAGCGAAGAGGTTCAATCGAAGATGCAACGTGCGTGGCACGATGCCGTGATTGAGCGGACCTACGTGGCCGTTGTGGAAGGGGTTGTTGAGAACGATGAGGGTACGATCCGCTCTTTCCTTAAAGAGAACAAGGCTTTAATCATGTATTCAACAAAAGTTCCCGGTGAAGGTGACGAAGCGATTACACACTATAAAGTTCTCCGGCGTGGTGATGCGATCACGCTTGTCGAAGTGAAACTTGAGACAGGACGCAAAAACCAGATCAGGGTGCATATGAAAGAGTTGGGACACCCGGTTGTTGGCGATAAGAAATACGGTGCCAAGACCAATCTTATCGGAAGGACTTGCCTTCATGCAAGGGTTCTGGCTTTCATCCATCCGGTGAATGGCACTGAGGTGCGTTATGAAACTCCGGTTCCAGGAAGGTTTATGTCGGTTTTTGCAAGACATGCAAAAATTGAGAATGAAGGAGACGAAAGATAACGGAGGCTTTATTTTAGATAGAATCTTTTTGACTAAAGATACGTCATGCGCTTTCTGAAATTATATTTGATTTTAGTAATCTCTTCCTGTTCAATCCCCTGCTTTTCACAAAGTATCGATTCTGTTTGGGTTGAGAAGAAATCTTCAAATCTGTCGGTGTCGTATATTAGTTCACTGATTTATCCCGGTGCCAAGTTAGGGATTGAACTCCCGGTGAACGCAATTTACATTTCTAAAATAGGAAAATCGGGCAAGACGAAGGATTTTACCAAAGACCGTTTTGTAACGGCAAATTTGAGTTGGTATCATCATCCTGCATTTAATGATAATGTTTATCTTTCAGTAGGTTGGACGATGCGCAGGACAAAGTCGAACGGATTTTTAACTGAGTTTTCACCTGAAGTCGGTTTGAGCCGGACTTTTCTGGGGGGAACGACCTACCAGGTTGATGACAATGGAAATGTCTCAATTAAAAAATGTGCGGGTTATTATTACGCTTTGGTCTCTGTTGGTGGTGGAATTGGTTATGATTTTTCAAAAACAAAACGGCAACCGTTTTCGATTTTCTCCAAATTCAACGTGTTTATGTTGTTCCCTTACAATAGCACAATTTATTTGCGTCCTGTATTGGAGGTCGGTTTGATTTACAAACCAGTCAATTTTCTGTCTTTAAAAGTGAAATCAAAAAGCAGGAAAAAATGAAACAGATAATCCCATTCGTTATTTTGTTTTTCGTCCTGACTTCCTGCCAAAAGGAAAAGATGACCATCGGAACAAATGTCTCCGAAACGTTTTACCTTGATAATAATGAAGCCTCAATGCGTTTGCTGGTTGAAGGAAATACTGCAAGCAAGACGTTTCTTCTTTTTGTTCATGGCGGACCCGGATCAAGTTCCTATTTTTACAACACCGATTACATCAGCCAAAACATTGAAAATAAATATGCGGTCGTTTATTGGGATCAGCGGAATGCTGGTGGTTCACAAGGAAATTCAAACGGGGATCATCTAAATCTGCCTCAAATGACCGAAGATCTGAAAAAGGTAATTCAGCTGATAAAATACAGATACGGTCAGGATTCAGGCATTTTTATTTTAGGACATAGTTTTGGCGGCCTTTTGACTGCTTCTTTTATGACGAAGGATGACAATCAATCAATGGTCAAAGGTTGGATTTTCGCGGATGGTAGTCACAATTATCCGTTGAATGATACATTGACGCGTCAAATGTTGCTTACCGTGGGACAGCAACAAATAGTCTTAAATAAAAATGTAAGCAACTGGAAAACAATTGTGGATTATTGTAAAAAGCATACTGGCAGTTTTACTTTTGAAGAATCTGTTCAGTTGACTAGCTATGCTGAAGATGCAGAAACCTATTTCGAAGAAGTAAAAGAAATCGACCTTGCCACGCTGATCGATTATGATCCGGTACAATATGGCTGGCCAGTAACTTCAATTTTATTTAACCTGAACTATTCCACGAATGCAAGTTTTAACCGTGATTTGGCAAAAACTGAGTTTTCAACAAAGCTTGGCGTTGTGACTACACCGACCTTGTTGCTTTACGGAAAATACGACTTTATATGCCCCGGCGGACTGGAGGAAGATGTATTTAACCGCATCAATACAACAGATAAAAAGATTGTGATATCACCAATCAGCGGCCACAATATCATGTTACAAGATGAGTCTTTTTTCTGCAAGGAGGTGAATGCGTTTATTGAAAGCCATAAATAGGGTCCCAAAAGACTACTCTGAATGCAATAAATTTAGGCGTTGATACTGATACGACAGGTGCTGTAACAGGAGGGCTTGCCGGACTACTTTACGGATATGACAATATTCCAACGAATTGGATAGCGCAAATAGCCAGACGAGACGACATAGAAAATTTGGCTGATCGATTGGCTGGGAAGATAGCTGGCAGATAACATCGTATTCTCAACTTTAATGCGCTCTCAATGGAATTATTGTTTTACGGTGCAACTTTTTCAGAAGTTTTTTGTTCTCATTATTAGCTTAATATAAACAATTCAAAACTTTTGAGTATGAAAAAGAACATGGGTGCTGTCGATAAGACTATCCGCGTTATTATTGCTGCGGTAATAGGACTACTTTATTATTTGGGGGTTATAAGCGGAACACTGGCAATTGTTCTGATGGTTTTTGCGATCATCTTTATCGTAACAAGCCTTATCAGTTTTTGCCCGCTATATACTCTTTTCGGAATGAACACTTGCAAGAAGGAATAATCAGAATTTGACGAAGGTTTAGTTTATGCAAACAGTCTTTTCTTGCCATAAGGACACGAAGACACAAAGTTACACTAAGTTGATTTTGAATACTTAGTTTAACTTTGTGTCTTTGAGACTTAGTGGCATTTTTCATTTTTTGATTCTGCTTATCCGTTCAACTCTGAACGAGGTGCGAAATCGAAGCCTAACCTTTTAGTTGTTAGTAATATCAATTTCTATCCGTTTCTCAAGCAAAACCACATTTTCGACATGATGCGTGTGAGGAAACATATCAACAGGTTGTACTTTGGTAACCTTGTAATTGTGACTCATTAAGCCAATGTCGCGGGCCTGAGTTGCCGGATTACAACTCACATAAACAATTCGTTCAGGAGCAGCAAACAGAATCGCACTGATCACCTCATCGTGCATCCCGGCACGCGGCGGATCGGTGATAATTACATCCGGATGGCCATTTTCGGCAATAAAATCCTTTGTGAGAATATCTTTCATATCGCCAGCAAAAAAGCTTGTATTTACAATGCCATTATTTTCTGCATTAATATTTGCATCTGCAATAGCTTCAGGAACATATTCAATCCCAATTACTTTACTCGCTTTCGAGGCAACGAAGCAGGCAATCGTACCGGTTCCTGTATATAGGTCGTAAACCACCTCTTTCCCCGTGAGCGAGGCAAAATCACGTGCTACCTTGTATAACTCGTATGCTTGTGGTGAATTGGTTTGATAAAAAGATTTGGGTCCAATGATAAACTTGAGCCCTTCCATCTCTTCGATAATATGGTCGCGTCCTTTAAAGACATGAATATTCTGATCGGTGATTGTATCGTTCCCCTTTTCGTTGATCACATATTGCAAAGAGGTAATCTCCGGAAATTTATTGACAAGGAAATTGAGCAGCGCTTCTCTTTTTTCAACGTCTTCGCTGAAAAAGTTCACAATCACCATCCATTCACCTGTACTTGTCGAGCGGATAATCAGGTTCCGCAGGAAACCAGCCTTATTCCGTAAATCATAGAATGAGAGGTTATTGGCAATTGCATAGTCTTTTACCGAATTGCGGATGGCATTCGACGGATCGGGTTGTAACCAGCATTTGTTGACATTCAATACTTTGTCGAACATTCCCTGTACATGAAATCCCAGTACATTCATATCTTCGAACTGATTTCCTGAACGTACTTCTGCAAGCGTAAGCCAGCGCCGGTTCGAGAAGGTAAACTCCAGTTTGTTCCTGTAAAATGTCGAATTGGCCGATCCTTTAATGGGCATGAGTTCAGGCAAGGTTACTTTTCCTATTCTTTTGAGCTGGTCGAACACCTGTTTTTGTTTGTAAAACAGTTGCTTTTCGTAGGGTAGGTATTGCCATTTGCAACCGCCGCACACTTCAAAATGCTCGCAAAATGCGGGGATACGGTCGGGCGAGTCAGTCTTGATTTTCACCACCTTTGCTTCCTGGTACTTCTCTCTTTTTTTTATCACCTGAAGATCAACAATGTCGCCTGGAATGACATGTGTGGTGAACACCACAATTCCGTCAACTTTGGCGATGGCCTTTCCTTCTGATCCGATATCGATGATCTCTACATTTTCGTAAAATGGTAGTGGTTTATTTCCTCTGCTCAAAACGTTATATTCTAAATTTCTGCAAAGATATCAATTGATTCTATATCGAATCGGGTGGTTAAAACATTATTCGCTCTTTTAAAAGGTTTTGCGCATGCGACTGGCTTTTGGCAACTGGCACGCTTTCAGTCAGTATTGTTGTCTTCGTCAATAAATTTTGAATATGCACGGGTAGTTTAAAATAATGAGGGTGTTCAACTTTAAACTGGAATTGCAAGCAGCCAGTAACCAATTGCCAGTTGCTGGTCAAGAGAAATCGTTCTCTTCGCCGGCTATTGAGCACAGTTCTGATGCCCCATTTATAAACAAAAATAATTCCCTGTCACGCGGCAAATTCTTGTATCTTTGCAGCAATTTTTAAAATGCTTTTGAAGTGCGACCGTTCGTATTGTCCGACCGGTGATTCAAAAGGGTATTTATTTTTGTATGTGATTGTAAATCATGAGTGTTTCAGTAGAAGAATTGTACGTCGAGTTTGGCGGTTTTGAGCTTTTTAAGCATGTGAATTTTATTGTAAATCCTCGCGACCGAATTGGTTTGGCGGGAAGAAACGGTGCCGGGAAATCTACTTTGTTAAAAATATTTGCCGGTATACAAACCCCGACTTCGGGACGCGTGGTTATTCCGCGTGATATTACCGTCGGATACCTTCCACAGCAAATGGAACTTTCCGATTCGAGAACGCTGATGGAAGAGGCCGTTACTGCCTTCGCAGAGATTCAACAGCTTGAAAAACATATCGAGTTTTTGAATACCGAGCTTTCTGTTCGTGAGGATTACGAATCACCGGAATATGACCATATCATCAATGATATGCACGAATCGAATGAACGCTTTCATATGATGGGTGGTAATAATTTCCACGTAAATATTGAACAGACGTTGATTGGTTTAGGCTTCGAACGTACAGATTTCGATCGTCAGACTTCGGAATTTTCGGGCGGATGGCGTATGAGGGTCGAATTGGCAAAAATTCTGTTGAAAAAGCCAAATGTCTTCCTATTGGATGAGCCAACAAATCACCTTGATATTGAGTCAATTGAATGGCTTGAAACCTTTCTGAAGGATTACCAGGGGGCTGTTGTACTCGTTTCGCATGACCGGGCATTTCTTGATAATGTGACGAATCGTACTGTTGAGATCAGCCTTGGAAAGATCTATGATTACAAAGTGAATTATAGTAAATATTTGGTGCTTCGTAAGGAGCGGCGCGAACAACAAATGGCCGCTTTTGTGAATCAGCAAAAGATGATTCAGGGGACTGAGGATTTTATTGCGAGATTCAGGTACAAGGCTACCAAATCGGTGCAGGTACAGTCGCGTATCAAACAACTGGATAAAGTTGATCGTATTGAAATTGACGAAGAGGATAACCGCTCATTAAATATTAAATTTCCACCATCACCCCGCTCTGGAAATATTGTTTTTGAAGGAAAGGGGGTGTGCAAAAGCTATGGAGATAATCTTGTACTCAATGATGTTGATCTTACCCTTGAAAGGGGAGACCGCATTGCTTTTGTTGGTAAAAACGGTGAAGGAAAAAGTACGATGGCCCGAATTATTATGCAGGACCTTGAATGCACCGGTGAACAAAAGTTGGGTTACAATGTAAAAATAGGATATTTCGCACAGAATCAGGCGGCAGCCTTAAATGAAGAACTTACCGCCTTTGAGACAATTGACGAGATGGCTGTTGGAGATATCAGAACGAGGATCAGAGATATTTTGGGGGCATTTATGTTTTCGGGACAGGATGC
>Ga0209512_1005765_pt1 | contig 10154 bp, 7 predicted proteins | sample frozenSSSSmetaG_FD_184142 | JGI IMG/M metagenome (GOLD analysis project Ga0209512, IMG submission 184142) | Glacier valley bacterial and archeal communities from Borup Fiord, Nunavut, Canada, to study Microbial Dark Matter (Phase II) -... | ecosystem: Environmental > Aquatic > Freshwater > Ice >... | reverse complement strand
GTGGTAGCACTATTTTTCGGGATTCTTGAACGTTTTGCATTTAGTCCCGTCTGGGAGTTACTCTTTCTTTCAAGAGAAAAGTAACGAAGTAAACATAATCTAACAAAATAGAATTTAGCTGAAGGCCAGAAAGACAGATCATTAGCACAAGAATGAAAAAATCCCCATCTTCACGGGGATGACACATTAGAACAAGAAAACAGTTCGTAATTATATTAAATCACCAAGCTCCTCAAAATCTGATCAAGTAAATTAATCTTATTCGTAAACTCAGCATCCGATAAATTATATCTAATCAATGCCGTAATCTGCACATCAGCATTTTTATCAGTTGAGATTTTCGAAATATATGGAAAATCTTTATCAGCATTTTCAGAATAAATATTAACTATTACATAGCCATCAGAATTTAGATAAAAACCTGTCGAATCAATTTGAGCTTTTTTTAATAAAGTATTGCCATCTACTCTGTATAACTTTTTCGATGCGAGATCACGAATATATGTCATCGCTGGGTACAAACTTTGATCTGGATATGAATAATTTGATGAACCGGTATTTTTTACACCCGTAATAGCTATTGGTGTAACGTCAAAATTAATTATTAGATTTTTATCCGCCGAGGAAATACTTTGATAAAAAACTTTATTGTCACCAGCTACGTAATTTAATCCATCAGTTGCAGAATAATTGCTGGGAATATCTGCTTGGGAGGTGAAATTTTTTGAGCTTACTGTCACGTTTGAATAAGTTGGAGCTTTGTCAGGAGTTTTAGTCGATTGAGTGAAAAGTACAGCAATGATGTACACCAATAAAAGGATTATAAAAAACAAAGCTAGCGCTTTGCGATTTCGGAGATCAAAATTTTCATTAAATAATTTACGCGCACTTCCGATTGGCTTTTCTTTCTTTACTTCTTTTAGATTGTTAAATTTATTTTTGTTAAACATTTAGGTTGAAGTGGCTAGTGCATAATAAAGAACGAAATTTTCATCATTTAGATTGTACTCTGCATTTTGACCGTTGGCAGATGCCGAAGGAAGCTGATTCGCAGGAAGCCCTTTTGAAACACCATTCAGATTCGTGTATGGATCATTGACAATCACACGTACTATCTGACCTGTGTCATCTGTTTTGTATCCTCGAATAACAAGAATATGATCTGCAGGTTGTTTGATCGAAAGAATTAATGGAAATCCAGCATCAACAGTTTGTTTTATCAAACTATATAATTTTTGCAGTACTTGTGCACGTGTTTGATCTCCAGTCACTTGTAAATTTAGGGGTTGAGTTTTTATTCCCATTGCAGATAAATATCCTGTTATTCCTTGTGCATATACCAAGTTACAGGATCCTTGGGATGTATATAAGTATGCACCATTAATACCAGTCGTATCATTTGTTTTTAATTTTCCAGGATCACTTAATGGGTCTGATTTTCCTGGATCGGGTAATTGATTACCGCAACCGACTTTTCCATTTGCTAATGATTTAATTCCTGGATATGTCCCTACCTGACTAAATCCATTGACGGTATCGTAAAAAATAAATTGTTGTAGATTGTCTTTTGGTAGTTTTCCAAGAAAACTTGCTACCATCACAACACTTGCTGCACTACAGACGAAATTATTTCCAGCGTATGGTGGAATGTATTGATTCACATAATTCACATTTAGCACATTGGGGGCTGAAAATCCGCCGCTACCGGATGAGACTAATTGTTGTGCTGATACTGCAGGTGCATATGCTGTTTTCACGGCAACGAGAATTGGATTAGTTGTAATCGTAGAAAATAATGCAAAAATGAGCACTAAAAAACCAATAAAACCCAATCCGGATGACGCTCGGTTGAGCCCATTCTGATTAAAAAAAGCTAGACTATTCCCTACTCCACTAGTCACACGACCGATGGAATTGAATACCGATTGCGTGACAGCCTCTGCATTTCGCTGTGTCCATGAGCGCAATCCGATAACTGAACGAGTGATTCCTTTTTGCAGATTACGACCAAACCAGCTAAATGCGCCAGAAGTGTCAACGATTGGCGGTCGAGGTAGAATTAACTTTGATAATAGTGATGGCTTTTTTTGTTGATTAATTAAATCTGAGATAAAATTTTGCGCTAAAACTGCTCTTTGATAACCAAATATTGTTATATTTTTTGCAATCAATTCCAATATTCCTAAAGTTTCCGTTCTCTTCTCTCGAAAAGCACCGGAAGATGCAATATTTTTTACATTAATTAAATTTTCACTAAAATGTCTCAATCGCGCAGTACTTTTATTTTGAAAACCTAATTTCGCGAGTGTTGCCAAACCTAGATCTTTAATTAAACTTCCACCAAACTTCACATTCTCGGCTAGCTCTACTCCACGTTGATTAAGAAATTTTACAAAATCCGGACGCAGATCTACTTTTGAAAATATATTTTGATATGGAAGAATTTTACTAGTTTCTTTCGTCGCAAATAATTTGAGAAAATCAAAGTACGGATTTGTTGCGTTGATATCTAGAGTTTCGATAGATTGCGAATCTAATCCAGATAGATTTTGCAGATATCCACGCGCAAGTAATTCATTTGTATCCTTACTTTTTGTGAAATAATTCCCAGCTGTGAAAACACTTCCGGCCACGATCGCGGCTGGTATCCCGGCAATAGCAAACGCGCCAATCGTTGCAATTACTGTTGATCCCGGAATGTTTAGTGCTGGCTCAATTCTCTCTTTTATAGATGAAGATATTGTTGATTTCTCCACAAAAATTGCTGCGAGATTACCAAACATGGTTTTGTCTGGTGTAAATTCATCAGTCCAATAAAGTAATTTTCGTGACCAAGAATCGGCGTTATACACTTCCGCTTTTAATGAATGAGCTACAAAGTCTTTAACTTTTGCGGATGTAAGATTTTGGTCTTGAAGAATTTCTTCTACACTTTGCGACACAGATTTGTGTGGATTATTGCTCAGAGATTCAGCTAATTTAATTCGCAAATATTTATCTAACTCGTCCTCGGAGATAATAGATAATTTAGCAAGAATAATTTGTTTTAGAATTTCTGTTTTAATTCCATACTGTTTTAAACCAATTCGAAGAAATTCGCCGGTGATAGGATCTTTTACAACAGCAACCGGGAAAGTTTGCGTCGATAATTTTTTAATATTGTCAGAATAAGCCGAAAGTATGCTCAGCAGATTGTTATTTTGAAATGTTTTCTCGTTAATAAATAATTCTTTAATTTCTTTTTTTATCAGAATTTTTTTTCTAGGATTTTTAAAGCGTAAGATTTTGCGGTCTGGTAACTGTAAAATTCCCTTATCTATGTCCGCAATAATCGCATCACGTACTATAAAATATTTTTCAAAATCAGTTTTATCTTTTCCTGCACCAATATTTGCCTCAATGCTGTGAAATAATATGGAAAGCGAAATTTCGCGGCTGTAAACAGATTTTTGCAGATAAATTTTATTTAATGGAAATGAAGAATTACGGAGCTGAATCAGCGTCATGAGAAAAGCAATTCGCATTCGCGTCGTATCTTGAATTAGATTTTGTAATGCTTTATCAGGAATAAATTTAAACTCCTCCTCACATAAAATTCCGCACGAAAAAGCATAATTTGTATCTTTAAAATATTTAGCGACCTGATTGCTCGGATGAATTATCACGTTAGCATCATCAAGAAGATTCTCCACAATTGAGAAAACTGAACTTTTGTTCACATTAACTAGAGTCGTGCTCGAATATTTTTTATACAGATTTATATAAAATCCACCTACGGTGTTAGATTTTTGATTTAGCTCAAGAAGAAAAGAAGTTATATTTTTATTGGTTGCAGTTTGTGTAAGAGTTTCCGGAAAGATGATCTGCTCAAGAGTTTTTTTAGCGTCTTTAATTTTTGGATCAGCATGCGAAATACGACCCTCATCAACAAGTAAGATTTGGATAAAATCCCAAACCGTTTGCCCTGTCAACGTATTTTGTTTGATTAAAATATTTGAATCCATTATTTGGCATTATTTCTGAAATTTATTTCTTGATTCACATATTGCGCAACATCTGAGGAAATCTGATTTAATTTGTTTGAAAATTTTTTATAATTTTCTACGTTTAATTCAGCAAATTCTATTTCGCCCCAATATTTTTTACCATAACTCAGCTTCATCAGCAAAACAATTTTGTCATAAAGTCTCTCCGTAATCTTAGATTTTAAAAATGAAGATAATGTAATAAAAATTTTCTCCGACTCATCGTTGAAAAATTCAATCCCTGATTCAGGACCTAGGAAATGAAGAAATTCTTTTATACCTTGAGCAGTGACATTATATTTATTTGTGAATTCGCGAAATTCTATATTTTGATCAGAGATACTAAAGATTTCCGATATACTAGATTTTAGAATATGCAGTTGTTCAGATTTTTCTGGCTCTGGAAAGAACAAAGTTTGACGGAGAATTTCACCATATTCTTTACGACCGATTATAGCCGCATATGAGGCAAAATTTAGCAGAATTTTTTCTAAAGTCGGCGTAATTTCTTCATCCAGTTTAATAATCGAAAATAAACTTAAAGACTAAGTTTGGTCCATCTAGTAATGAGAATTTTTCAGGATCGCCAGACAATCCTAGTCTAACCGCGATAAACACTATTAATGTATATGCCAAGAGAACAAGAACTGTACCAGTAATTGCAGACTGCAATCCGCCATAGCCTTTCTTGATTTTTTCTTTATTTCCCTGCGCCGTGAGTATATTTATCGCACTCTGCATAATTATGAAAAACACAACGAGTCCAAAAAATGTAATCATCAGAGTAACAACGCGAAGAATCACAAATGCTATGTCTTTCACTGATGGAGGACAACCAGCCTGGAGAAGATCACTGGTATTAGCTGTATTACCAGACTGTGGGTGCTCAGCATCGTATTTCTGAGCAGCAATAAGGTCAGCATATAAATCTTGGTATTGCTTATCTTTCCCATATCTAGCCGCGCAGAGTTCCTGATACTTTAAATTTATATCATCTTTTGGAGTATTAACTGCATAAACAGAGCTTAGGAAAAAAGACGGGAAGGATATTAGAGCAATTAATACAAAATATACAGTTTTTTTGATATAATTCATCGTTAAATCTTTCATTTACATGTTTACAAATATTGTATCAAATCAGTCAAAAACCGTTATTCGACGCGCGTTAAAAAGGTTTTTAACCGGTTATTATACTATCTTTTTGACATTTTTACTATTGTCAAATATCTTTTTGATCACCTCACATCTTATCACTACACCGGTAAATGCTCAAAGTCAAACACAATTTTTTGAACTTGATTTTAATAATATTTCAAGTACTTCTGGTCGTTTTAGAGTTGCGAATGGAATTTATGTTCATAGAACAGATCAACTAACAATTGACACTTTTACTGATGGAAAAAGTGGATTGAAAATGACGATTCCTATTCCACAGGTTTCTAGAAATGAAATTGACGATCCTAGCTTCAAAACAGTTAACACAAAGTATCTTGATGATCCATACCCTGATGGCATTTTCGTCAGCCCTAGTGCCGCTGGACTCACTATTACCTCGGGCTCAGCTGCAGATTTAAGTAAATATAAAAAGAAGTGTGATGCTAATGAATCAAGCATTGTTTATTTCGTGCCGTTATCAACAATCTTAGAAATTAATAAAAACCTTTATAGCAATTCAAATAGTATATTTGATTCCACAAAAAGTGCTCCCGATCCTAAAACAGGTGCTAAAACGCTAACTTACACATTTAAGTCTAAAAATCTTTCTAGCCTCCCAATTACAAATGTAATTGCAATGGAGTATTGTTATACAACATTAATAAAAGGAGAAAATATAGGCGCGCCTCAAATGACACTTGGTTATGGAACCACTCAGACCGTCGAATATGGTAACCCCAAAAAGCAATTCTCAAGAACAATTTTAGGTGGTGTTGATAATGCATTAGTTAATCAAGTACTTCCAAAAGAATTAACTAATAGCAGCAATAAATTTACCTCTATTGGAGGTATTCAAAATGGAACAGTGTTAAATGATTCTCAATTCGAAAAAATTTCGTCTACAGGCGTTGGAGAATTTACGACGACAATATCTGCCGATCCAATCGTCTGTCCACTTACACAAAATGTAAAAGCTCTGTCCACCGATCTTTATGGTAATCAAATTAAAGGTGTTAATACTGCATTAGGCTGTCTACCAGGAAGTTTTGAAGGCATTTTCGCCGTAATTTTAAGAATTACAATTGGTATGTCATCAGCGATATTACTACTTTTATTGATAGGTAATGGACTAACAATCGTGCAAAGTAATAATTCTCCGGATAAAATAAAAGTCGCCGTATCAAATATCACTCGTGGAATAGCCGCATTGTTAATAATAATTTTTTCGGTCTTCATTTTGAATCTCTTCGGAATCAAGATCCTAGCACTAGATTCTCTAGGTGATGTTGGAATACAGCAGACATTAGGAAATTAATGTGTAGGTAAAAGTGGAAATATTGTGAATGATTGTCATTGCGAGGAGTGATAACGACGTGGCAATCCCGTGGGAATATCTTACAAATGGTTTTTAACTAAATCTTCCCACTCTGGATTCACAACTTTTATTAATTTTTCTTTTCTTTTTCTTGACCAGCTCTTTATTTGTTTTTCTCTTGTTATCGCTGTTGTTGGATCATTAAATATTTCGTAATAAATAAGTTTATTTACGTTATATTTATTTGTAAAGCTTTTTACTACTTTTTCTAAATGTTGTTGAAGTCTCTCACTTAATTTACTACTTATTCCAGTATATAAAACTGTATTTCTTTTGTTAGTAAGAATGTAAACGACATATTGTTTCATGGATGTTTACTTATTTGTTCTTCCTACGGGATTGCCACGTCGTTTTTCAACTCCTCGCAATGACAAAAAGTGATAATGAAAATTTATTTAATAGCACTAGTAATAGAACCAATAATTTGACCCAGTGGTTTACCCACAATAGGAACTTGTTGAACAAATGTATTGAAAAAGCTAGCACCAGCAAGAGCATCTTGCACTCCACCCAATTGTTGAGATTTAATATTTAGTCCACCCTGAATAGCTTTCGTAATATTGGGCAAAATAATCAAGAATGCTATTCCCACTACAAACCTGGTAAAGTCATCAATAGAAAATTTACTACCAAGATTACCGATAGGTGCAGGTAACCAGCCAAATTTTGGAGGTAAAAGAATCGGATAACATTTTCGCGTAGGATCTGATGTATTATTTACAAATCGAGTAGTATTAAACACTTGTGGCTTCGATATTTGTTGACCAGTACTCACTCCATTTGAATCAAATCCTTCAGACACATAGCTACCAGTTATATTGACGGGGTTTTGTACAGTAGCGTCATAGACACAAGTATTTTTGGTTGGATCCGTGGTTTCTCCACTTTGACTAATATTAAGAAATATAGCCGAAAGCAAAAGAGTTGCAAATACCACCGGAAACGTTATTGCCGCTGCTATGATTTTTTTCAACCACTCTACAAATGCTTTGCCCGATGATGTGCCTGGAAATGCACCAGGAATAAGGATCAGTGGTGCAAATGCAATCTGCATAACAATTGCAACAAATGCACCCAAAAGTAAAAAGACTATTCTAAAAATAAGAATAAAAATAGTAAACGAAATAATAGCTGTTATTAATGGACTATTTATTGCACCTCGAATAATGCCGGCTGCTATAGTGAAAATAACACTTGTGAGAGCACCAACCAAGGCATTTGATCCGGACAAATTAGTAAAGAAAGCAGAAGTTTGGCTTATCGGTGTATTTAGGTTATCAAATCCTGCTTTAATTAGGTTAATTATGGAAGCTGATGATCCCGCTCCCTGAAAATCACTCAACATGGTAAACAAATTAGTTGTCCCATTTGTATTGTACAAATTATTTAAGACGTCCGTTGAATTGATAAACGGCTGGAAAAATGATGCTATTGCGGCATTTCCAAGATTGATAATCAGATCAACAGTGACTCCCGCGACGACATAACTAAGTGTAATAGTAATTAACGTACCTACAATATCAACAATAGCTGTCGTAATAGCCACATTATCTTGTTTGCCGCCACCAGATTTTGTATTGAAATACAGAGATAATCCAGTAACGACAAGAGCAATCGCAATCAAAATATAAGATAAATTTCGAAATGTTCCCCAAAGAACCAGAATCGGGCTAAGACCCTGCAAAGCAGATGTTTGTGCACTGACTGTTGGAGAAAATTTACTTGCAACAAAAGTGACACTGTCCGGACCATTTCGTGTAACTCCATCAGTCAAATATCCTGTTGTCTGCAAAAGTAATCCGACAGCTCCCGAGGTTCTATAGCTATTCGGAGAAACACCATTTTTTGTGAGCGTCGCACATAATTGTGCATTTGATGCAACTGAACATTTATCAATAAATTTACCTGCTGTGAGTCCACAAACTGAACTGCTCGTTGTGCCCAGCATGTCTCCATATAAACTTTCTGTAAACCATATTGCTACACCACAATCTGACGTTCCATATTGTTTTTCAGAAACGGTTGTAGTTGATTGCGCATGAGAAGGAATTAAAAAAAATGCTGAGAATAATAGGAATAATAAAGATGCTATAAGCACTATTCGTACTGGAGATTTGTAAATTGTGTGAATAAATTTTTTCATAAAGTCTGCGTAATAATAACATGAAACATTTTATTGACCAAAAGAAATTAACTCAAGGAATTTTTCTAGTTCGGCCTCATTACCTGTACTTTGCAATATATGTTCTAACATGTCTCCTACAAAATTATATTTACTTCCAGATATACGGCCATCTTTATCGAAAAATATTCCAAGATAATAATTAGAGTCATTATATCCATTTAATATTAATTCTTTAATTATAGAATCTAAATATTTTTTATCCTCAACTGTGGCTGTTGAATACGCTCGTTCCAATGCTGCTCGATTAATCTTATTTGTTTTTGTATCAAAAATGCTAGTTAAATTAATCTTAGACCCTTTGGGTAATGTTTTTTCGAAATCTGTTAACTCATTCGGTTTAACTTCATAATTATCAAAGAACACATTGAATATATGTCCTGCTTCTAGATTAACTTTATCTTCGGCAGATAATTTATTGTACTTTGGATCATTGGAAGCATCTTTTTGTGCTCTGATTACAACCTGCCTTTGCTTTATGCCAATACTTGAACCAACTGCCTCTGTAACCACTGGTGTTTGAGAACCGCTAACAGCTGGTTGAGTATTAGTATTATTCTGGCCGATATTACCTCCTTGTAAAGTCGCTCCGGCGGTAACTCCAGTGAGTACATCCGTATTACTACTAGGTAAATTATTATAAATATTTTGGCTATCTTGTTTTCTTTGTTCGGCTATTTTATCTTTTTCATCTTTTATCAGATCTTTAATAAGAGAAGCCCGTATTCCATCTTTAGTTTCTTGTGATAAAGGTGGACTAATAGCAAATGAAAGTGGACCTAATTGTCCTTTATCACTACTGACTAAAAATTGCCCGACCCTATAGACATTTTTTATACCTTGTTGATTAACAAATTCGGCAACTTGTTTCACTACTGGCAATTGTATTCCTAAGCCATATAGAAATGAAGACCCCAAACCAACAATTAATGCAATATCACCAAGTTCAAATTTTCTATCACCAATAGCAAATTTAAGAATCTCACCAAGTGTATTTTTAAATCCTTTTGTATGAAGTTGATCCGGCGTATCCTCCCTCTCTAATAGATTTGGCACTAACCCATACATTGTTCGACCTCTATAAATGTGATACAAACGTTTACCTCCCGCAACAACAAGACCCGCATTTCCTAATACAGTCCATAAAATTAGATCTTTACCCAATTCTCTATTCGTAACCCCCATTGACCATTCTAAAATACCCAAAACTCCTCTTTTCCCGTGAGAATCAACTTTTTTCGCATTTTGCATTGCAAGAGCTGCAGCTTTCTCAACTTTATTAATGTCAGATTTTTCAGGATGAGAGGCCGGTGAATTTAAAACTATGTAATTTGGGGATTTACTTTCAGATTCTAACTGCATCATTTTGCCATAAGCTTTTGCTGTTTTAGTATAGGACATAATTAATTGTCGACTA
>Ga0209512_1005764_pt1 | contig 10156 bp, 6 predicted proteins | sample frozenSSSSmetaG_FD_184142 | JGI IMG/M metagenome (GOLD analysis project Ga0209512, IMG submission 184142) | Glacier valley bacterial and archeal communities from Borup Fiord, Nunavut, Canada, to study Microbial Dark Matter (Phase II) -... | ecosystem: Environmental > Aquatic > Freshwater > Ice >... | reverse complement strand
TAATGCTAGCAGTAAGCTTAATTGTAGCTAGCTCTACTTTTGCTCAGGATGACCCTAAAATTAAAGTTTCGGGATACCTTGAGACTTATTATCTGTATGACTACAACAAACCAGCGGATAATAACCGCCCGGGCTTTGTTTACTCACATAACAGGCATAATGAAGTTAACCTCAATTTAGGTTTTATAAAAGGAGCCTATGATAATGGAACAGTTAGGGCTAACCTGGCGGTTATGGCCGGCACTTATTCCAACGCTAACCTTGCAGCAGAACCGGGAGTTTTAAAAAATATCTTTGAAGCGAATGCAGGTTTAAAACTATCGAAAACAGCAAACTTATGGGTAGATGCAGGAATATTTGCTTCCCACATTGGATTTGAAAGTGCTATCTCAAAGGACTGTTGGGTTTTGACACGAAATATCGTTTCGGATAATACCCCATATTATGAGTCGGGGGCTAAAATTACCTATGGAACCGCTGATAATAAATTTACAATAGTTGGGTTCTATCTGAATGGCTGGCAACGGATTAACCGGTTAAATGGTAATAGCCAGCCCGCCGGTGGAGTGCAGCTAACTTTTAATCCAACTGAGAAGATCACCCTTAATTACAGCAACTATCTTGGAACTGAAGGAGAAGATGCTGTGAGAGTGCGTCGTTTTTACAATAACTTTTATGGGATATTCCAAATCACAGATAAGTTTGGTCTGATTGCAGGGTTTGATTATGGTACTCAGCAAATCGCTAAGGGTAGCGATCAAAAGAATGAAGTACTTGCACCAGTGGCAATTGCTCAATATAAATTTAATCCAAAATGGGCCCTGGCCGGTCGTCTTGAATATTATGAAGATGCAAATGGTGTAATTATTTCAACAGGCACTCCAGAAGGATTTAAAACAACTGGCTATTCAATGAATATCGATTATTGGCCAGTAAGTAATGCAGTTCTTCGTTTGGAAGGGAAAGTGCTTGACAGCAAGGATAAGATCTTTGTAAGAGAAACAATTCCTGTCAGTAATAGTTCAACCCTTACTGCGAGCATTGCGGTATCCTTTTAGTAATTTAAATCAATTAAGAAACGGGAATGCCAGCGGGCTTCCCCTTTCCATAGTTTTGAGGTATGGAAGAAGCAAAAAAAGAAGAATCGGCTAAACGGTTTCTTGATCTGGTTAAAACAACCCGACGTGGTAAACTTAAAGTTTATATCGGGATGAGCGCAGGGGTTGGTAAAACCTACAGGATGCTGCAGGAAGCTCATGCTTTGCTTCGGAATAATATTGACATCCAAATCGGATATATTGAAACGCATAATCGTGCTGAGACTCATGCTCTTCTTGAAGGTATACCTATAATCCCCCGGAGAAAGATTTTCTACCGTGGTAAGGAACTGGATGAGATGGATGTGAATGCGGTGATCAGCCGGCACCCTGAAGTAGTTATAGTTGATGAACTGGCTCATACGAATGTAGAAGGAAGTAAGAACGAAAAGCGATGGCAGGATGTGCTGGATATTCTGGATGCTGGGATCAGTGTGATCTCGGCAGTTAATATTCAACACATGGAAAGTCTCAATGAGGATGTTGAAGTAATAACCGGCATTTCCATTACTGAACGTGTTCCTGATCGGATACTTGAACAGGCCGATGAAATTGTAAATATTGACCTGACCGCAGATGAACTGGTTACAAGATTAAAAGAAGGGAAAATCTACGACAGCAGTAAAGTCCAGCAAGCTTTAAGCAATTTTTTTCAGGCAGATAAGATTCTCCAATTGCGTGAACTTGCCTTAAAAGAAGTGGCACATTATGTCGAAAGGAAAATTGATACTGAGATTCCGAAACAGATAAAATTACGTACTGAACGGTTTTTAGCTTGTATTTCCTCTAATTCGACAACCGCAAAGGCGGTAATCCGAAAAACAGCCCGGCTGGCTTCTTACTATCGGTCGCCATGGATTGTTCTTTATATTCAAAGCAGTTCAGAAAGCCTCGACCGGATTAAACTGGATAAGCAGCGTCACCTGATAAACAATTTTAAACTGGCTACTGAACTTGGAGCCGAGGTAGTGAAAATTAAGAGTGATGAAATTGTTCAAACCATTATGCAGGTGGTACAGAAACGGGAAATTACTACGATCTGCATCGGGAAACCGCATTTAAATCTGTTTCAGATTATTCTGCGGACAGCAATTTTTAACCAGTTGCTGCAGAAAATTGCTGCCACTGAAACGGATTTGGTGATTTTGTCTTAGGGCAGGGAAAAGGAAATAGGAAATAGGGAATGGGAAATAGGGAATAGGGACCCGATAGCTATCGGGTAGGAAATGGTAGAGTGTTTAATTCCATTTCCTATTTCCCATTCCCCATTCCCTCTAAAAACATACGGATATGAAAATCAAAAGCAAACTTCGACTGGGCTTCGGCTTTCTCTTTGTAATGGTATTACTTTTTGGTGGTTTTTCGGGATTTTACTTAAAGCAGATCTCTGAACATTCGAAAGTAATTCTAAAGGATAACTATGAATCACTGCGTTTTACGCGTGAAATGAGGACCGTTTTTGATAATGAGGAACTACCATTATCAACGGAGGCGATCAGCAGTTTCGATGAACAGCTAAAAAAACAGGAAGCTAATATCACTGAACCTGGGGAGGCGGAGATTACCAGAAATATCCGAAAGGATTTTGAAGCCTTAAAGTCAGCCGACCTGTCCATTGAGCAACTGGCAAAGTATCAACGAAGCTTGAGAAATCACTTAAGGAATGTTGAAAAGCTAAATATGGAAGCAATAGTCAGGAAGAATGATCAGGCACAAGCATCTGTGAAAAAGGCAAGCATTTACATGAGTCTTATTGGATCTTTCATTATTATTATTCTGTTTAGCTTCAGTGTTAACTTTCCTGGTTTTATTGCTAACCCTCTATTGGAGTTAACAGAGGGAATAAAGGAGATCAGCAGGAAAAATTATCGCGCCCGAATGGATTTTAGTGCCAATGACGAATTTGCTCCTTTAGCTATTGCCTTTAACCAGATGGCGGGTAAACTAAATGAATGGGAGAATAGCAATCTTTCGAAAGTGATGTCCGAAAAGCAGAGAATTGAAACTATAATTGAGCAGATGCAGGATGGAATTATTGGCTTGAATGAAAAAGGCAATCTTATCTTCATTAACCCTGCAGCTGAGCAGTTGTTAAACCTGAATGAGGAAAAGACCATTGGCTTGAATGTTGCGGAGATTTCCAAAAAGAATGACCTGCTTAAAACCTTAACCGAGAACAAGCAGAGTGATAAGCCCATTAAAATCTATGCAAATGGAAAGGAATCTTTTTTTCAATTGGAAGTCAGGGAAATTACAGTACCTGTTTATCCCGGCGATGAAGAACAAGCCTTATTGAAATCAGGACGGTCGGCCGGGGAGGTCTATATTCTTAGAAATATTACAAAATTCACAGAACTGGATGAAGCCAAGACTAATTTCATTGCCACTATTTCCCATGAGCTCAAAACGCCTATATCCGCAATAAAAATGAGCATAAAGCTGATAGAAGATGAACGGGTTGGAAAACTGAATACTGAACAATTAGATCTTTTGAACCATATTAAGGATGATAGCGACCGACTTTTAAATATCACAAGTGAGTTACTTGATTTGGCTCAGGTCGAAACAGGCAATATTCAGCTAAATTTTATACCTACTGAGCCTGATGAGATAATTAACTATGCAATTAATGCTGTTAAATTTCAGGCTGATCAAAAGCATGTGAGTATTGAGAGTCATAGCAAACCAAATCTTCCTAAAGTGAATATAGATGTCGAAAAAACAACCTGGGTGCTGATCAATCTGCTTTCAAATGCCTTAAGGTATAGTCCTGAAAAAGGGAAGGTGCTTATTCAGGTGAAAAATACGGGAGAGCAAATCGAATTCTCAGTACAGGATTTTGGGAAAGGGATTGAAGAGCAATATCAAGCCAGGTTATTTGACAGATATTTTAAGGTTCCTACAGATGGTAAGAATAAATCAGGAACCGGACTGGGACTTGCGATTTCAAAAGATTTTATCGAGGCCCAAAAGGGAGATATTTTTGTTGAAAGTGAATTGGGGGCTGGAAGCCGCTTTGTGTTCAGGCTTCCAGTTTATTCAGCATAACATTAAGATCTTATGTTTTTACCCGTATTATTTATCAGCATTTAGGGAAAGCCCAAAAAACTATCTTATTTCCCTCTGATTACCTTTGCACTATTCAAATAGATGTAATCTCCGAGTATTGATTGTTCAAGAATCAACCTGTATTTCCCTCCCGGGATAACAGTACTGGCCTCTACAGTCTTGATTTTGGCTCGCGAAGGTGCTGAAGCAGGAGCTTTTTCGTTAAAAAGCTCAAACATTACTCTGCCATCCATTTGTTTGGGGATCTCTATTTTATGCAGATACAGGACTGTGGGTACCAGATCGACATTTGAGGTAGGTAAATTAGTTTCATTCGACTTTTTAAAACTCGGACCGTAGGCTAAGAGTGGAATATGGACTTCATAAGGACTGAATCCGCCATGACCTGCAACACCTCTTGCAAAGCTTGATCCTGCGTAACCGGCAGCATTTTTATCGTCATTCCAGTTTACATCTACTAAAATATCTGATGAACGTTCCGGGTGAGCCCAGTGAATAGCATCAAATGATAAGGTACCCGGTACCCAGCCCTGAGTATCTCCGGCCTTTTTAGATCGGGTAAAAATTCCGCCGACCCAGTCCTCTTGCTGTAAAGCTGCAACAATTTTTTTGATCTGATCAGCATTATGATCTTTCACAAAAACAGCACCACCTGCAAGTATAACATCATCCGAATTTTCATCTTTCTTTAAACCTTGTTTTACTAAAAACTCACTGAGTCCAACTTTACCAATATCTGTTACAAAACCATGGTCTGAGGATATGAGTATGTTAAAATTCTTATCAAGACCTTTACTTTCCAGGTCCTTAATAATTCTTCCGAACTGCTCATCTACAGTTTTTATTGCAGCCATCGCGGTTGCTGCGCCAATGCCATCCCTATGTGCAGTGCCATCAGGATCACCGAACCATATCGCACTCACTTTTGGCCCATCTAAGCGTAAGCCATATTTCATTAATGCGTTGGCAATCCATACATGCTTTCCACCAACAGCCTGAACTGTTCCAATTTCGGTCATGACCTTTTCTTTCATAGATTCTGGCCTGATCATTAAAGGATTGATTACCGCACCTCCACTAATTTTATGATTTTGCATTAATGCCTGTCCGGTTGTGCCAGAACTAAAAACCATCATGTTAGATCCGCTTAACTGTACCAGTTCTCCCAGTGAAGCTGCTGTTAACACGTGGTTATCAGTTGCTTTGGTTATTTCGTCAATTTCTGACGCATTCCCTGTGTTCAGGGCCTTTGATTTGTCTACTTGAGGTAAGTATACACTATTTCCCATCAAACCATGGGTTCCAGGGTAACTTCCTGTAGCATAGGAAGATGCATTTACACGGGTAACAGTTGGGAATACACTATGATGTTGTGAGCCATAACTTGCCTTCTTTTTAAAGGCATATAGATTTGGCATATTTTCAGCAGTAATATAATCAGGCCGTAAGCCATCAAAGAATACGATCAGCGTTCTGAGATCAGCAGTCTTGCTCTGAGCATGGGATAGTAATGGCATGATTAAAGCCAGAAGGAATAAGTAATAAGAACTTGATTTCATGCTTAAGATTTGACTTGATTTGAAATTGGAATAGAATATACCTGGCTAAATTTGGCTTGTTAAAATTGCTGGAAATTACTTGAATTTATCACCTAAATTCGGAAATACCTCTGAATCTGATATTTTTTACATGCAGTAAAACAGGCTTATATTTAGAGTCAGTACGGCTGACAAATAGATTAAAAGTTCGTTTGAAGTAGTTTTTTATTTCTTTTTGAATCAAAATGGCTTTGGGATGGAGTAATTGCTCAAGTTTAAACATAGCTTCATTTGTTTTAGTGCAAAGTTATTCTTGGGATGTCTCTAAATTGTTAAGTCCGTTTTACTTAATTGTTATTTCTATAGAAGACTTCTTGATATTGAAGACATATCAAGATGAATGCCCTGAAAGTCATTTCTTTTTTAACTGACTTATGAAATTGTCAAGTGTCAGAACCGCCCAATAAGTATTAATATTATCAAACTCTTTACCTGAATTCCGTTCCTGAAACCCATAAATATAACCCAGGTTTAGTTTAATGTTTTTTATAAGTTCATAAGATGCTCCCAGATAAATTCTGTTCTGGTCGAATACATTCGGGTTGTCTCTCACTGCTTTACCAAACTGGATAAATACCTCATTATATGCAGTAAATATGAGTGTTTTAGTAGGAGACAGTATATTTTTTATAGGCTTATCCAATCGAACCATATACCGTATCCTCCAGTTGGGCAAATACACATCATTATTCTTTAGATCACGACGTCGATATTCAAGATTATAGCGATTGCTGTAATTGAAATATTTGCCGTTGGTTTCATGCTCAATTCGGCCTGCCCAGCGAAATTCTTTAATAGGAGGGATGTCAGCATCGGCATTACTATTGTTCAATGTATAGCTTTCGAAATAGCCGAATGGAGAAGCTGATAATTTTAATTTGTTGTTTACAGAATAGTGAAACCAGAGCCAATAGCTTTTAAACTGATTGGAATGAAAAACGTTGGGGTCTCCCTGATAGTTATTTTGCGTTCTTTTTTGTAAGAATACTTCCCATTTTAACCTGGAATTTAAGGTGTCAGCAAGAGTTAATCTAACCCAAAAGAGATTGTGAGAATTTCTTTGCTGAGCATAGATAGAAAGGCAATTTAATGATATAATTACAAAAAGAATATATCGTTTCATGTTCTTTATTCATTAATATTAAGGCAAGGTTCTATTAGAATCTATAAAAAAAGCCCCACAATCTAATGTTGAGCTTTTAAAATATTCGATTGTCTTTATAATGCGAATTTTAAGGTTAATCCATAGGTTCTTGGGTCGCCAAGTACACCTGCATAATGCCCTGCATTACCACCTGCCGGCAACAATTGTTCGAAATAGTCCTTATTCAACAAGTTTCGTCCCCATATATAGGCAGAGAAGCCTTTTGTAGCTTTATAACCAATTCTCCCATTGACAAGCGCATAGCCATCAATATTCAGAAATGCAGAAGGTGATGGACTAGAAGAGAACGAGGAACGGAAATATCCATCCAATGCGGTAAAGAATTTCGCTTCTTTGTTAAAAAACTTGGCTGGGCTAGCATACTCACCGCCTAATGATCCTGCCCATTTGGAGATGCCCGGAAGATCACCTCCTGAAATATCCTTAAATGCAACCTGAACTCCATTTACAGTTAAACCGGTTTCTTCAAGTGGAAGTGGTGCATTTGTGAACTTAACATAAGTTGCCTCAGTATAGGCAGCTGCGCCATAGAACGAGAAATTGTTATTAGCCCTTAAACTGAGGTCCAGTTCTGCACCTTTTACATTCACTTTCTCGGCATTGGCTATATAGCCTCGGTTTACACCTAATTGTGGTGATTGAACATTGGTCTGGTAATCTTTAATATCAGAATTATGGAAGGTAAGATTCAAGGTTAAATTATCAGCAGGTGTGCTTTTTAAGCCCAGTTCATAATGCTTCGTGTCTTCCGGTTTAATGACCGCCAGATCTGTTGCGGCAGCCCCATTTACTGTTGGTAAACCGGCCACATTAACCCCAACAGGTTTGAAACTTGTAGAATAAGTAGCAAAAGCATTGATACGTCTGTTTGGCCGGTATGATGCGGTTAGCGAATAGGTAAAATTCCGTTCATCTGCGCTGGCCAGGTACGACTGATCACTATAAACACCGGTCTTAATCGCTAATAATGCGGCATCAGTGGTTTGTAAGCCACCTCTTGCAAGCCTTTTATAGTCTACATCTTTATTATCGTAATTAAAGCGAACACCAGGCAATATGTGAAAGCCATTCGCGATTTCCCAGTCTATACTTGCAAATGCTGCAGCACTTTGAGATTTAATGGAAGCATTTGTATAAATACCATATCCTTCCAATAGTCCCGGTGTTCTCCATAGGGCGCTGGTTGAACTTTGAGAAAAACGCCACTGTGCTGTGCCTGATTCTTCTGTTCCATTGATTTTTACTTCCTGATCAATGTAAAATAAGCCAATAACACCGCTTAATTTCTCAGTCAGCTGACCTGCATAACGCACTTCCTGCGACCAGTTACGATGTTCTGCAGGATTTTGAGATTTTGCCAATGCCTGTAAGCCAGTAAAATCCCTGTCATTTGAAGGATCCCAGTTCCAGTAGCGCCATGCGCTGGTGGAAGTAAGGGTACCGGGACCTATTTTCGTTTCTATATTCAATGAAACTCCACCCAGCTCATTGCCTGAGTTCCAGGGAGTGTCGTGATCGATCTTACGATCGAATGCATTCCTGCTTGGAAGGGTATAGTTTAGATCGGCTATTATCGCATCAAACTGACGGTATGCCGGACGTTTGGTTGTTACCACTCCTGCCACTACCTGGGCATAACCATCCGGCTGCTGACCTGATGCATCCGCTGCTAAGGTTATAAAAGTGTTCTCATTCGGTTTAAATAACAATTGTCCCCGAAAGCCAAGGTTGTTGATATCATTCGTGAATTTGCCGGTCCGAACGTTCTCAATAACACCATTACGCTGCGTCCCTGAAAAGGAGAGACGTGCTGCAAGTTTTTTACTCAGTGGTCCGGTAACTGAGGCTTTGGCCTGAATAAATCCATAGTTTCCAAAGCTGGTTTCAAAGCCAAAATCAGGAGTGAAGCTCGGTTTACGGGTTACGATATTAAATGCGCCAGCACTGGTATTCTTGCCGAATAAAGTACCCTGCGGACCCCGCAATACCTCGATACGATCAATGTCGATAAAATCAAGCGTGGCTGCCGCAGGACGAGCGTAATATACGCCATCCACATAATAACCCACACCCGGGTCAAGACCATCATTGGTAAGACCGAATGGTGAACCAATTCCCCGGATATTGACCCCCGTATTTCTTGGATTAGAGGTATACATCTGGACTGAGGGAATCAACTCTTTTACCCTGCCTACATTGAATGAACCGGATTCTTCAATCTGGGCCCTGCCCACTACCGAAATCGGAATTGGAACATCCTGTAAAACCTCTGAACGGCGTCTGGAGGTCACTACGATTTCTTCAAGTAATGCATCATCGACAAGAGTTAGCTGCAATGGGGTGCTTTCAAATCTCAGAATCTGAAAATCTTGTGGCTTAAAACCAACGAAAGTAGCTCTGATAAAGAATGGGGGCTCCTGGTTTACACTCAGCCTGAACTGACCAATAGAATCTGCTTTTGTCAAAATGCTGGTTCCTCTTATTGCTATAGTTGCACCTGCTAAAGGCTGGCCATTAGTATCCTTGACTGAGCCGAAAATTATCTGTTGTGCAGATGAAGGGGAGTATTGGAATATGAAGATAATGAAGAGTAAAAATTTCAGGTAATACGATAAAAATTTCATTTTGTGATGTTATAAGAATTTGAAAAGGATTAAATAGAAAATACTTAAGATATTTTAGTTCAACAGCAACATCGGTTCAACTGAATTCTTGAGGAGGAAGGAATGATCGAATGGTTGATTTTTTTAATGCGGAGTGTTTTTTTCATTTGTTTCTTATTTGTATTAATCCCGTAGCTGCGGGATGATTTCATCGTGCAATTATAAATAAAATTCTACTAAATCCATAGACTTTATGTAATACTATAATTATATTTATTTTACGGAGCTGTGTTTTGTGTGAAAAAATAGATGATTATTGTTCCTGATGGCCATGGACGGGCCTTATGATATTATGGTATTTCATATACTCCGTTAGAATATATCCCTGCATAGGCAGCAATAATTAAACTTTATTTTTTAAATCCACTGGTAGAAAGGAATTCAAAGGGAGATATGTTGTTGTTTGCCCGAATTATGGAAGTCGAAATATTGCAGATAAAACCTGCACACTTTAATTAAGGGAGGCCCCTTAATCAGTAAATTTGGGGTGAAGAACTGCTGGTTCTTAATTGTAAGCTTACAATGCCCAAGTCCTGACGCTTGTTAGCAACAAGCGTTGTTCAA
>Ga0209512_1005761_pt1 | contig 10157 bp, 8 predicted proteins | sample frozenSSSSmetaG_FD_184142 | JGI IMG/M metagenome (GOLD analysis project Ga0209512, IMG submission 184142) | Glacier valley bacterial and archeal communities from Borup Fiord, Nunavut, Canada, to study Microbial Dark Matter (Phase II) -... | ecosystem: Environmental > Aquatic > Freshwater > Ice >... | reverse complement strand
AACTCGCTTACAAAAAAAACAAGGTTTATCTTAATTTTTAAAGGTTTATTATCTAATAGTTAGCACTATCATACCAGCTGCAAGTTGCCAAAAGCCAACTGCTATACGCATAAACCATTTGAAAGCAGTTGCAAAATTGACCCACACAATCGGTCCTAGAGCCAAAAAAGATTCAGTTTGACTTCCGATCCATCTTCTGTTCACGTCCTCTTTCAAAAAAGTCCGTGCAACTGAGCGTCAATGCGGTCGATCACTTTACTCAAATCTTCTTTATTCTCAGCGAAATTAAGTTCGTCAATATTTATAATCAGCATTTTGCCAAGACGATACCGTGTTGCCCACGCTTCGTACCGTTGGTTCAATTGCTTCAGATAGTCCAACCGGATGGTTTCCTCATAATCCCTTCCCCGTTTTTGAATTTGCTGAACGAGCGTTGGGATGGACGCGCGAAGATAAATAATCAGATCGGGAGCCTGGATTAACTTTCCCATTAGATCGAAAAGCGTGTGATAGGTCTCAAAATCACGTGTACTCATCAGCCCCATTTCATGAAGGTTGGGCGCAAAAATTTCGGCATCTTCGTAAATCGTACGATCCTGAATCACAGTTTTCCCGGAGTGGCGGAAATCAATAATCTGGCTAAAACGATTATTGAGGAAATAAACCTGCAAATTGAAAGACCAACGTTGCATATCGTGATAAAAATCATTTAGATATGGATTCCCATCCACCTCTTCGTAATGGGCCTCCCATCCAAAATGTTTGGCTAGAATTCCGGTCAACGTAGTTTTACCGGCCCCGATATTACCGGCAATCGCGATATGCATTGTAGCAACTTCTTTTTTCATATTATATTTAGTTTTTTGTTAGCGTTTCGTTGATCCGAAGCAAACCGTCGAGATATTCTCTGTTATTTGACAATCGGGGAACTTTATTCTGACCACCTACTTTTCCACGTTCACGCATCCACTGCATAAAGGTTCCTGCGGCAACAGACAAAACATGAGGCATTTCGAGGGTGGCATTCTTATGTCGTTTGGCTTCGTAGTCAGAATTTAAATCTTGTAATTTCAGGTCAAGGATTCTTGTAAATTCAACAAGATCATCTGGTTTTGTATCGAATTCAATCAGCCATTCATGAGCTCCTTTTGCCTGCTTTTCACTCATAAAGATTGGCCCGGCGGTGTAATCACTGATAATTGCACCTGTAACAGTGCAGGCTTCTTTAATGGCTCTTTCGGCATTGTCGATAATCACCTCTTCACCAAAGGCATTGATAAAATGTTTTGTGCGACCTGTAATCCTCAGTTTATAAGGATCCTTGGAAGCAAACATCACCGTATCACCGATCATATAGCGCCAAAGTCCACCATTTGTAGAGATTACCATTGCATAATTAACACCTGTCTCCACTTCCCAAAGTGGAATCGTTACAGGATTCTCATCATCTGCATTGCAGGCCGAAATAAACTCGTAGAAAACACCATAGTCAAGCATCAGAAGCATATCAGAACTTTCGGGATCATCCTGAATTGCAAAGAAACCCTCCGATGCATTGTAGGTTTCCATATAATTCATTGATGCAGAAGGGATGATCCGTTTATATTGCTCTCTGTACGGATCAAAGGCGATGCCGCCGTGCATAAAAAGTTCAAGGTTCGGCCAGACTTCCAGGATATTCGATTTTCCGGTATATTCAAGAATGTACCTTAAAAGGACCAAAAACCAGGATGGAACACCCGCAAGCGAAGTAACATTTTCGTGGATAGCCGTTTTTGTTATTTGAGCTATTTTTTCTTCAAACTCAGGAATCAACGCAATTTCAGTGGGTGGCGTACGATGAAAATCGGTCCAGAACGGGAGATTTTCAATCATAATTGCAGACAGATCACCATAATAGGCATTGTTGCTCATATTTGTCATCTGATGACTTCCGCCCAAAGTCAAACTCTTTCCAGAAAGTAACGATGCCTCCGGATAATTGCGATAATAGATTGCAAGTACATCTTTCCCTCCTCTGAAATGACAATCGTCCAGCGACTCTTTCGAAACAGGAATAAATTTACTCTTGGCATTTGTTGTTCCCGAAGATTTGGCAAACCATTTCATCGAACCAGGCCAAAGAACATTTCTTTCACCCTGAATCATCCGGTTGATAAGCGGCTCAATCGCCTCATACTTGCTCACAGGAACATTTTCTTTGTACGATTCCCATGATTTAGTATCTGCATAACCGTATTTCTCACCCCATTCGGTACTTTTTGCAGTATTCAGAAGATTAAAGAGCACCTCCTCCTGAATCTCCCGGGCATGCTCCCTGTAGAGATCTATTTCGTAAATGCGTTTATAGTTAATCCAGTTAATAATCGAATTGACAATGGCCATGCTCTTTAATAATTTGAATTATTCGGATTAAATTTAGTAATTTTCCGCAAATTAGCAGATTGCTAAAGATAATTTTGATAAATTTATTGCTACAAATTTAAAATAATTCTTCTCATGAATGTGTTAGATATCGTTCTTGTGATTCTTATTGTTGGTGCTACTATCAAAGGTTTCCTCAATGGTTTTTTTGTGGAACTGGCCTCAATCGTCTCATTAATATTGGGAATATGGGCAGGCGTTGAATTTTCAGGTCTTGTTCAGCAATGGTTGTCGAAATACCTGAATTGGAGCAATGATTCCATGCGCCTCGCAGCATTTATCCTGATATTTGTTTTTGTAGTCATTCTGGTTCACCTGATTGCCACACTTACTGAAAAATTTGTGCAGGCCATTGCGTTAAGTATTTTCAGCCGAATTGCCGGTGGTATTTTCGGAGCTTTAAAGGCGGCATTTATCCTTAGTATTCTGATGATTATTATCTCAAAAATCGAGAATTTTACGATTACAATCATCCCTGAGAAATCGAAAATGGAATCGAGATTTTATGGTCCAATTGAAAACATGGCTCCCAATATATTGCCATTTCTAAAAGCCGAAAAAGAGCCAACTCCTCCTCAACCATCGAAGAGTATAACAATATAGAACCGATTAAATTTATCGGACTACATGCATTACTTTATCGGAAAAATCTTTCCAAAACAATTTGTGAAAAGAGAGACTATTAGATATAGACAATAGTTCGTTCGGAGAGAAAGGACTTTCAGCGACTGTTGTGAGCTTAGTTTCTGAATTATACAGTGCCGATGGCTCAGGATGAAATTGAACCCCTACAACATTCTTAAATTTTAGGTGTTGCAAACCTTCTATCACCTTCCCATCTATCGACTTTGCAATCACATTGAGATTTGCACCAATCTTTCCAACCGACTGATGATGATAACTCAAAACCGTTGGCGTAGTTGTACCAGATAGTCCGGCGATTTCGTGAAGATAACCCGCTTTTGAGATGCTGATTGGATGAAAACTTCCTCCCCAAAGATCATCCAGCGGATATAATGGTGTTGTATAACTTCGGTGTTGGTTTTCAACAGGCTGGGAGGAAACCTTTTCCAATGTATTTAAATGATAAATTTCCAGTGGTATATCCTGGATTAATGTCCCGCCTGCCGCCACATTCATGGTTTGCATACCCAGGCAAAAAGCCCTGATGATAAAATCAGGTTTACCGGCTAAAAACGGTTTGAAATCAGCATTTCTGCTCCCGCCAATCAAATGAAAGAAAAACGAGGTCTCGAAATAGTGACGATAGGGATCTGTGACAACCGTCAGCAGGTTCTGCTCTTCACCATAAATAGCAGCTGGGATATCCGGACCGCCAAAGAATATGATCGCATCCGAATTTTCAAATAATTTCCGGAATGCAGGTGTGCAATTGTTTTCACGATATATATCCACTGGTTCAAGTTCTCCCTCAATCTTAAGAAGTTGGTAATTCTTTAACGGATGTTCAGCCAGGTACTTTTCAGAGGCGGCATAATCATAAGCTTCTTTCGCATAGTAAACACCGACCATTTCAACATCCGGAATATCGATGATCTTGCTTTCAACCATCCACTCCATATTTTCAATATTACCTACTGTGGGATGAAGCAGCACGAGTCGATGCTGCGACTGCGCGGTAAATGCAATTAGCAAAACGATGGTCAAAATCAACAGTGATTTGATTTGAAATCCGGCTCTTCTCATTTGATTTGTATTTGAAGGTTGAAAAATAGCATATTTAAAACTGAAATCATAATTGTATCTTTGCCCGATTATTTTGGGTTAAATTCCACAACGTGAATTTATTAACCATGGGAATTTAATAGAAGACCAAGCAATTATTTAATAGTTTGAATTATAATTATTTAACTACAATATAAAATGAATTTTGTTGAAGAATTGACCTGGAGAGGCATGATCCACGATATGATGCCCGGATTGGAAGAACAGCTGAAAAAAGAGGTTACATCGGCTTATGTGGGAATTGACCCAACTGCTGACTCATTGCATATCGGGCACCTTGTGGGTGTGATGATGCTCAAACATTTCCAGCTGGCTGGTCACAAACCCATCGTTTTGGTGGGAGGTGCAACCGGTATGATCGGCGATCCTTCGGGGAAATCACAGGAACGAAATCTTTTGGATGAGCCGACATTGCGTCACAACCAGGAATGCCTGAAAGTTCAGATTTCGAAATTTCTCGATTTCGAATCAAAAGGTGTGAATGCTGCTGAGATGGTCAATAATTACGACTGGATGAAGGACTTTACCTTTCTGAATTTCATTCGGGATATTGGCAAGCACATCACTGTCAATTATATGATGGCAAAGGATTCTGTCAAGAAACGGCTTGATCCGGAAAGCGGAGCGGCTGGTATGTCATTCACAGAGTTTACTTATCAGCTCGTGCAGGGAACTGACTTTCTTCACCTTTACGAAACAAAGAACTGCAAATTGCAAATGGGCGGTTCCGATCAGTGGGGAAATATCACCACTGGAACTGAACTTATCCGCAGAAAAGCAGGTGGCGAAGCCTTTGCACTCACATGCCCGCTGATAAAAAAAGCAGATGGTACAAAATTCGGGAAAACAGAATCCGGCAATGTATGGCTTGATCCGGTAAGAACATCTCCTTATACATTTTACCAGTTCTGGTTAAATACTTCGGATGTTGATGCCGAAAAATACATTAAGATATTTACCATTTTACCAAAAGAAACGGTCGATCAACTTATTGAAGAGCATCAACAAGCGCCGCATCTTCGGCAGCTTCAGAAGGTTCTCGCCAAAGAAGTTACCTGCATGGTTCATTCTGAGGCTGATTATAATTTAGCTGTCGAAGCTTCGGAAATTCTTTTTGGAAAAGGAACTGAAGAAACATTGCGCAAATTGGACGAAGCAACCTTCTTGTCTGTTTTTGAAGGTGTCCCTCAGTTTGAAATTGCCAAGACGGAATTGGAAACCGGAATAAATATCATCGATTTGCTGGCAGAAAAAACCTCCGTTTTTCCATCAAAAGGGGAAGCCCGACGTACGATTGCAGGCGGTGGAGTGGCGGTAAACAAGGCTAAAGTCGAAGGACCAGATGAAATAGTCGCGCTATCGAAACTAATCGGAGGCAAATACATTCTGGTTCAAAAAGGGAAGAAGAATTACTTTCTTCTGATCGCAGGTTAATAAAAATTTTAAACGCTTAGGAATAAAATCCCAATATTCGAGATTACGATGAGAAAATCGATGCTTAAAATGCTCTCTCTTTTTCTGTTGATAAGCGGAGCAGTACAGGCACAAAAAGCCAAAACCCCCGAATCCGTTCAGGAGAAAAAAATCCAGTCGCTGGTTAAAAAGATGACCATTGAAGAAAAAGTGGGTCTTCTTCATGCAAACTCCAAGTTTTATGCGACAGGAATACCACGACTCGGCATTCCCGAATGGGCTTTGTCCGATGGTCCTCACGGCGTTCGGGCAGAGATTAACCGTCACGACTGGGGGTATTCGGGATGGACAACCGATTCTGCAACCTGTTTTCCTCCGGGAACAGCATTGGCTGCAAGCTGGAATCCCAAACTGGCACAAGAACGTGGGTTCGTTCTGGGTGAAGAGGCCCGTTTTCGCAAGAAAGATGTATTACTTGGGCCGGGGCATTAACATTATTCGATCCCCCCTCTGCGGACGCAATTTCGAATACCTGAGTGAAGACCCGTTCCTTATCTCAGCGATGACTGTGCCTTACATCAAAGCACTTCAATCCAAAGATGTTGCCGCAAGCGTGAAACACTTTTTGGCCAACAATGAGGAAGAAAACCGCGTTCTGGTTGATGTAACCATGAGCGAACGCGCATTGCACGAGATTTATCTGCCAGGCTTTAAAGCTGCTGTAGAAGAAGGCGGCGCGCTTACCGTGATGGCAGCTTACAATAAATTTCGCGGCAACTGGTGTTCAGAAAGTGAATACCTCGACCGCCAGATCCTGCGCAAAGAGTTGGGTTTTGATGGAGTACTTATGACTGATTGGAATGCAGCTCACAGTACCGTAAAAGCAGCACTTGCTGGTCTCGATCTTGAGATGGGCACTGACATCAAAGATTATAACGAATGGTATTTTTCGAATCCACTAATCAAAGCAGTAAAAGAGGGAAAAGTGCCAATTGCTATTGTGGACGAGAAAGTTTCTAACGTGCTGCGCGTAATGCTGAAAACAAAAATGCTCGGTGACAAAACGCGCGAAAAAGGTTCGATGAATACCCCTGGGCATCAAAAAGCAGCTTACAATTCGGCTGCCGAAGCGGTTGTATTACTCTAAAACCAGGGTAATGTTTTACCTCTTGACTTCTCTAAGCTGAAATCAATAGCCGTTATTGGCGACAACGCCACACGCAAACACACAAGCGGCGGATTAAGTTCCGAAATCAAACCATTATACGAGGTGACTCCGCTTGAAGCGTTGACCAAAAAGTTTGGAAGCAGTCTGAAAATCAATTTTGTTCAGGGCTACGAAAAACAATCAACCTTTAAAGAAGGCAGCAATATCGGGCAGTCAGATACAAAAAAAGTGGATTGGAAAATGATTGATGAAGCGGTAGAAGCAGCCAGAAAATCGGATGTTGCAATCATTTTCGGAGGATTGAACCACGATTTTGATACTGAATCGTTTGACAAACAAGATATGAAATTGCCTTACGGACAGGAGACGTTGATCCGCGAGGTGGCCAAGGTAAACCCACGTACAATTGTGGTTATTATTGCTGGTTCGCCTGTCGAGCTTACCGGTATTGTTCAACGTGTTCCGTCTATACTTTGGGCATGGTTTGGCGGCATGGAAGCCGGGAATTCGGTAGCAGATGTGCTTAGCGGTAAAGTAAACCCATCGGGCAAAATGCCTTTCACAATTCCAGTTTCACTGGAACAATCACCTGCACATGCGCTTGGCAACTTTCCCGGACGCGACCTGAAGGTGAATTACGAAGAAGATATTCTGGTAGGTTACCGCTGGTTCGACACTAAGAAGATTGTACCCCAATTTCCTTTTGGATATGGGCAATCCTATACCACTTTTGAGCTTGCTGGCCTGAGCACTGACAAAACAACTTACAGCAAAGATGAAATCGTTCGCGTGAAATTCAGTGTAAAAAACAGCGGAACAAGATTAGGCGCAGAAGTGGCGCAACTTTATGTGAGCGATCCGGTTTGCTCCGTTATGCGTCCAGCCAAAGAGTTGAAAGGTTTTGAAAAAGTATTCCTGCAACCCGGCGAAGCCAAAACTGTTGAGCTATTGGTGAAAGTGTCCGATCTCGCCTTCTACGACGAAAGCAAAAAAGGATGGACAGTTGAACCAGGAGATTTCCTCTTTCACCTGGGAACATCTTCAGGCGAAATAGGCCAAACCGTAAAAATTGTAGTTCAGTAAAAACACAAAAAGAAGAGGAACTAATATCACAATTCCCCGAATAATAGTTTCTCTTCTTTTTTTAGATCCTAAATATTGAGCTGGTAAAATTGACTAAATCAATTCTGCAAGCTTTTTTATCTCTGCCCACCGGCTGTCGTCCAATTCGGCACCGATAACTTGTATTACCTCACCAGCCATTATCGAGCCGATTACACCGCATTTTCCAAGATCGCATCCACTTGCCAGTCCTGCAAGAAATCCTGCAGCAAAGTAGTCCCCTGCCCCTGTAGTATCGACAACTGTAGTTGGGAAAGCGGGAATACGCCATTTTTGAGTTCCCTGCTGGACAAAAGCACCTTCTTTTCCCACTTTGACAACAGCAATATCGCATCGTCCCGCAAGATTTATGAGTGCATCCTCAGGTTGCAATCCGGTAAATGATTTTGCTTCCTCCTCGTTTGCAAAAACAATATCAATATAATTATCAACTAATTCGTTTAAAATATCCAGGTTGGCCTCAACGACATTGTAGCTGGCAAGATCCAGTGCAATTGTAAGCCCGGCCAATTTAGCTGCAGAAGCAGCAGCCATAATTAAAGGCTGATTAAAAACCAGGTATCCTTCGATAAAAAACAGATCGTAACCTGTAAATAGCTCAGGGTTTATATCATCGGGCCCCATTTCAACGGCAGCACCCAGGTAAGTGGCAAAAGTGCGTTCACCACCGGGACTCACAAAACCCACTGCACGACCCGTAGGAAATTCATTTTCCTTCAGTTTTACTTCGATTCCACGTTTGAGCATATCGTTTTTGAATAACAAACCAAGGTCGTCTCGTCCGATCGCACCAACAAATCCGCATTCAACGTCGAGTCCTGCGATCCCATTTATCGCATTTGCGACGGAACCACCAGTTGCAATCTTAATATTCATATGCGAAATCTCTTTTTGAATCATGGCAGAAAGATCACCATCTACCAACGTCATTCCGCCCTTAGGGAGATTCAAATAATTGATAATCTGATCATCTTCAGACACGACCATAATATCAACAAGCGCATTCCCTATTCCCAGTATTTTCAAATTACTCATGACAAAGATTATTTTCAGATTATTTTACAAATATATTTCAGATTATTGAAAATCTTACTATTTTTGCAACGCCTTAGAAGAAATAAGCACTAAGGCGAAAATTAAATGTATTCCTTAGTAGCTCAGTTGGTTAGAGCGGTCCCGAAGGTTCGGGATTAATCCGAAGGAAATTACAGATTGGTTCTTTACATTTTGAAAATATTATTCCTTAGTAGCTCAGTTGGTTAGAGCGGCGGACTGTTAATCCGTAGGTCGTAGGTTCAAGTCCTACCTGAGGAGCTTTAAAGGCTGAGATCAATTGATTTCAGCCTTTTTTTGTTTTAACTACTACCTCATGTTTTACGTCTATATCCTTTATTCTCAATCTGCCGACAAATTCTACGTTGGACAGACACCTGATGTAGAAAAAAGACTTATGGAGCACAACAATCCTTTGGAGAAATCAAAATTCACAGCTAAATTCATACCATGGGAAATCGCCGTTTTTTTCCCAGTCTCCGATTCAAGGGCTGATGCCATGAAAATCGAAAAATTCATCAAATCGCAGAAAAGCAAAAAGTTTATTATTAAACTAATTGATAATAAAAACAATCCGGATTTTTTTCAAAAGCTAATTGCTGATATTATTGATGTTGGTTAGAGCTAGCACCATTCCGAATCGTTTCTCTCTGGATGGTTTTTGGAATTAATCCGTAGATCGTTCCCGAATCCCGAATCGTTTCACTCTCGGGACACGTCACATTGTTCTCGGGACAATTCCTACCTGAGGAGCTTAAAAAGGCTGAAATCAGACGATTTCAGCCTTTTTTGTTTCATTCGCTCCAAAAACCTGCGAGGATTTATCAAAACACAAACTAAAGAAAGAAAAGCTTCCACGAAGCTTTGATGAATGCTCAAAAAGCCTATTTGCGTCTGAAACATTACTTAATTGTCTGTTTCTTGATTCAAAGTTGGCTAGTTTGCCTGTAAATCAAAACAGCTCTTTCGCCTCGATTTATTCCGATATGGTTTTGATTATTCATACAGTCCAATTGTGGACATTCCTATTTAAATAAGCGTAAATTAGCATCAATCCTGGAGTTTCTTATATTTCCTCGTATCACTAATCAGATCGTTGTTTCAATTACGGTTTTGATCCCGCCATCAACAAGACTCCCTGATTATCAAGAGATATTTTTTGCATTTATCGCAAAAATATCAGATTACATACTCCTATTAAAACCGAATAGTTTTGTTACAAATTAATTTT
>Ga0209512_1005755_pt1 | contig 10166 bp, 8 predicted proteins | sample frozenSSSSmetaG_FD_184142 | JGI IMG/M metagenome (GOLD analysis project Ga0209512, IMG submission 184142) | Glacier valley bacterial and archeal communities from Borup Fiord, Nunavut, Canada, to study Microbial Dark Matter (Phase II) -... | ecosystem: Environmental > Aquatic > Freshwater > Ice >... | reverse complement strand
GACCCCGGCACCTGGGGAATGAGCGAGGCTTCCTCGGGAGGCAACTCGTACAGGTCCTTGTCGACGGGCTCGTGCGGCTCGATCTTGTTACGGATGCCGTCCAGCCCCGCCATGAGTTGCGCTGCGAATGCGAGATACGGGTTGCCGGAGGCATCCGGTGCCCTGAACTCGATGCGCTTGGCCTTGGGGTTGGTGCCTGTGATCGGGATGCGGATGGATGCCGACCGGTTACCCGCCGAGTACACGAGGTTGACGGGCGCTTCGAACCCGGGCACTAGGCGCCGGTAGGAGTTGAGGGTCGGGTTGGTGAAGGCCAAAACCGCGGGGGCGTGCTTGAGCAGCCCCCCGATGTACCAGCGCGCGATGTCCGAGAGCCCTCCGTAACCCTTCTCGTCGTAGAACAGCGGGGTGCTGCCGTTCCAGAGCGATTGGTGAGTGTGCATCCCCGACCCGTTGTCGCCGAAGAGCGGCTTGGGCATGAAGGTCGCGACTTTGCCCCATTCGAGCGCCGTGTTCTTCACGATGTACTTGAATTTCAGGAGGTCGTCGGCCGCGTGCACCATCGTGTCGAAGCGGTAGTTGATCTCGGCCTGCCCGCCGGTTCCCACCTCGTGGTGCGCGCGTTCGAGGATGAGACCGGCGTCGATGAGCTTCAAACAGATGTCGTCGCGCAGGTCAGCCTGCTTGTCGACCGGGCTGACGGGAAAGTAGCCACCCTTGTACGGGGTCTTGTTGGCCAGGTTGCCGCCCTCTTCGCTGCGGCCGGTATTCCACGCTCCCTCGTCGGAGTCCACGGCGTAGAAGCTCTGGTTCTGCTTCACGTCGTAGCGCACGTCGTCGAAGATATAGAACTCGGCCTCGGGTGCGAAGAATGCCGTGTCCGCAATGCCGGTCGAGGCGAGGTATTTTTCCGCTTTCTTGGCAACCTGGCGCGGGTCCCGGCTGTAGATCTCACCATTGCGTGGGTTGTAGATGTCGAAGATCATGATGAGCGTGCGCTCGGTACGGAACGGGTCGACGTAAGCCGTTGTCACGTCGGGGATGAGTTGCATGTCCGATTCATGGATGTTCGCGAAGCCGCGGATGGACGAGCCGTCGAAGAGCTGGCCAACGGAGAAGAACTCTTCATCGACCGTCGATGCCGGGATGTTGAAGTGCTGCTGCACTCCGGGCAGATCGGTGAAGCGGATATCCAGGAACTTCACGTCGGTGTCCTTGATGAACTTGAGTACGTCGGAAGAATCACTGAACATGGTTGACTCCAAATGGGGTTGAGGCTGGCAGCGGGCGCGGTCACTGCCGAGGCTAGGGCCGGAGGGTTTCACCGGCATCACGCAAATGTTTCCGACGTGTTACGTGCGCCGTATTCAGCGGTCTCGTAGGCTTGCGGGGTGGATTCCGCACCCGTTCCCTCGCAGCAATGGCCCGGCCAGCGACTCGGACTTCCGGAGACAGGCCCCCGATCCGTCGGCCGCCTAGGCAGGCGGGTGATAGCGATCGCGGTGGACTGGCTGCTGGCCACGGCAATTTCGGTCGCTTTCTTCTCACCGGGGGGTTGGAGCGATTCGAACGCGTTCGCGACCCTCGCTGTTTTCGCGGTCGCGCAGATCGTCTTCCTCGTGATCCTGAACGGCAGTGTCGGCCATCTCCTGCTCGGCCTTCGACTCGTTCCGATCGAACGGGGATACCTGGGCGTCTGGAGGCCGATAGTACGAACGGTGCTGTTGTGCGCCGTGATTCCAGCCGTGATCATCAACACAGATCAGCGTGGCCTCCACGACCTCGCGGTGGGAACTGTTCTCGTACGGCGCTAGCGTGGGCGCGGCGCGCGAACCCGCATCGGATCCATTCCCTTCGGAACCGGCAACCCGTTGCGGCCCAGAGAATTCAATCGGTTGGACACAGCGATCACTTCAGGCTTCCGCAGCACTGGCTTTATCCCGCGCAACTTCGACGCCAGTTTGTACAAGGGCACCGACTCCGCATCCGGGCCCACGTAGAGCATCGTCACCGGCACGTTCGGGAGTATTCGGACGACGTTCCTGCGTTCGTCCTCGAGCATCCGCTGGGTGCGGCTGCGTGGTCCCTCACCGATCAGTGCCACACCGCCACGCCCCACCGCGCGATACACGGCATCCTGCGTCTTCGGGCTGACCGTGACGGGCATCTCGCTCGCCGTCCAACCGCGCCGCAGGGAGCTCTTCAATACCGCACCGACCGCCCCGGGCTGGCCAGCTATTTGGGAGTATGCGGCTCTCTCGGCCCGCCGACCCAGCACGATGAGGAAAGCGAGCACCCCACCCAGGACGCCCGCGATGACGTAGAGAATGAAACCCAGCACGTTGGTCGGCGAAAGGAATGCTCCCAGGATCAGACCCACGAGAGTCGGCACGACGAACGCGAAAAGAAGGAACCAAATCGCGAGGGAATCGTACCGACGGGTCATTTGGAAGACCTGATACATCTGCTTGATGCGGCTCGGCTCTTTCGGAGCTTTCGCGGCCTTCGGCAGGGCGGTTTCTGAACGGGCCATCAGGTTACGATACCGCCTGGGCAAACCCGAGGCTGGCGTCCGCGAGGTGCTTCAACGAGTCCGGGATGCTCAAACCCTTTGCCCCCATAGTTCTCGCCCAGAGCCGACCAGCCCGGTAACTGGAACGAACCAGGGGACCCGCGAGCACACCTGAGAAGCCCAGCGATTCGGCCTCGGCGTTCAGTTCCACGAATTCTTCTGGTTTCACCCACCGTGCCACGGGGAGGTGACGAGGGGTAGGCCGCAGGTACTGCGTAATCGTGATGATGTCCGTGCCCGCAGAGCGCAGGTCTCCCAGAGCTTCGCTGATCTCATGTCGTTCCTCTCCCATGCCCAAGATCAGATTCGACTTCGTGATCAGGCCCGCGTCGCGCGCTTGGCTGATGACGTCAAGGGAGCGTTCGTATCGAAAAGCGGGCCGAATTCGCTTGAAGATCCGTGGGACGGTTTCGACGTTGTGAGCGAACACCTCGGGTCGTGATGAGAAGACCTCTCCGAGCAAGTCCGGGTTGCCCGAGAAATCGGTCGCGAGGATCTCCACACCCGTGCCGGGGTTGGCGGCGTGGATGCGTCGGACCGTCTCCGCATGCAGCCAGGCACCCTCATCGACGAGATCGTCTCGAGCAACGCCGGTGACCGTTGCGTAGCGCAGGTTCATCGTGCTCACCGACTCGGCGACGCGCCTCGGTTCGTCGCGGTCGTAATCCGCTGGCTTCCCGGTATCGATCTGGCAGAAATCGCATCGTCTCGTGCACTGGCTGCCGCCGATCAAGAACGTCGCCTCGCGATCCTCCCAGCACTCGAAGATGTTGGGACAGCCGGCTTCCTGACAGACGGTGTGCAGGTTCTCGCCCTTCACGAGTTCCTGCAGCTGACGGTACTCCGGACCCATCCGCGCCACGGTCTTGATCCAGTCGGGCTTCCGCTCGATGGGCGTCTCGGCATTGCGCACCTCGAGTCTCAGCAGCTTGCGACCGTTGACCTGGTTCGCCGTCGGGTGGGTGCCGCCGCCGAGGGTCATGCCGCCACCAGCACGTCGGCGAAGTGACGCTCTAACACGGGCACCACGTCGGCGGTGCCGACGTGTCGACCTAAGACCCGGGAGATAGAGGTAACGCCGGCGTCTGGGATACCACAGGCGATGATGTGGGAATACGCATCGAAGGAGTTGTCACAGTTCAGCGAGAAGCCATGCATGGTGACCGATTGGGCCACGCGAATCCCTATCGCAGCGATCTTTTCCGCTTGATCGGGCTGTTCGTGGCCGACCCACACGCCGGACCGACTAGCTACCCGGCCCGCTTCGACACCGAATTCGGCCAAGACCCCGATCAACATCGATTCGAGGCGTCGCACGTAGCCGACCACGTCGATCGGCTCCGGGAGGCGGAGCACCGGATAACCGACGAGCTGTCCCGGGCCATGCCAGGTGATCTTGCCGCCACGGTCGACATCGATCACGGGGCTGCCGTCGGTGGGACGTTCGGAAGCCTGAGTGCGTTTGCCGGCGGTGAAGACCGACGGATGCTCCAACAGGATTACGGTGTCGGGGGAGCGGCCCTCGACGACGGCCCGATGAGTTTCGCGCTGGAACTCGAGAGCTCGGAGATACGGCACGGAGTTGGCGCTTAGCCCCGCGACGACGAAGTCGACCATCGCAGAAGTCTAAACCCGATGGAGCAGCCCGACTCGAACGGGGCCACCACTCCTCCCCTTCGGGTGATGAGCCCCGACTCTTGTCGCTCTGTCGTGCGGAACGCGCCGGCATCGGCGCCGACGTCATCATCTGTGCATGACGGTGCAGATTCTCGGCGGTTACCGACTGACTCGCAAACTCGGGGAAGGCTTGCGCGCTGAGGTCTTCCTCGGGCACCCTGCGGCCATCGCGCTAGAGGCTGGTAGCGACCCACCGATCGATCCGCGAACCGCCGTTGCCATCAAGGTCTTCCGGGATGCCGTCTCGCCGTCGTCCGTCTACCGTGAGATCGAAGCACTGTCACGGGTAGCGGGGGAGCACACGGTCGAGCTACTCGATCTGGCCGAAGGGCCGCACGGCAAGCCGATACTCATCCTGGGCCGCCTTGCGCGGCTCACTGCGTCGGATCTGCTCACGCGGCGGCAAAGCCTACGCCCAGGTGAAGTCGTGACCCTGTTGGCCCCGGTCGTTGCAACAGTGGCGCGCATGCACCGGGCGGGCGTCGCCCACGGGAGCATTCGCACCTCGGCGATTCAGTTCACGCACTCGGGGGCTCCCGTGCTCAGTCAATTCGGCTCGAGCACGCTCTTTCAACGTGATTCGCCCGTCGCTCGCTTGGAGACGGTCGAGCAAGTGCAGTCGGATCTCGACGCGCTGGCTCGATTGGTCATCCGGGTATTGCGCGAGGTACAGGATGACGCGACTGGGGAACTGAGGCAGTGGGTGGAGAGATCCGGATCAGTACGTACGGAGACTCTCGACCACCTGGAGGAGCGGCTTTTCGCTCTCGCGGAACCCGTCGCAATCGGGATCGACGCCGACCTCGACGTGGACCATCGCATACCCGACTACACCACGGCGCCGCCGACCCTCCCGCGCACCGGCAGTATACGGCTGGAGATGGACGACGAGGCTCGGCCCCCGGAACGCCCTTCGGCCGGGATCGGACGACCGATCGGCGTCCCACGGTTCGTGGGCGCACGAGGAGTACTAGTCGAAAGATTCGCTCAGGTCTGGGCAGGTTCTCCGGGAAGCGCCGACGTGATCAAACTGATCGCGCGCGTACGGGGTTCGTTGTCCCGCGTACGACGCCGCGTGTGGATCTTCAGCGGATTGGTGGCCGCCGCGCTAATCATCGCGCTCATCGTAGCGTCGCCTCATGCCACGGAAGCAGCGTTCGAGACCCGAGGGGTTCCGGAATCCTCGCCTTCCGCATCCAACGATTCGATGACGGTTCCCACGGGCGCGGGGGCGATCGGCGGGGACGATCCGGCCGCGGCCGTCGTCGCGCTTCTCAGCGCCCGCGAGAATTGCATCCACCTCAACTCGGTGCTGTGTTTGGATGCCGTTTTGCAGTCGGGTTCCGCCGCACTCGGGCACGACCAGGGCGTTGTACGGGCTATCCAATCCGGTGGCGAGCTTCCGCCACCCATCACGGTGGGGGACGCCGATGTGTCTGTGACCGAGCGGCTCGGCGACTCGGCTCTGGTCCGCACCGCTAACGCTCCCGACTTCGGAGCGGTGCTCATCGTGCGAACGAGTGCCGGGTGGCGCATCCGCTCGTACCTCCCGGGATGATCCCGAGGTATCTGCCGACGACCACGACCGCGGCCGGGTCAGAGACCGAGGTTCCCCTCGAATTCACCCGCTTCGAGCCTGTCCTTGACCGTGACCAGGAAGCGCGCAGCATCAGCGCCGTCAACGATGCGGTGGTCATAGCTCAACGCGAGGAACACCATCGATCGGATGGCGATCGCATCCCCCGTCACGTCGGTGACGACAACTGCCCGCTTAGCCACGATGCCCGTGCCCAAGATGGCGGATTGGGGGAGAAACACGATCGGGGTGTCGAACAGTGCGCCGCGCGACCCCGTGTTCGTGAGGGTGAAGGTGCCGCCCGCCAATTCGTCGGGCAGCAGTTTGTTCGCACGCGTCCGCGCGGCGAGGTCGGCGATCTGGGTGGCGAATTCGGCGATGCTCAAATCCGCGCACTCCCGTATGACGGGCGTGAGCAGACCGCGTTCGGTGTCCACGGCGATGCTCATATTCTCGGTAGGCGGGTAGACGATGCTGTCGCCGTCGATGCTGGCATTGATGATCGGGTAGACCCGCAATGCCTCGGCTGCGGCCAACGCGAAGAAGGGCAGAAACGAGAGCTTGACGCCGGTCTGCGCAGCGAAACGCTCCTTGACCTGGGCGCGCAGCACCGCCACCCGGGTCACATCCACTTCGACGACCGAAGTCAGCTGTGCGGATGCCTGCAGGGATGCGACCGCTCGGTCAGCGATTACCCGACGAAGGCGTGACATCGCGACGGTCGTGCCGCGAAGCGGAGACGTCGGGAGCAACGCAGCGGCGGAGATGGAGGATGAGTTGGGAATGGACGGATCCGTTGCAGCCAGCACGTCCTGTTTGCGGATCCGGAGATGGAGGATGAGTTGGGAATGGACGGATCCGTTGCAGCCAGCACGTCCTGTTTGCGGATCCGACCGCCCACGCCCGTTCCCGTCACTCCGGCGAGATCCACTCCTCGCTCGTGGGCGAGCTTGCGCACGAGCGGCGTCACGTATCCAGCGTTGCTCGAGTCGGCGTCCGGTGCCGCCGTGGCCACGTCGCTGGCCGGACCCGCGGCGGACACGGAGGCATCATCGTTCGCAGCGGCCTCTGCCACCGGGCTCGTCTCGGCGTTCGGAGCGAGATCGATAAAGCTGGCCGGTGCGGGGGGTTGAGATGTCGGACTCTCGTCGGGTGCCGCAGCGTCGGTGGACGGTACTTCCGCGGGAATCGGCGCTGTCACCTCTTCCGGCGTCGGCGCAGCCGTTTGCACGGTGGGCTGCGGCGCCGGGGTACCAGCTTCAGCCGGCATGTAGGACGGGGCGGGGGCGCTTGGGGGTGGCGGCGGGGCGAGGGACGATTCGGGCAACGTCGTAGGAGCTGGGTAACTGGCGAACGGGGATGAGCCGACCGGGGGGGCCGGGGGGGCCAGGGGAGGCTCGATGTGCGGCTCGGCCGCGACAGTCGGTGCCGAGACGGGCGGGGCGCCTGCGCTAGCGCCGTCTCCGATCGTGACCAACGCGGTACCCACCTCGACCGTCTCATCCTCGGCGACGAGAATCGCTTCGATCACCCCGGCAACGGGGGAGGGAATCTCGGTGTCGACTTTGTCAGTGGAGACCTCGAGCAGTGGCTCGTCGACCTCGACGCGATCCCCGACCTTTTTGAGCCAACGGGTAACCGTTCCCTCGGTGACACTCTCGCCGAGTGCCGGGAGGCTGACGGATTCGCTCATCGGTGATGCTCCTTCGTAGTGCTTCTATTCGACAGCTTAGTTATGCACCGGCGGCGGGGGTCGGAGCGACTTCACATCGCGTGCAGCGGTTTTCCCGCCAGGGCGAGGAATGCTTCGCCCAGCGCCTCGTCCTGGGTCGGATGCGCGTGCAGCAACGGGGCGATGTCTTCGGGGTACGCCTCCCAATTCACGGCCAGTTGTGCTTCACCGATGAGCTCGCCCACGCGCGCGCCGATCATGTGCATGCCGACAATCGGTCCGTCGTTCACCCGGACGATCTTGACCGAGCCAGCGGTCCCGATGATGTGGCTTTTGCCATTGCCCGCCAGGTTGTAGTCGTAGACGGTGACCTTATCCGCGCCGTACTTCTCGGCGGCGCGCACCTCGGACAGGCCGACCGAGGCGACTTCCGGGTCGCTGTACGTGACCTTGGGGATGTTGACGTCCTCGATGACCACCGGGTTGAGACCCGCGATCTCTTCTGCGACGAAGATGCCGTGAGAGAAGCCGCGATGCGCAAGTTGCAGTCCCGGCACGATGTCGCCCACGGCGAAGACGCCGGGCACGTTCGTTGCGAGTCGTTCGTTGGTGAGCACGTACCCGCGATCCATGGCTACTCCGACATCCTCGTAGCCGAGATTGGCGGTCAGCGGCCCGCGACCGACCGCGACGAGCAAGAGTTCGGCCTCGACGGTCGAGCCGTCCTCCAGAGTCACCACCACACCGTGCTCGTTCTGGATGACGGACTGGAACCGAACGCCGAGGGTGAATTTGATGCCCCTCTTCCGGTAGGCCCGTTCGAATTGCTTGCTGACCGACTCGTCTTCGTTGGGCACGAGGTGCGGGAGGGCTTCAATGATGGTCACCTCCGAGCCCCAACTGCGCCACACGCTCGCGAACTCGACGCCGATGACGCCTCCGCCGAGCACGGCGACCGTCTGCGGTACGAAGTCCAGATCAAGGGCTTGCTCCGAGGTGATCACCCGGCCGCCTAGCTCCAATCCCGGCAGGGACCGTGGATACGAGCCGGTAGCCAGTACGACGTTCTTGCCCGTGATGAGGTCCTCCCCCACGTGAACGCTCGTGGGCGATACGAGGCGTCCCGTTCCCTCGATGGTCACTACGTTGCGAGCCCTCAACAATCCCTGAAGGCCTTTGTACTTGCTTGCCACCACCTCTTGCCGGTACGCCGTCACGGCGGCGATATCCACCCCGCCGAACGAGGAATTGATGCCGTACTTGGCGGATCCACGGGTGACATCGGCCACTTCGGCCGAATGAAGAAGCGCTTTGGTGGGGATGCATCCCACGTGCAGACAGGTGCCCCCGACCTTGTTCTTCTCCACCAGCGCCACGGACATCCCCAATTGACTGGCACGCAGGGCGGCCGCGTAACCGCCGCTGCCTCCGCCGAGAATAACCAGGTCGAAATTCTGCTCAGTCATAGCGGCACTCCTCTTGTAGGGGCTTGTGCGGCCGGTCGCGAGGGGTACGCTGACGCGGCGATGGCGGTGGATGCCGCCCTGGCAACTTTACTACGAGCGGCAAAGCCGCTCGGCGAGCCGGATGAGGGTCCGAATACTCACCCCGGTTGCGCCCTTGCCGAGATATCCGTAGCCCGCAGCGTTGTTGTCGGCGGGCCCGGCGATGTCCAAATGTGCCCACGGAATGCGTTTAGCGTTTTCTTTTTCGCCCACCACGGGGACGAACTCCTGCAGGAAGATCGCGCCCAGGAGCATCCCGCCAGCCGTAGAACCGGGCTTCAGATTGGTGAGGTCGGCGACGTCGGAAGTGAGCAAGGCGCGCAACTCGGAAGGCATGGGCATCGGCCACATCGTCTCGCCCGCTTCCCTGCTGCAGTGCATCACTTCGCCCACGAGGTCGGTGTCGCCCATCACGCCCGCGTAGCGGGTACCGAGTGCGATCGACTGCGCGCCGGTGAGGGTCGCGACATCGATGATGTAATCGGGATGCTCTTCGCCTGCGGCGACCAGCCCGTCGGCCAGTACGAGCCGCCCTTCTGCGTCGGTGTTCATGTTCTCCACCGTCTTTCCACCGCGTATACGCAACACGTCTTCCGGTCTGCCAGCCGTTCCGGATGGCATGTTCTCCGCCAGGCAGAGCCATGCCGTCACGCGCAGGGGCAGCTTGAGCCGGGCTGCAGCCAGTGCAACAGCCAGCACGCTAGCGGCGCCCATCATGTCGTACTTCATCCGCGCCATGGGAACCGGCGATTTGAGGTTGATACCCCCGGTGTCGAAGGTGATGCCCTTGCCGACGAGGGCGAGGTGCACGTTCGCGCCGGCGGGGTGGTAGTCGACCTTGACCAGGCGTGGGCCGCGCGACGAGCCCAGGCCGACTCCGAGCAGGCCTCCGTATCCGCCCTCGACGAGATCGTCGACATCCAAGACCATGACCTGCACGGGCAACCCCTCGGCAAGCTCCGTCGTACGCTCAGCGAACGTCTCGGGGTAGAGGTGCGACGGGGGAGCGTTGCCGAGGTCGCGCGCGGCGTGGATTGCGGCACCGATCGCCTCCGCGTACGCGAGCTGCTCCGCAGCCCCGGTGACCGTCGAGGCGACCGTGATCACGCCGGGTGGGGCTTTGAGCGTCACCACCGTGGAGACCCGGAACTCATCGAAGCTGTA
>Ga0209512_1005751_pt1 | contig 10175 bp, 11 predicted proteins | sample frozenSSSSmetaG_FD_184142 | JGI IMG/M metagenome (GOLD analysis project Ga0209512, IMG submission 184142) | Glacier valley bacterial and archeal communities from Borup Fiord, Nunavut, Canada, to study Microbial Dark Matter (Phase II) -... | ecosystem: Environmental > Aquatic > Freshwater > Ice >... | reverse complement strand
CCTTAATTTACTTAACTTAATTATCTCAAAACTATGGTCGATTTACTTCCGTCTCTCAAAATTATTCAATCTCTGTAGTACAAAAGGTTTATCTCTTTCAAAAAAATAAAACCTGGGATGCTCCCCTCAAGTGCTTTAGCGCCTTCTGTGCGGAATTTCTCAAAGGATGACCAGCCTGGACCATTCTGTAACTTCAGCGGTGTTGAATCTTTTTTTGCAAGTGGCATATATTTTCCTCCACTTTAAATCTTAACGCAAATCGTTGGGAAAGCGTTGGGATTTTAGCGAAAAATCTATAACTAATGGGAGTGCAGGCAGCTTAGTCTCCCATCCTGATTTCACTTTAAACAGAAAATTTTGACACTCAATGCTTACTTAGTCTTAGAAATCCACTTATTGGCAATTGGCATTCGCCAGCCTGTACCAAAGGCGCGGTCGGTGATTTTTAATCCTGGTGGTGCTTGACGACGCTTGAATTCTGACCGGGCGACCAGTTGCAAAACTCGATTAACTAAAGCCTGGTCATGACCGGCGTCAACTATTTGCGCCGCCGATTGGTGGAGTTGAATCAAGCGTTGCAAGATATCATCCAACACATCGTAAGGAGGTAAAGAATCTTGATCGACTTGACCAGGTTTGAGTTCAGCACTAGGTGGTTTTGTCAAGATATTAGTCGGAATCATCGTCCCGCAACTCTGATTCAGCCAATGGCATAGCGAGTAAACGCGAGTTTTCGGAACATCAGCGATTACCGCTAAACCACCATTCATATCACCGTAAAGTGTACAATAACCAACTGCCATTTCCGACTTATTACCAGTCGAAAGGAGGAGATAACCAAACTTGTTAGAAATCGCCATCAATAAGTTACCGCGAATCCGGGATTGAATATTCTCTTCTGCTAGCCCAAATTCTGTCCCTGCAAACAACTCATCTAAAGTATGGTCATAACCTTGCATCAACTCAGCAATCGCCAACTTAGTCGTGCGTATCCCCAAATTTTCCGCCAAAGCCAAAGCATCAGTAACTGAATGATCAGAACTGTAAGGCGAAGGCATCAGTACACCAAAGACATTTTCAGCACCAAGGGCCTCTACCGCAATTGCCGCTACCAAAGCCGAATCAATCCCGCCACTTAAACCCAACACTACCTGAGAAAAGCGACACTTACGAGCATAATCACCCACTCCTAACACTAAAGCCTGCCAAATTTCCGCATCTGCACCCTGAGATTCTGGGACAATCTGACTAGGCTGTAAATCTCGTAATTCCTCGTCATATTCCACCACTACCAAATCCGGTGCAAAACCACGCACACGACACACAACTTCACCCTGACGGTTCAAAGCAAAACTTGACCCATCAAAAATCAAATCATCATTTCCGCCAACTTGGTTAGTATAGATCATCGGTTGCTGAAAACGCCTAGCACTAGATTTAAGCATGTGTTCGCGAAATTCTGGCTTACCAACGCTGTATGGTGAAGCTGATAAATTCACAATCAAATCCACACCTAAAGGCACTAAATCAGCAATCGGATTCACCGTATAACTACGCTTACCCCAAAACTCCTCATCATTCCACAAATCTTCGCAAATAGTTACACCAATTTTCAGCGAGGACACGGTAAAGTGATTTGGTTGCAGACCAGGTTCAAAATAGCGACGTTCGTCAAAGACATCATAAGTTGGTAATAGCCGTTTGTGAAAAATTTGCTGCACTTGACCACCATCTAACAAGAACATACTGTTAAATAAAGGCTTCCCTCCCAGATCATGAGCGTGAGGATTAATTTCTATACTTCCCACCAACACAGCTATATTGGGTGGTAAATCTTGCGCTAGTGTTTGAATAGTTACTTTTGCCGCTGCAACAAAACTCGGATCAAGTAACAAATCGCGGGGTGGATAACCACACAAAGAAAGTTCTGGTGTCAATAACAAACATGCACCCATCGCGGCGGCTGTAGAGGCTGCTGCTTTAATTTGCTGGGCATTTCCCGACAAGTCACCAATTGTAGGATTAAGTTGAGCGATCGCAATCTTCATTTTAGATCTCTAAATTTTTTAAATAAATACCAAAGGCTTATCCTTCAACAAGGCGAAAGCCTCCGCATCAAACCGATACAAACTAGCTGGTCGTCCAGCGCCGCGTGAAACCTTAATTTTTGTATCGTACAAAAACCCTAATTTCAGCAACCGCGCCCGAAAATTAGAATAATCGGAAAAATCCTCACCTAAAACAGTGGTATATAACTGATACAAATCACTTAAAGTAAAAGTCTCCGGTAACACTTCAAAAGCGACAGGACTATACTCCAACTTATTTCGCAAGCGTCTGTGACCATATGCCAAAATCTCGTTATGGTCAAAAGCCAATTGTGGCACTTGCTTCACCGGATACCAAGCAATACCACTCACACCATCAGCAATTAATTCTGCTTCCTCAAACCGCACCAAGGCAAAATAACTCACAGATAAATAGCGCACACCATAACAGTCTTCTGCCTCACGCGGGTCACGATTAGGGCCACCAAAAGTATACAACTGTTCTAAATACAGGTTATTAACGCGAATTTTTTCAGCCATAATGCGATATGCGGCATTTTCTAGCGATTCTCCTTGGCGGACCAAAGTCCCAGGTAAAGACCAATAATTTAAAAATGGTTCTTGCTGTCGCATCACGAGTAAAACTAACAGCCGATTTTGCACAGTATCTACGGAGAAAATTACGTGATCGACCCCCACCTTGAAATCAGCTAGAGGTGGTACGACCAAATCGGTAATTTTTTTACGGCTGCGTCCTCGCATTTGTATAAATGTTCTCTGTTAATGTATGCTTGGATCGGCGCGGTCAAGACGTGGGAGTCGCCTTGTTGACGATATTTAGTAGAAGAAACATTTAACCCTGTTAGGCTAGCGATCGCAATCTTGCCTCCCAACTGCCGGATTATATCTAAATTAGCTTCATCTATCTCATATCCAGGGCGTGGCACTACGAGTAATTGCACTTGTCGCAATAAATCTTCAACTCGATACCAACGCGGTAACTGAGTGATTAAATCTGCACCCACAACCAAAGTAAACTCAGCCGACTCACCCCAATGTGCTTTAGCCTTCTCCAATGTTTCCACCGTCCGCCAGCTACTCAACTCCTGATGAAAACCAATATTTCGACTTGGCGCAACAATATCCGCCACCAATAACTTTAACATTGCCTCTCGATGTACCAAAGGCGTCTGCTGCAACTTCAATGGATTATCTGCAGCCCAAACTGCCACCCAATCATAATGTTCAGATAGCCATCTAATAATCAATTCGTGTCCAGCCGTCGGCGGATCAGCACTAGTGCCAAATAAAGCAATCTTTAACATGAGTGGATTTTGGGTAATTGTTCAACGATTTACTGCTGCTTGGCGATTCTCGCCTTTGTTTCCGCAGTCAACTTTTGCAACTGAGGAGAAATCTCCACCGTCACTGACACCGGATTGTCCAACCGCCTGGTCTGCGATGGTAAACTCGCCACAGACATTTCCGTCCGCGCCCGAATTTCTGGTAAAGTTTCCAGCGACTGCAACCGGCGACCACCCTGCACCACCAACTCTAATAACGGCTTTACTTCCATTCCCGTAGGCTTCTCCGCCATTAATCCCAACATATCCCCAGTCACCTGACCTCCAGTAAAAGACCGAAAAATCTGCTTGCGACCCGGATAAGTTGCCTTTCCTGTAGACGCCTTCATCACCGGAATCCCATCAATTTCCACCAACTTATAAACTCCATTAACTGGCGAACCCGTTACCAATCGTGTTCCTAATCCATAACCATCAATACAAGCACCCTCTTTTAACAACCGCTGAATTTCCCACTCATCTAAATCACCACTAGCAAAGATTGACACACCAGGAAGAAGCGATCGCACTTTTTGCGATAATGTCACCAAATCTCCCGAATCCAATCGCACCCCTGCCAACTCAATCTCTCCAGCTTTCACCCGTACCGCCAACTTCTGGGCCGCAGCAATCGGATCATAAGTATCAATCAACAAAGCCGCCCCTGGAAAATACCGATGAAAAGCCGTAAAAGCCGACTCCTCATCACCAGACAAAGCACTCAGCGCCATCACCAAAGCATGCGCCATCGTCCCACTAGGCTGCTGACCCAACTGTAGCGCCGCCAGCACATTCGATGTTGCATCCAACCCCCCAGCCAAAGCCGCCCGCGCCGCCCAAATCGACCCCTGAGGACTAAAAGCCCGCCTCGTCCCAAATTCCAACAGTGTCGCCGACTGACCCGCCACATCGCGCAATCGCGCCGCCCGAGTCGCCACCAAAGTCTGGTAATTTAAAGTATTTAACAAATAAGTCTCTAACAATTGAGCTTGCCACAAAGGAGCTTCAATCCGCAACAAAGGCTGATTTGCAAACACCGCCGTCCCCTCAGGAACAGCCCAAACATCCCCAGTAAAACTGCCCGCGAGTAGCAGTGACCAAAATTCTGGAGGCGCATGTTCAAAAATACCCGTAGCCTGCAAAGCCGCCACTTGACCGGGATTAAAGCGAAACTTCGCCAGATAATCTAATACCTGCGCCAATCCCATTGCAATCAAATAGCCAAAACCTTCAGGCAAACGCCTCACAAAAACCTCAAAGCAAGCCTGTCGCTTCTCTACACCTTCACCTACATAACAAGCCGCCATCGTGAGTTGATAAAGATCAAGCAATAAGCTGTAATCTTCAGCTTTTATTGTCAATTCCTGGTCTTCAAGCCGCAAGTAGTCATTGGTATCTAAATCTGGGGAAATAGTCATTGCCCAGTTACCTTGCCAGAATAGTTTTATTGATTATAGTGAATTTCACCAAAAACGTCTAGCTGTGCAGCCATTTAGTGGAGAGGTTAAAAAAAGAGAATAAGGAAGATTTTTAACGCGGAGGGCGCGGAGGTGGCGCGGAGGAACGCGGTGAACCTCTGCGTCACTCTGCGTTACCTCCGCGTTACTCCGCGTTGAAAATTAATTCCAAACGACCCTGCGCCTCTCTCAATGCCTTCTGCGGTGATTCGCCTAGTAGCGTCGCTTCAATTGCTCTCCCAACATTTTCTGATAATCGATTATACTCGGGTATAATTGGGCGACTCCTCGCTCCTTTCATTTGCTCTAAAAAGACTTTGAGTAATGGTTGTTTTGTGAGGAATTCTTGATAAGTTGAGGAGGCGCGGCTTTTTAAGTTGATTGGTAAGGAACCTGTACCTACGGCTAATTCGGTTTGGAATTCTTCACTGAGGACATATTCTAAGAATTTTAGCGAGGCTTTTTCTCTTGCAGTGGTGGTTTTCATCACAAATAAGTTAGCACCGCCAATTACCGCCGTTTGTTGTTGGTTGCGCGGGATAGGGAAGACATCAAAGTCGATTCCGGTAGGTGCGAGATAGCCAAGTGTCCAAGGTCCTGTGATTTGCATGGCTACTTTCCCGGCGATGAAGGCGTCTTGTTCGTAGCCTCTTTCTGGGAGAGAATTGATTGCGGAACCGTCTTTTAAGAGGTTAGACCATAATTGTAAGGCAGCGATCGCGCCATCGTTAACTAAGTTAGGTTTATTTGCTTGTAATAATTCGCCACCAGCGCTGAATAGGAAAGGCAACCAAGTATAGACTGTCCACTCTCCTTTCCCTAATGGGAGGACGATGCCATGTTGGTCTTTGCGTCCATCGCCATTTTTATCTAAGGTTAATTTGGCGGCGACTGTCCGCAATTCTTCCCAAGTTTGCGGAGGTTCGTTAATACCGGCGGCTTTAAATAAACTCGGACGGTAAAAGATTCCGGCGTTACTGGTGGAAAAGGGAATTGACCATGTGTGACCGTTTAAATCCATCCCCGCAAATAGCGCCGGGTCGATTTCGGATTTTAAAGGTGAGTTATCTAACCAATTTTCTAAAGGTTGGATTGCTTGTAAATCGACTAATCTTCCTGTGAGTAAGGAGTCAAACCACAAGATATCTGGTGATGCATTACCAATGGCGGCGGTTAAAATCTTTGGCATCATCTGGTCTGCTTGACCGACATACAGAGATTTTACTTGAATTTCTGGATGTGTTTGGTTAAACTTCTCAACGAGTTTATCAAATACATCTCGATTTGGTGGTGGGTTAATTGCATGCCACATTGTTAGTTGCGTCACACCATCTTTCGCTACCTGAGGCTGACAGCCGCTTAACATCAACGTTATCGCCATGACACTTACCCAAATCCACCGCCACCACTGAGTTTGCATAGATTATTTTTCCGCTACGATACAGGTAATTACTGGATAATCTGGATGTACGGCATCGAGATCTTCTGTTGTCATCTCTTCTGTCGCTATCCCGTGAAAAATGCCGACTACAGACATGGGATTACCATAAACAGATAGCTGGCGTTTGGTAAAGTTCTTAAATAACAAAGAAATTCCATCCGGTAAAGGTCGCCAGTAATCAGCGGGACGGTCGTGTAGTCTTTGAGCGTTTGGGACTAAGCAAAAACACTTGCCACCAACTTTCAGCCAGCGATGGATATTTTGCACTGCTTCCCACGGTGCGTAACAATGTTCTAACACGTTAAAGATTACCACTGAATCCAATGAGTCTGGGGCGATTAGCGCTGGGTTGTGAACGTCGCCAACTAGGTCTACTCCGGGTCCTGCTTCTAAATTGAGGACGCGATATTCGGGACGTTGCGAAAAATCGTAAAATTCTTTATCTTTCGGGACACCACCGACTTCAAGGACACTTCCGACTACTTGGTCTTGAATCTCGGCGACAAATTTACTTAAATAGTAGCGGTCAATCGGTGTCCCACGGGTAAATCCGCAAGCATGACAAATGGGAACTTTGCGTTTAAAGTCACCCCAGTCAACTTCACCAATTGCCGGGGATAGCAAACCGATTTCGTTAAGTAACTTGACTAACTTGGTGAATCCTTCTAGAGTTGCGATCGCCTGTAAATCGTCTGTCAAGTGTGGCGTCAATAACTGATTGAGTACCTGAAGAGAAGCGCGACTCACTTGACTCAAGTCGATTTCTGTACCTTGGTCAACGATACTTTTAAAACCCTGAGGATAGACGATTAACTTTCCATCAGCTAGGGAAATGACAAAATCATCTGTGACTAAAGCTTTTTCACACTGTTCAATTGCTTGCTGTGATTGGGTATCAATCGGCAAACGATTTTGATAAGCTTGATATGCGGCATCTACAGCATGCTCGTGAATAAATATTTCCAGAATTGCCAACCACGATTTCTGCGTAATAATTTGTTTCTCACGCTGACTCCACCCAAATACTGCATATAATTGGGCATCATGTACCTGTAAAAAGGCACTCGTTACATAACTTGACATAGTGCTTCCTGTTTGGCTCTGTCGTATTTTACTACTCAACTAGCCATTGAGTTAGCCATAAGCACAGTGCGGCACTACCTAAAGGCACTGTCAAATTATCAATTCCGAAAATCGAGAAAGCTTCTAAACCAGTCGCGACAACCGCTACTACTAGTGACACAATCCAAGTTTGCCAAATATTGCCTTGTACTCCTAGCAAAATCAAACTACTGACAATATAGCTAGCAACAAGCATCGCCAGAGAACCTTCCCAGCTTTTCTGCAATCCCCAGACTTTGTATTTATGTTGACCAAACCGCTGACCAATTAAAGCTGCTAATCCGTCACCCCAAGTCATTACCAAAACTCCTAAGGCGGCGTACTGAGGCTGTTGCAAGTGCCAAAAATATGCAACTAAAATGCCGATACTCACAGCATAGAAAAAAGTCCCTAAACTTTGCCGACCAACACTGTTGATTCCTGGTAGCAGTGGGAATATGTAAGACAGTAAAGTCACAATACCGGCAAAAATCGAAGCTGTAATGCTAATATACGCAGGTATATCTAGCCACCAGGCAAGCAAAATTACATTGCCAGCGCCAATATGTACTACCTTCCGCACCACTTCGGCATCGGCTTGAGTAAAGCGTTTCAGCAATCCTGACAATAGGAGGATGAAGCTGATCCAAATCACGACAAGTGTAATTTGCAGCCACAAGGGGGGAATAGATGTTAAAAGAGGAATTAAGCTCAACAAAGCTTTCAATGAATTTAACGTTTACTTTTACTTTATGGGATTTAGGCGATCGCAATGAAAATATTCTTGATTTGGTTAATTCGCGGCTACCGTATGTTCATTTCTCCGCTGTCTCCACCAAGTTGTCGATTTCAACCTACTTGTTCCATGTACGCCTTGGAGGCGGTTGAACGTTTTGGCGTCTGGCGCGGTAGCTGGATGGCAATTCGCCGCATCTTGCGCTGTCATCCGTTTCATCCTGGTGGTTACGATCCCGTACCGGAAGTAGCAACCAAAACAGATGACAAATCACCTGGCTGTTAAACTCATTTTCATGAAACCTTATCAACAAGTACCAATCCAAGAGTGTAATGAACCACTCATCGCCATTCCGCCTGATTTTGCCTTAGAAACTCCTCACCCTTACGAAAAACTCGGTGCAAACTACGCCGGGAAATCGCCTTATTATTTGCGCCAAGGTGTAGTTAACTGTTTGTTAAAAGCACAAACTCAACTCCAAATCCATCATCCTGGCTGGCGCATCCAAATTTTTGATGCTTATCGTCCAGTCACAGTCCAGCAGTTTATGGTGGATTACACCTTTAACCAAGCAGTTACAGCCGCTGGACTTGTTGAATCTGAATTATCAGTTACTCAACGCCAAGATGTGTGGGAACAAGTTTATCAACTTTGGGCTGTCCCTAGTCTTGATTTTACTACCCCTCCGCCCCATAGTACAGGCGCAGCTGTAGACGTTACTTTGGTAGATTGTACTGGCGCGATAGTAAATATGGGTTCGGAGATCGACGAAATGTCAGCGCGATCGCATCCTGATTACTTTGCCAACAGTACCGACCCAAATTTTATCAAGTATCACTCCCATCGGCTCTTACTACTCTCCATTATGTCAGGAGCTGGATTTCAACGTCATCAAGGTGAATGGTGGCATTTTTCCTTGGGCGATCAAATGTGGGCTTGGTTAAGTAACCAAGCTAATCCTGACCATCTCGTCACCGCCAAATACGGACGCGTCATGTAGTAGACTTAAGCATCACTAGGATTAAGCTGCTTAATCTCATCAGTAGTATAAGCACCAATCGGACTCCAAATCAAATAAGGCAAAAGTAAAGCTGCTGCTACCCCAGAAATCGGTAACACGCACAAAGCTAACCCTACACCTAAAACACTCCCGACGATGCCGACAATTTCGCCAGTTTTCAGACTATGCAACCTCAGCATTAGCGGAATATAAGCAACAATTGCAATCTCTACCAACAGATAGAAGCTCATCAACAACCAAGTCCTCAAGCTACCAGGATCTTTTTGCCAAACAATATTTGCTGACGCCGCACCGCAAACAAAGATTACCATCCAAATCAGGGGAATTACAGGCTCAAACACCAACCAGCGCGGACGAGTTAGCCGTGCGAACCATTTCACCTCTCGTGGTGTAATCAAAAAACTACCAAATGATACAATTACAGTTACAGCACCGATCACCATCCAAGACTTAATCATTGTCTCTACCTCTGAACGTAAAAATTGTCAAACCCTCTACAACGATTCTGACAATTTCAGGTTCGAGATTAATCTGTCAATAGTCAGAATCAAACTCACAACAGTAATTGGTTAGCTCATCCATGACTTATAAATAATATTTTATATATCACAGCATCACCCAATGGAAGCGTCACCGATTGATGCTGTTTTGCATTATCTCTAATACCGAAGTTTATCCGCTAGTGATTTGGAATCTATTATTGGGAGTTTTGGAAATTTTGGAGACATTTTTAATCGCCAGCAAGCATTAACACTAAATATGTAATTTATTGATGAGCGTGTGAGCTACAATTAAATCAGCTTTTGTTTAAGAGGTGCTTTGTCTGACAGATTGTCCAGATGATTTGACTATCATAAAACTTTACGAAGCGATCGGCAACCTTGTCGTCCGATTTCCTTTACTACATTGTGAGGAATGTGCTAGTACACTCAATCGATGGCTCAAACAACGCGGAATTCCAGGAAAAATTTGGCGACTTTCCACTCGGTACGACGATGAAGATTTTATCCTTAGCTATCGCCTTCAAC
>Ga0209512_1005749_pt1 | contig 10177 bp, 8 predicted proteins | sample frozenSSSSmetaG_FD_184142 | JGI IMG/M metagenome (GOLD analysis project Ga0209512, IMG submission 184142) | Glacier valley bacterial and archeal communities from Borup Fiord, Nunavut, Canada, to study Microbial Dark Matter (Phase II) -... | ecosystem: Environmental > Aquatic > Freshwater > Ice >... | reverse complement strand
TGAGATCTTTTGCCAGCTCCTTCGCTACCGCTTTTAATCTGTTCCTGTCCATGTGTATACCTATTGTTATTTACCAATTGAATGGTAGGGTTAATTTAGGTATTTACACAATCTAGTTTACAGGCTCTGAATGTCGGCGCTATGCTTGTGCGGCATTGGGCAGCGATACAAGAAACAAACTGCCGGCTTAATCCGACTGTGCGGGTTACTCTTGATCCGCCTGTGTAACGCTCTCTGATTCACATAGTTGTACTTATCAACACTGGTGAGTTTTCCAATTGAGCTAGCCTCTGTCACCCTGATACCCTGATGAGTTTGGTTACCAGCCAAATGAGTATGTTCCCTCTGAAGAACTGAGGTTATGTTTACTTCAAAAAGAACATCCCCGGTTTGACTTGCGTCTTACCAGGGATGTTATTTGTAGACCTGTAATCAGAACAACGATACTGTAGTTTAAATTTGCAGCCACTTTGGCGTGGCTTAAATACTTACAGACGACATCCGTTTTTGAAGAAGCCAATTATTGATCCAATTGCCAACATCAATAAGCTTCCCGTCCTTATCTCTAAACTCATTGTCACCATCTATATAATCGCCATTTTCATTTCTTGCGCTACCGCTTTTATCTAATAAAAACTGATCCAGAAATGCCCGCCAACCCTCCAGGCGTTTTTGCATTTCTTGTGGGGTGGCGGGAATGCGCTCCTTCTCAGTAAGCCTGTCGGCAATGAATTGTCCCATTGCATCATCATAACTTTTTGAAATTTCCTTTGGAGGGGAAGGCTCTGTAGTAGCAATTGTTTGTTGTGGAACAGTGTGTTGATACGATGTATTTATTGAAGTCATATTTTTTCCTTTTACGTAACTTTCAAACGGTGATGCATTGTATTGTGAAAGACTAATTAAGACCCAACGCCAATCTTTTTGAGATTAGGCCAAAATCCAGATGGGGCTGGGGTTTCTTTACTATCTTTATCGCCATAGCACGCTACCTTACGTGATTTCTCATTATGCTTGTCTTCCCATACCCTGGTTCCGTGGAGAGTTCCCCATTTCGCGTCACTCGTCTCGATTCTCCATGCATTTCCTTTTGGGTTAGCTTTTTTGTGTCTTTGTGAGTCAGTTGACCAACATGTCCACCATCCATCAGAAACACCCCAATCTTGTTGCCTGGCTATTTCCTGGACATAGCCGTTCATTTGATCTATTTCCTTCGAGCAAGTTAAATTTGTGCAACCATTCTTATTGGTTGTATCTGCCAAGGTGTCCATATTTCTTCTTTCCGCGCTACATAATACGTAGCTACCACATCGCCACCTTGCATCATCCCAATAACCATTGATTTGCACATCATTATTAGTTTCAAAACCGCAATCTTCTATTGTGCCTTTGTTTATGACGCTGGGACAGAAGCTGGAATTGTCAACAGGGTTATATTCCCACAGGAGCGGGAGAGTGAGAACAGGTTTTTCCAGAACATAAGCAATAGAGGTTAATTTTGCGCGTACTGCTATTGATAAACTATATTGGAATGTCTTGCCTCCCTGATCGTAAGTGTAGTTACATGACAAATCTTTTATTTCTGGATCCCAAGGATCAGCAGGATTCATCGGAGTTGTTGTTAATGTTGATAATGTCAGGGTTTTGCTTTTTAAATCATCTGGCACGGCATCCGACGGCCAGGAGGTTAGCTTCCAGTTTGTGTCTGAAGCGCCATTGCCAGCGTCTTTAACAAAACTATATTTTCCTGCTGAAACCTGAGCCGTATAATTTTTAGAAATGACACTCGGGTTCGGGCAACTTTCTGCAAAAGCGGTAGATGCAAATAGCGCTGCTATTGACACGGGTACGAAGTTACAAAGTATAAATTTAACTTTCTTCATCACGTAGACCGGAGTTGCTGTTTGTGTTTGATTCATAATAAACCTCATAAAAGTAAAATTTGATTTGAATGACAGAGGATGTTAGTTCCTGAACGCTGATTTAATAATGAACCTTACTCTGTTCCATCCATTTTATTTTTTGCCACTAACTAAAACAATACGTAATTTTACGGCTGTGTAAACCACGTAGTCGCCGCACTTCACCTTAGAACTAAGCATCTGCTTCCAATTTTTCCCACATATTTGCATGCCCTTGCATGTCTAGCCCTCCATTTTGAATGGAGGGGTTAAGCCATTTGTCGATTGTTTTTTGATTCATCTGCAGTAAGGTGAATAAGCCATAGCTTGCATCTACTAACGATTTTTTGATTGTTGCATTATCTGATTCAGATATCTGTTCGTCAGGCATATTCATAATGGCCTGCCTTAAAGCAAATATTTGTTCTCTACACGTTTTGAAATAAGGTTCGCCATCATTTTCTGTGAACTCTTTTACTAAACGTCTTAATTCTGTCGGGCTTCTCACTGTCCCGTCTAATACTGTTTTGCTGAATAAGTCCCACCGCCTGGCAAATTCCTCATCTTGAGGAATGCCAATTTCGTCAGATTTAGAGGACACAGATCCGGTTGCTGTCATTTTAGCCGTCCTCATTTGATCCTCCAACGACATTCCAGACGAAGCTGGCATGGCCATGGCGTTCATAGAGTTCTTTTGATTTATGTTTCCAATATTCATATTTCTGCTCCTGTTTTGCTTTCAATTATTTGAATAACCAATGGGATTTACCCATATTGACATAGCCATCCTGTCCATATTTAAACGACTTTTCTTTTAAAGCATCGTCACGCAGTTCCATTGAAAAGTGCACATAATGACGACCCCATAGTCGATAAAATTGCGAAACAAAACGATTTAACTCTGACATTCGACTGTCTCCAGCCGACATAGTGCTAGACAATGTCACGCCACTATCACTTTGTGTCATTTGGTAATCAAAACCTAAGGCGACTAATCCTTCCTCGGCCAACCGTAAAATATCCTGATCAGACTTCAGTTCAATATTTATTTTTTCAGCATAAGGTGTTGCATCCAATAACACCTTTTTTATCTGTTTTAAAGTGACTGGGTCAGTTGCATTTCTTGTGCTACTCAAGACCAGGGTCGGGGCGTCTAAATCATTTAACCGGATGGTGAAATAGGCAACGTTTTGCCGCTCCAGAATACGAGTGAGCCTGGCTCTTTCTTCTTGAGGTGTCAGTATTTTCCAGGACTCGGGGGAATGCATACGAGAAATGGATCGGCGCGCCCAATCTGCCAGCTGTTCATTTTGTGCAAACAAGTAATAAGTTTTATCTCGCCCTTGTTGAACAGAATATCCTGCGTTATTACCTAGCTGTTTCAACATGGTGGTAGCTGAGTCAGGCACGGGTGCGGCACCATATTTGAACCAGGCTATTGTGCCGCCTGTACCCACCAAAATGGTCAGGATGATTGCAATTATCCATCGAGACTTCCAACCAGAAGGTTTCACTGCAGCCTGGTTGGTTTCTTTCTCTGCTTCAATAATCGTTGTGGCAGGTAATACACCTTTTGTCACGTCTTGACTCCAGGCTTCGCCTTCACGTTTTAACGCAAAGTAAATACCTTCGACATGGCAGATGGCATTAAATGCGAAAGTGAGCGTCTCTTGACGATCCGGATAACTGACCGTAACGACGAACTCTTCATCAGTTACCTGGTCCGCCAGATTAACTACAAAGTTATGTCCAGCTCCTGCCGTTGGTAAATACAACGTTCTTTCGGCGTATTCCAGACTGCGCGCTAACTCTTCATTAGTGCCACCCGTAGCGTCATTTGCGCACATGAAATAGGAGTGTGAGCCTAACGAAAACTCAATTCCATTCATTGACCCGGACAGTACTTTAAATACATAACCGGCGGGTTTAATTTGATCTATATTCTCAGCCATATTCATACTGTGTAACCTTAGAATTTCGTGAACAAGTTTTTGACTCACGGAAGAAATTAATTTTCCTCCTGCCAAAACAGATATTAGGCAGTTCTCTGGATGATTGTAATTAGTATTATCCGCAGCTCAACATAGGGTTTTCCACAATAGAGATGATTTATTTACGCAACGCTGTTTCAGTAATGTGCGATTGCTTTTTTGTGATGATAATGGCTCTATGCAGAATAGAGTGGGTAATTAAATTCTATAACCCTGCATCGTCATTCCCGCGTGCTTTTAGCGGGAATCCAGTAGCGTAAAACTAGTGGCGATAGCCATCATTTTTTCTTCAACGCTCAATAAAATAAATAATGATGGCTATCGCCATGAGTTCACACTACTGGATTCCCGCTAAAAGCACGCGGGAATGACGATGCAGAGGTTTGAATTTTTAAAGCGTGCATGGCTTTATCTGAGATTTAAATTAGTGCTGATGTACCAAAACCTGCCCTCGATTGCTTAGCCGGTGGGATGACGAGGGGATGATTACCCACTGCATACTGCATGATAATTTTAGATCGTGGTAGGGGGCAGGAGGAGACTCCTGTCCCCTACCGCGACCAAATTAAATTTATTGAGTATTTAGTAGCGTTGTTTACAAAGTAGTAACAATGAATAAGCACACTGTGGAAATTACTTATCCAAAAATTATCGCTAATGTGGAAATTACTTATAACAAAAAATTCGAAACTCAAGAATAATGAATCCACATGATTTGCTAATGCAATACAAAGCGGTGGCGAACTTGGACCTGGAGTTATCCACCATTCACATTACTAGGGGATCTTTATGATTGCTGAACAATCCGCACCAAACGGCAGTGAAACAGAAACAATGAGTTCGTTTTTGAAAACTATTGCTGGCAGCGCTACTTTAAAAGAAATCCATGGAGTCCCTGACAGTGTGATGGAGGGAACCTATGCGCATGCTTATGAATTTTATCAACAGGGTCGCTTTGATGACGCTGAAGTTTTTTTTCGATTTTTATGTTTATATGACCCGTTCAACCCGGAATATAAGATGGGTTTAGCGGCAACGTTGCAGCAAAAAAAGCAATACATACATGCTATTGATACATATGAGGCTATGTTCGCTTTTGCTAAAAATGATTATCGTCCTAAGCTGCATATCGGCCAATGCTATTTGTTTATGAAGAATACGCAGCAAGCGCGAGAAAGCTTTTCAGCTATTTTGGAAAGTGATGCACCAGCGCCAATCAAAGCACAAGCGCAGGCTTATCTTGCTACGATGAAACCATCGGAAAAAACCGAAACAACAGAAAATAGTGAGGCATCGGATGTCTGAATTAATTACAAACAATTTCGCTATTAGCAAACCCCATCCGGGAGTTAATTTAAAAACGGCGGCAGATTATTATGTTTCAACCGCGCCCGAAATTGACACAACCACGTTGGAAAATGCTATTAATCACCTGCAAAGCTATGTGGATGAGAAATCGCAAAGCAATGTGAGCATGGCTCCTCAGCTGGCAATGCCTTCAGTAAAAGTGAGCGGTGTTGAAAATGATACGTCATCGTTAAAAGAGCTTTTGGATGCATTGAAGCTGGCAAAAACGAATAACGCAATTGACGCTGATTCACTTTTAGCACGTCTTACCAAAGTGATAGACAATGCATCAATTGATCCGGTTGAGTTGGAACGTAGTTGGGAAGCATTTGAACAGGCAAATACCAATTTGTCCGGCGCACAAGCTGAAGTAGAAAAAGTTATTTTGATGTTGATTAAGTTCCAGGCAATTGCAGAACCTACGCAAGATGAAATAGATAAGATAACGAAGGCCGCAAACGACGCATTTACCAATGTCAACGTAGCAATGGCGGAATTAATTGTTAGCGTTAAAACAGTGCTCATTTCAGCAAATCAGGAGCATTTAAATTTAGTAGCACAAGTTAAAACCAACTTGGATAGCCTGGGATATGTTCTGCTCCAAATTCAAAAAAATATGAAAAAGAGCAAGATTGAGCTTATACAAAATCAGTCTGAACTATACAAAACCCAACAACAGGATCTTTCGGCACTGTTAATAGAAAAAGCAGAGAAGATTAAAGAAACTCAAGATAAGCGTGCCACTTTTGTTGAGGCCATGAAGTATATTTTAATGAGCCTGGCGGTTGTTTTAGCCTTTGCTTCCGGAGGCACGATGGGGCCCATTGTGGGCATGGCCAGCGCAGCTTTATTGGTGCTCGATTTAGCTACAGAAGGAAAAGCTTCTGAAGTATTGATGACGCCAGTCACGGCAGTCCTGGTTCCCATGATTGAAGGAATCGTTACTGGAATCAGTAAGGTACTGGAGGCGGCCGGATGTAGCAAAATCCTCTCTTTAGTTTTCGGAATACTTGTTGCCGTCGTGACCGTCGTGGCCGCCGTGGCTGTTGCTGGCTCGGTCGCTGGTAAAATTCTTGGCAAGCTTGTGGACAAGTTTGCTCCTTTGGTTCAGAAGGTGTTTGAGAAGATTGGCGAGGCGGCGACCAGGTTGCTTGCCAGGAGTCCACTATTAAAGGGAATCTTTGAAACGATCTCGAACGTTATGAGTACGGTTGTTAATTTTGTACAGAAGATTTGGAATAAAGTTATAGAAGCAGTGCAGACAGTGATAAACCCCATCCTGGATGCTTTAGCGTTCGTATTTAATGCGATTGTGGACATGATCAGGCCGGTGATGAAGTTCTTCTCGGACTTGCTAACGTCGTTGGGTGAGGCTTTGGGTCCGGGGGGTAAGTTTCTTGACGATTTATTAGAAACAATAGGGAAATGGCTGGAGCCTGTCTTTACGAAGATTAAAGACGCGCTAAAGGCAGTGGATAAGGCCATGGACGATGCCTTGGATTGGCTCTTTGATGGCGGTCACCTGGATGATGCTTTGAAATCCGCTATCAGCAAGCTTGATGAGTGGGCTCCAGCGGATAAAGCGCTTGCAATATTGGCTCAACAACAGCTGAAGGAGGTGGCAAAAAAAGAAGCGTCGGATTCGGCAGCCTATTTGATCACTCTTAAATCGGTGCAAAGTTTTGCGACGTTTGGGGGGATGTCCACAGAAAGTGGCTTAACAGTGGCGTCTGCCAAAGCCGAGCAAGATGAGAAAAATTTGCAGGCCGATTCGACTTTAATTAATACTGAGCACGACATTGTTACACGGCAAATTGAGACTACAACGGATGCATGGGGCAAGAACCTGCCTGTAGAAGACAACTTCTTTAAGCTCGTCACCAGTATGGTGCAGAGCAGACAGCAATCGGTGTCAACTATGTATCGAAATCTGGCAGCTTAGGAACAAGCTAAGCACAAACACAGTTACCGGTGAGCACGATTTGTGGCACCGTATTAAAAAGGAACAATCATGCAAACTATACCAACACAACCTTCCTCCTTACCTTCAATATGGCAATCGGAGGTATTAGTGGACGACATCAATGCATCTGCTAAATCCATGACTACGGCAACTACGACAGATTCAGGAAGTACTCAGAAAGCACAACTTTTGCATGACAAATTGGGTCAAATGCAGACGACAGGTCCGCTATCGCCTCGCCCACAATTGGCCAAGCCAACGGTGTCAACAGGGGTGAATGAGACATCTAAATTATTATCAGATATAAAAGACATCAAAGATTTGAATGAACTTGATTACGATCTTTTTCAGAATACCTTGCAGGAAATTCTTCTGGAATATTTAAAACCAAGGGGGATAAAAGAAGTTGGGCGAGGAGTTGAAGCGTCTCAGAAATTTTCAGATTATTTAGATGGGATTGAAAAGAGCAATTCAGCTGATTACCCTCGGTTGCAAAAGCTTGGTGGGACAGTTAAAGCATTTAAGAACGAGCCGTCGGAGACGAATTACGCCGCGCTGCTAGCCGCGGTTATTGTCGAAATGGTTAAGATGAAAGTAATGACTCAGCAATCACAAACTGAAGTAATTGGACTTTATATTGGATTGGCTTTTTCGAATACAGAGTTCCAGGCTGAGCAAATAATTGATCAAGGGTTTATGGCCATGGTAGGCGCTGCTGTCCAGGCCGCTGCCACTGTTGCTATGATTGGTGCGGGGTATCTGACGCAGAAACAGGGTTTCGATACAAGGCATCAGGCACATGTGGAGAAGGAAAGAATCACTGACTTTGATAATAAGCTAAAACAATGGCAGAAAGAAAAGTTCCAGGTTGAAAATAAACAGACTAATGTTAATAATCGACTGCAACAATATGAGACGCGCATAAATAGCCCTATAGACTACAAGGAGGATCTAAACGGCCCGCCTCTGCCTCCACATATAGTGGAGGAACAACATAATGAATTTACTAATGATCTCGCGCAAGCAAGCAAAGCCCGAAAGGAACAGAAGGATCTAGCCTTACAAGCAAAGAATCTTAATAGCAAGTATCAAAGCGAGCTGGAGGGAATTATGGCGTCTCCGGATTCGTTAGACCTTACTACGTATGCTCCCAATATTTTAAAGCAGGATGTCGCCGATCAATACATTACGAAATTAAGGGAAAAAATATACGATTTTGATCAAATTGCACAAGGCCTCGAGGCAAGGGGTTTTGCCATGGTTCAAGCTACCGGTATCGCCCAGCTAGGCTCAGCCGCAATGAGTTCGGTTACCAAAGCAGCGGAATCAGATGCAACCATCGATGCGACCAACGCTAGCAATTATGAAAAAATTGTTCAAATGGCATTGCAATACTTGCAGAGTATGCTTAGCGCGTTGGATGGCCTCATTAGCCTTCTTACTGAGATTCTCAGATCAAAAAATGAGGCAATGAGTGTCATGGCGGGTAACACGAAAATGGGAGGATAAGAAAAACGGGAAACTTAGCCAATTTGCTGGAATAAAGCCGGGATTTTTTTAACGTCTTTTGCAGCAAGGCTGTCAGAATTTTTATCAGTAACTTTCATCAAATCAGAGCATTCAATTTTATTTAATAGATAAGCGAGAAATATCATGGCTATGAACATATCAGAATCATCAATTCCTCAAACACGTACTTCAGCAATCAGATCAAATTCTGTTGCCGATGACACGGCAGCTTCGCAATCGGCAGCCATTGCTGTTGAAGAAGTGGCTCAATCCTATGAGAACTACCAAAAGGCAAAAGAAAAACGGCAGGCTATTCTTCTTAACCACAATGCGCAAGAACCAATGCCTAAAGCAGCACAAACTGCGTTAAATGATGAAGAGACTGCGTTGTGGTTATTTGAGAATGCCGTGCGAAAAAAGGGGCATGAACTGCCTGAGGATCAATTGGCGTTTTGTAACCAGGTTATCGGATCAGCATCCTCCTCTGTCGCGTCGTCCACAACGTCAGAAGATACATTTTCACTCAACAATACGGATGAGTCTAAGAAAAATGGTTACATAGACACGCATAAGAGAGAGGCTGAAGCTGCCAGAATACGCCTGTTGGTGATGATCATGATCAATAATTTAGGGAAGTCAGTGGAGGCTCTCAGGACCAGCATTGCGAAACTCACTACAACATACACGGGAGGTGACACAAATGGAGTACACACGGATTTTAAAGAATTGATAGACATGTGCAATAAAATCCTCTTGAGCAATGATGGTAAGCCCGGGCTCCCAGGGAATGGCATTATTAAAGATAAGGATGGCAATAATCTGAACTTTAAGGATAAAGAATCGGCGCAGAAATATGCTGAGGAGAAATATGGAGCTATCGCAAAAGCAAAAGAAGAACCGCCCGGCAGCGGTAAATGGGTGGCGTCGCTTGATGTTCAGGCAGTGAAGGATCTTAAAGAGCTGTTTATTAAGCAGGATGAAAAACAAACGGAAAACGGCAAATCGAAAAAAGGCCCTCACTTAACTCCGGAGGAGCACGCCTCCATGGAGACGGCAATCAGGGGTATTTTTGCAGGCTGGGATGGTAATGTAACTGCGTCTTCACAATTGGCAAGCCAACATCAGCAAGGGTTTGATACGATGAATAAGCTGTTGTCTACACTCATGTCGAATGATCATGATGAAATTAGTAGGATCCTTTCAAGGATTTAATGCCAACTTTGCTGGCCTGACGGTAGCCTTAATAAAATGGGCTACTGTCAGATTTTTTTTGGCCAGAACAACTCCATCGCTGGGGGTGTCCTGAATTTTGTGTAAACGGTGTTTGAGTTAATGGTGAGGCATGCGATCACCGAACTGGATTGTAAAGCGATTTAATGCAGCTTTCCAGTCTTGAATGGGCATGGTCCATTTTTGACTGATGTTATTCAAGGCCAGATAAAATAATTTAAACACCGCTTCATCCG
>Ga0209512_1005747_pt1 | contig 10181 bp, 6 predicted proteins | sample frozenSSSSmetaG_FD_184142 | JGI IMG/M metagenome (GOLD analysis project Ga0209512, IMG submission 184142) | Glacier valley bacterial and archeal communities from Borup Fiord, Nunavut, Canada, to study Microbial Dark Matter (Phase II) -... | ecosystem: Environmental > Aquatic > Freshwater > Ice >... | reverse complement strand
CACAATGGCGGATGAGCATCACGGGTTGCCACATTCAAAAAGTGTTGATAGGGTGAAAAGCCAATAGACTGTTCTAAGACAAACGCCTCATCCTGACGATAGTTACGTGACTCGAACAACAGCGTGTGGACGGTCACGATTCCCGCCGCCAACAGTGCAAAAGCGATATAGATGAAGGCCCGATTGAAGTGCGAATTCCATTGAAGCGCCGTTTTTTTATTGAATGTCAACATAATGAATAGTCTCTGAGCGCCGTTTCATCAATTTTCTGATCGAACACAGTGTAACACACTGAAAAACGCTTGGTTCGATGAAATAAGGCTTTTGCCTTTATTGCTCAAAATTCAAAGTATCGTTAAACTAATCTCACAAGTGTTGTTTCGCATTCCGGGTAAGAGATGATCAGTGGTGAGCAACAAGCGCATAAATTTATCGTCCCGCAATATTCAACTTATTCTGATCAGCTGCTTGTTGGTGCTCATGGGCTTTTATATCGTCTCGACAACCCTTTTTTTTCCATCAACTTTTGAAGATGATCGCTATAACCTAGGGGTAGCCCTACGCAGTGCATCGCCAGAAGCAAAGTCACTTCTGGAGACTTCACTTGCCCACTGGTATTTCAAATTCTATCCGACTCCGCGCCCAGAAGATTGGCATCGTGGGCTTTCTGTGCTGGCGCTCTCTTTCTGGGCACGGCTGACAGGCTCAAACAGCGTTTTAATGCGCATTCCTCATCTTTTATGGGTCGCTTTATGGCTGTGCATAGCCTGTTTTTTGTGTCTGAGGCTAACAAAAGGCACGGGAAAGCCTTTTTCTCGGACAACGCGTTTATGGATAACCTTCTGCTTGCTTGCTTTTCTAACGGTTAATGCGCCAGGTTTATTGGTGTTCAGCCGTGCCTACTTGGATGATATACCCGCCGCTGTCATCATCTTACTAGCACTTTTTCTCCTCATTAATGTTGAAGTGTTATCCTGGCGGATGGTCGCGATAATTGGCGCTTTGTGTGGACTGTCGTTTTTTGTCAAGAACTTTTATTTTATCTGGGGACCCATTGGTGTTTTGCTTGTTGTTGTACTCTCTATCGGCAAGCTGAACATAAAGGCTTTGTTGAAAGCACTCCGATTAAGTGCTGTTTTTACATTGGCCTTTTTTATCGTGGTGATCCCAAAATTTGTTTGGAACTGGCACGACTTTGGCGAACTATTGGAAGCTCCAGCGCGTTGTGCGATTGGTGTGGGAGCTTATCTAGCACCGGAACTTGAGGATTACCCCTTTTTTTTGGATCAGAAACAGCCCTGCGATCAGTTGACGATGCCAGCAGATCAAACTCATGTAGGGATTAGCCAAACAAATTTAACATTTATCAATGCTGCAAACATTGTACAAAGCATACGATTTCTTGCCTATACCTGGTTATGGATTCCGCCGATCATCATTGCCCGCCGCCATTTTCAAAACCCGATACACCGGAAATTACTTTTATGCCTTTTCTTGTCCATTGCCACTTATATGGTGGCTTTCAAACTTGGCCTTTCACTGCCCAGTGAAACGCGCTATTGGTTGGTACCGATTACGTTGACCATGATTGCCGGTATCTATGGAGCATTTGCTATGTACCGCTCTGTAAAACGGTGGCGACAAGCGATGGCGATCACATTCGGATTCATGATATTTGCTGCTGGTTGGAGCGCTGTCGAGCAAGTTGCGATTGCCTTCAATTTAACACCGCTAATCAGCTACTCAATGTTGACGGATCGCATGGCATCGGCTGTCAGACCAGAAGAATCGGCTATGTTACAAACGCGCGATGCGATTTATTATTGGAGCTTACATCCGTTAAGCCGTGTCACCTCGTTTGAGGACGATTTGATTGCAAGCATGGATGCCTCATCAATACGGCGCTTTATGGACGCTTACAATGTGCAATGGGCACTTTATACCGCTCCAGCCGCTAGTCGGTTAGAGCAGTTGGGATTTGTTGAAGTTAGCCGAGGTGGTGGCTATCGCTTATTACATCGCCAGCCTGAGCCGGATAATCCGGCCATTTTTTAGGCACAACGCCGCATAACCGCCCAAACCTCGCATTGCGCTTTTGAGCAGGGATGGTAATATTCTCTCTCCGGCGTTTGCGCCACACGAATCATGTTTTGAACGTCACACGAGGATACTGTTTACCATGCGGAGTTCGACACCCCTCTGGCTGGTGGTGATTATTGCCGTCACTCTCCTGGCCGTCTGGATGACCGTAGCAAATGATGTAGATTTTCTAGGTCGTCACATTAAAGTTCAACCTGGCCTGGATATTCAGGGCGGCTTGCGCGTCTTGCTGGCTGCTGATACCAGTAATGTCGATGCCGCACGGCTCGATCAGGCCCGCCAGATTATTTCGCAGCGCGTAAATGCGCTCGGCGTTGCAGAGCCAGTCGTACAGGTCTATGGCAGCAACCGGATCGAAGTGGAGCTGCCAGGCATCCGCGATTCTGAAACCGCCATCAAAACGATCCAGCAGACTGGGTTGCTCGAATTCGTTGATTTTAGTCGTACTGGCAGCTGCACAGCGGCCATGCCGACCGCCGGACAATATATTTTGACGGATCGTCAGCTTCAATTGCGCGGTAACACGCAAGCGGTGCCCACCGCCAGCGTACCCGGCGCGACGGCTGCCGCCCCAACGCTGCTGCCGACGAATGTCAGCGACGTATTTTTCAAGCCAGCTTTTGTACAAGCGACCGCACAAGCGACGGTACCAGCTACTGCCGCGCTCAGCGCAACAACGGCTGCCACGGTTGCGCCCAACGCCGCAGTTGTAGCGACAAGCGCCGCAACCGGATCGGCCACACTCGCAGCCACGGCTGTGTCAACCTCAGCGGCCACCGCTGCGGTCACCGTGGTTCCGCCCGTTCCCAACGGCGCATCGAAAGAAACGGCACTTCGGAATCCATGCACGGGTCAGCCCTTCGGCACGATCATGGATGGCTCCGGCTTGTCGAACGCGCAAGCGCAAATCGGCGGCACGGCCAACACCGAGTGGGTAGTCAGCTTTCAGGTAAACGATAACAGCGAAGGTCAAAAGTTCGGTCCCTTTACTGGATCGCACATTCAGCAGCCAATGGCGATCGTGCTGGACGGTGTTGTGCTGAGCGCTCCGACCATTCAAGCGGCACTCACCACAGGCGGTCAGATTACCGGCAATTTTGACCAACCTAAAGCCTCACAATTGGCGCTGCAACTGAAATATGGTGCGCTGCCCGTCGCGCTGCATATCGAATCGACCGAAGAAGTCGGCGCAACGCTCGGCGCGCAGTCGGTTGCGGCAACTGGACGCGCAGGCGTGCTCGGCGTGACCATCGTGCTGATCTTCATGATCGTTTATTACCGCATACCGGGCGTGTTGGCGGCGCTGGCATTATTGCTGTTCGCGGCGATCAACTTTGCGCTGTACAAATATATTCCGGTCACGCTCACGCTGCCCGCCGTGACAGGCTTTTTGATCTCGATTGGTACCGCAGTGGACGGTAACATCTTGATCTTTGAGCGTATTCGCGAAGAACTGCGCTTGGATCGTCCGCTGGACAAGGCGATCGAGGTTGGCTTTGCACGCGCCTGGCCGTCCATTCGCGACTCGAACATCTCAACGATCGTTGTCGGCTTGATCCTGTATTTCTTCGGCGGCCAATTCGGTGCCGGATCGGTGCGCGGCTTCGCGGTCACGTTGATCCTGGGTTTGCTGACGAACTTGTTTACCGCCGTCATCGTCACGCGAACGCTGCTCAATGTGGTGCTTGGCGTGGCAGGCAATGCACTGCGCCGCAACAAATGGATGATCGGCGTCTAAAAAGCTGCTGGTAGCTGGTTTCAGCCCTGGTTTTCAGGCCAGGGCAATCCGTTTTTGTAAGGTTTGAAAGTTAGACAGGAAAGAGTCTGAGGACGCAATGTTCAATATCGTACAACGTCGGCGTTGGTTTTTCTTATTCTCCGGCATCGTGATCATTGCCGGATTGATCGCAATGGTGATCTCGATCATCACCTATCCGCAGCATTCGCCGCTGCGTTTGAGCATCGATTTTACGGGCGGAAGCCTGTTTGAAGTGCAATTCAAGCCCGTAGACGCGACCAAACCTGTCACGCCATTGGTCGAAGACAAAGTCGGCGCAGTGTTCATCGCTGATGGGGTGCGCGATGTGTTCGTGCAGCGGCTCGGCAAAGCGGAAGATAACCGCTGGCAAGTGCGCAGTGCCGACATTGATCAGGCGACCAGTGACAAGATCAAAGTTGATCTCAACACGGCAGGGCAGCCGCAAAATCTGCAAATCAACACCGATACGCTGCACGTCAACACGATCAGCCCGACCATTGGTGCAGAAGTGACGCGCGCCGCATTGGTTGCCGTGGTGGTGGCAAGCGTAGCCGTGCTGCTGTGGATCGTGTTTGCCTTCCGGCAGGTGAGCGACGCCTTCCGCTATGGCGCGTGTGCCGTGCTCGCCATGATCCACGACATTCTGGTCATGACCGGCATCATGTCGATCATGGGCTTGTTATTCCATTGGGAAGCGGACGCACTGTTCCTGACGGGGTTGCTCACCGTGGTAGGCTACTCCGTTCAGGATACGATCGTTGTGTTCGATCGTATCCGCGAAAACGTAGCACGCCATCGCGGTGAACCGTATGAGATGATCATCAATCGCAGCATCCTTGAAACGCTGCAACGCTCCCTGTCGATGCAATTAGTGGTCGCGTTTGTGATGTTATCGCTGCTGCTGGTGGGTGGCGAGTCGATCCGCCAATTCGTCGCTATTCTGCTGATCGGCCTGTTGAGCGGAACGTACAGTTCAACATTCACCGCTATTCCGCTGTTGGTTGCCTGGGATAAAGGGCAGCTTCCGCTGGTCAAGCGGCTCGACCCGCGCACCGCCTGATAAAGACTCGTAGTCTGCTGCACTGAATTTGCTGCTGTTTTCAGCCCTGGTCTTCAGGCCGAGGCAACCTGTAAAATTTGGTGTGGCGGATTGCTCGTTAGCGCATAATTTCGGCAATAGGATAAACAGATGCTTAGCAAATTGAGACGTCTTGCCAGCATCGCGCTCGCCGTGTTGAGCGTGACGTTCACAATTTTAGCGGTGGTAGGTTGCCAACCTGCGCCGAAACCGACAGCGACTCCGCGCCCTAGCCCAATTCCGGTGCGCGCAACGCTGCTGCCTACCCCGCTGCCCCTGCCTGCTGTTGATACTATCGATCCGAATACGAGCGCTACCCTGCGCCTGATCAGCGTGATTAAGACTCCGCTGGATGTGTACCTGGAAGGCGCTCAAATCGCATCGGCACTGGCCTACGGCGCACCCACTGATCCCGTCACGTTTGCGCCGAAGACGTACACGCTGCGCATTTTGACAACAGGTTTGAACGTCACGACGACGCAGCCGCTGGCAACCCAAACGATCACGCTGACAAATAGTCAGGCAGCGATCGGCGTCTTATATGGCAGCCCTGATAAGCCGCTGTTCACGCTGTTCACGGTGGACATCAGCACCATGCCCGCAAAACAGGCGCGGCTGGCCTTTGCCGAATTTCTGCCCGATAGTGGAACGCTCAATGTCAATGCCGATTCGCAAACGCTGCTAACCCTGAGCAGCATCGCGCAAATGAGCACTGCCGTTACGCAGCCGATCACGCTGCAAACGCTGACTTTTGTGCGCGATACAACGCCCGTCGCCACAAAAGCCGTCGCATTGATCGAGCGCCAATCGTATCTGGTGCTGCTGCTTGATCCCACGACGGTACTTGTGGTAGGCCTGCAAACGCGCGGCGAGACGCAGGTACGCGCGCTGCAAGCCAGTTCCGCGCTCGACACGGTGGACGTGCTGTTGAACGGTCAACCGCTCGCAGAAGGACTCGCTTACGGCAAAAACGGCGAGTGGCAGCACTTGATCACGCGACAATACACGCTCAGCGTTTATAAAGCGGGTGCCGATCGCAAAACCAGCAAGCCGCTTTACAGCGCGCTGCTTGAACTGACAACCGACGCGACAAGCGATCTGGTGCTGTTCGCGGATGGCACGACGATCAAGCACGCGTTAGTTGATGAAAATCTGACGCCTGTCGATGGAAATTTTGCGCGGCTCATGATCATCAATGCGGCGGCGGGCGCTAACAACCTGCAAACGTCGAATCGCGGCAGCCCGGTTGACAGCCTGGGACAAGTCGATTATACGCATAGCAGCACATCGGCTTTGTTCGGAGCGGGTGAAATCGCGCTGTCTTTTCAGGCGCTTGATCAGGCCAGCCCACGTATTATCGAATTGAAAGCGCCGCTCACCGTTGAAGTCGGCAAATCATACGTTTACGTGGTGACCGGCACCACCAACAGCATCCCGCCGATCGTCCTGATCACGGATGTGGGCGTCAGCACGCTGCCAACGGCAACACCGACCGGCATTCCGGCTTTTCAAGTCCGCTTTATCAATGCGTTGTCCGACAAAACGACCGTCGATCTGGTGCTCGACAATCAAGCGCTGTTCAAGAATGTTCAGCCCGGCAGCGGCACCCCGTTTACGCCCTTGCCCTCACAATCGAATACAGTTTTGCTGCGAAATTCGGGCAGCCAGACTATGCTTGATCAAGAAGGGCTGCGTACTATCAACACGGGTACGCTGCTGATGATCGCGATTGGTACTGCACAGTCGGCTAAGATCGTGCAGATCATCGATAATATGCCGCCCAATACGTCGAACGCAGTGATCGATTTTGTACACGCCGCGCCCGCTGTGACAGGCTTGCGCGTTGATACGCCGGTGAGCGCACCGAACAGCAGCATCAGTATCGACCAACCAACAGGCGTCCCGACTCAGCCTGTGCGTGCGCAAGAACTGATCGCGCATCTGATGTACGGTGACTTTTCGACTATGCGCACGCTGACTCCCGGCATTTATACGCTGGTTGTTCACGACGGCAGCACTAACGCCGTGCTCGGTCAGGTTGACAACGTCCAGATCGACGCGGAACGGCATTATGACATCCTGATTGTGCCGAGTGGTGGAAGCACGGGCAGCCCACTGATACCGATCGTGATCACCAGCGATCCGCCGCCTGTCTCATGAACGCATTATGATACAGCGAGCGATCCGGCGAACGACGGTACTTTTTTATCCTTCACTGACTGCATCGGCGGAGGTTTTGTGCAGGTATTGGTAACGGGTGCGGGTGGTTTTGTCGGAAACCATCTGCTCACTTTTTTACGCGATCAGCCCGACATGCAGTTGCATGGTACGCTCAGCCATGCTCAATCCGAGCACCCGCTTTTTGCAGGGTGGGCGCAGCCCCATGTACTCGATTTGCGCGACCCATCTGCCGTCGCGCATTTGCTGGAAGTGGTGCGTCCTGACCGTATCTATCATCTGGCAGGGCAAGCCTACGTCCCACGGTCTTTTGAAGCACCCTGGGAAACGATTGAAAACAATGTGCGCGGTCAGTTGAACCTGTTGCAAACGATTCACGATTTGCACCTGGAAACGCGCATTTTAGTCGCAGGTTCAGCAGAAATGTATGGCGCAGCGCAGCCTGCCGATTTGCCACTCAAAGAGACGCAGCCGTTCGCGCCGTCCAGCCCATACAGCGTCAGCAAAATCACGCAGGATATGCTGGCGCTGCAATATTTCACATCCTACGGCTTGTTTACAGTGCGCGTCCGCGCCTTCAACCATATCGGACCCGGCCAAAACAGTCGATTTGCGGTATCCTCATTCGCCGCGCAGATTGGGCGGATCGAACTCGGCCAGAGTGAGCCGATTGTATACGTCGGCAATCTGAGCGCTGAGCGAGATTTTACCGATGTGCGTGATATCGTGCGTGCGTATGTCATGGCGCTCGAACAGGGCCCAGCGGGTGCGGTCTACAATGTATGCAGCGGGACGGCGTACAGTATGCAAACCATTCTCGATCAGTTGGTGGCGCTGAGCACGCATCCGATCGAGATACGCACTGCTGCCGATCGCTTTCGTCCGGTCGAGATTCCGCGTTTAGTGGGCGATTACTCGCGCTTGCGACAACACACGGGTTGGCAGCCGCAAATCAGTTTAGAGCAAACTTTACAGGACGTGCTCACCGATTGGCGGCAGCGTCTGCGCATCCTGCATTGACCGAGTCGCACGGACTGAATCGTACTGGTCAAACTATCAACGGATCGAACGGTCCGATCATCCTTTACCCTGATTTTCCCATTTGTGAATGGGCGTGAGAAAGAACGGCAAAAACTATGGCTAAACATGCTTTAATCACTGGCATCACCGGACAAGACGGATCGTATCTGGCCGAGCTTCTGCTCGACAAAGGCTACGAAGTCTACGGTCTGGTGCGCCGAACCAGCACTATCACCTATGAGCGTATCCGGCACATTCAGGATCGGCTGCACCTGATCACGGGTGATATGCTCGATCAAACGTCGCTCACTTCGGCTTTACAGGAAAGCGAGCCGGAAGAAGTCTACAACCTGGCCGCGCAGAGTTTTGTACAGGCGTCATGGGCACAGCCAGTATTCACGGGTGATGTAACCGCGCTCGGCGTCACGCGCTTACTCGACGCGATTCGCCAGGTCAACGCGAAAATTCGCTTCTATCAGGCCAGCTCCAGCGAAATCTTCGGCAAAGTGCAGGAAGTTCCGCAGCGCGAGTCCACGCCTTTGTATCCGCGCAGTCCCTACGGGGTGGCGAAAGCATACGGCCACTGGATCGCCATCAACTATCGCGAAAGCTACGGCTTGCACGCCAGCAGTGGTATTTTGTTCAACCACTCGTCGCCGCGTCGTGGCATCGAATTCGTGGAGCGCAAGATCACCTACCATGTGGCGCGTATCAAACGCGGCATGACGCGCGAACTGCGCCTCGGTAACCTCGATTCACAGCGCGATTGGGGTTTCGCAGGCGATTATGTCAAAGCTATGTGGCTGATGCTGCAACAAGAGACTCCCGGCGATTACGTGATTGCCACGGGCGAGACGCACACCGTCCAGAAATGTGTCGAGATCGCTTTTGAATATGCAGGGCTGGACTGGCACGATTTCGTAGTGCAAGACCCGCGTTTCGTGCGCCCTGCCGAAGTGGACTTGCTGATCGGGGATGCTTCACACGCCGGGCAGGTGCTCGGTTGGGAGCCGGATACGGGCTTCAAAGATTTGATCGAGTCGATGGTTGACGCCGATCTGGAGCTGCTGGCGGACAGCCGCGTCACCCGCTAAGTGACATTAAGGGGACAAGCCAATTTTGTCCCCTTGATACGCCAATAGAACTTATCTAGCCTCAATATAAATCTGCACAATTTGTAAAAACCATCCAATAGTCACTATCGCTGCACTAAATAGCAGTCCATATGAAAAGCCAGCATTCTTTCTTATGCGAGACACGCCAACGGTTACAATCACCAATTCGAAGAATGAACATGATAAACAGTAAGGCAAACGCGCGGGAGACATGTTAGAGGCGTCGGAATAAGCAGAAGGTGCATTCCAAAGCCAATTGTATAAAAAGTAGGAAAAACTCAGGCTGACAACTAAAGTCAGCCAGAATATTGGCGTCTTGAGTATCTCAATATTATATTTCAAGGTTTTCTTTCCTGTGTGTATTTCATTGCAGAGGATAGATCGATTCTACCCTCTTACAACCTCTCGCTACGCCGACAACCCCATCAGTGCTTGCTTCAGATCATTGATCAAATCGTCGATATGTTCGATGCCAACGCTGAGCCGCACTAATCCCGGATCGACTGCCAGATCGCTGCTCGCGGTGCTGGCGTGCGTCATGCTGTACGGATGCTCGATCAAACTTTCGACGCCGCCTAAACTCTCGGCCAGCGCGAATAAATGCGTCCGCGAAACAAAGCGCTTGCCAGCATCCGCGCCACCGTGCAGCGTCAGGCTCAACATGCCGCCAAAATCGCGCATCTGACGTTTGGCGAGCGCGTGCTGTGGGTGGCTTTCGAGGCCAGGGTAATACACTGCCGCCACCGCCGGATGATCCTCCAAGAAGCGCGCCACTTGCAAGCCATTCGCGCTGTGCCGTTCCATGCGCAGCGGCAGCGTTTTGAGTCCGCGCAAGATCAAAAAGCAGTCGAACGGGCCGGGCACTGCGCCTGCTGCGTTTTGCAGGAACTTCAACTGTCGGAAAAGTGATTCGTCGCGCATCATGATCGCG
>Ga0209512_1005745_pt1 | contig 10182 bp, 8 predicted proteins | sample frozenSSSSmetaG_FD_184142 | JGI IMG/M metagenome (GOLD analysis project Ga0209512, IMG submission 184142) | Glacier valley bacterial and archeal communities from Borup Fiord, Nunavut, Canada, to study Microbial Dark Matter (Phase II) -... | ecosystem: Environmental > Aquatic > Freshwater > Ice >... | reverse complement strand
GGAAGGAAGTGAAGATGAAAATCAAATGGAAGCTGCAGAACCAGAAGTTAGAGAGGACAACGAAGTTAATTCATCAATTGAAGATCAACCTCAAGAAGAATTGTATAATTGGGAAAAATTAGAAAACGATGTTCCTGATTATAAAACACGATCTGATAATCATAGTGATGATGATGGGGATTCTTATACCATTCCAATGGTGCAAACACAAACTTTCAGAGAAGATTTAAAAGAACAGCTTCATTTATTAAATTTATCAGAAAGGTATTTAATATTTGCGGATTTTATTTTAGATTCATTGGATGATGATGGATTTTTACGTTTTCCACTGAATGATTTAGCAGATGACATTTCTTTTGCCCATAACTTATTCGTTGATGTTGAAGAATTAAAAGATATACTATTATTAATTCAAAAACTTGATCCCCCAGGAATTGGAGCTAGTGATTTGCAAGAATGTTTACTTTTACAACTCGAAGCAAAAAAAAATGCAGGCAAAAATGTTGATACCGCTATAATGGTTGTAAATGTATGCATGAATGAACTTGCTCATAAAAATTATGAAAAAATAAAAAAGATTCTTTCTTTGTCAAATGAAGATCTTAAAGAGGTAGTAGAACAAATTACTTCATTAAATCCAAAACCAGTTTCGGGTCAGGCTTCAGATATTCAAATTAATTTAAATATATACCCAGAGTTTAACTTATTTTTTGAAAACGACAAAATTGAAGTTTCTTTAAATAATAAAAGTAATCAGGAACTTCGTTTAAATAAATCATTTATGGATATGGCTCATGCTGCTGGAAATGATAAGCAAACCATACAATTTGTAAAAAGTAAAATAAGTGCCGCACAATGGTTTATTGATGCAATAAAGCAAAGAGAAAATACAATGCTCACAACCATGAAGGCCATTGCAATATTGCAACAGGAATATTTTATGACAGGTAATGAAAGAAAATTAAGACCAATGATATTAAAAGATGTTGCAGATATTATTGGAATGGATATTTCAACAGTATCCCGGGTAACAAGTACGAAATATGTTCAAACGCCATTTGGTTTAATATTACTAAAAAGAATGTTTTCCGAAGGATTAACCAATCAAGATGGTGCTGAAGTATCAAATAGAGAAATTCAAAACCATATTCAGGAAATTATTCAGAAAGAAGATAAAAATAATCCATTAACTGATCAACAAATTGTTGATGCACTTAGTCAAAAAGGATATAATATTGCCCGCAGAACCGTTGCAAAGTACCGCGAACATTTAAACATTGCTGTTGCAAAACTTAGAAGAGGTTTGTAAGCTTACCATTTTATTAAAATTTTAATTAAAAAGCATGTCAAAAAAAATATTAGTTATTGATGACGACACAGATATTTGCTTGTTGTTAAAAAGATTTTTATCAAAAAATGAATTTGAAGTTGAAGTTGCCTATAATGGCAGAAAAGGATTAGAATTATTAGAAATTTTTCAACCTGATTTAGTTATGACTGACTTTAAATTAGGTGATATTGATGGTGGCCAACTCTTGGTAAAAATAAAAGAAAAACATCCTGATTTACCAGTTTTAATTATTACTGGTTATTCAGATATTAAAGTAGCAGTAAATGTAATTAAACAAGGGGCATATGATTATATTACAAAACCTCTATTTCCAGATGAAATTTTAATTACTATTCGAAAAGCTTTAGATAACAATGTTGAAAATCAATTAAATCAAAAAAGCAATTCTTTCACATCTAATGAACCTTCAAAACATAAAATCAATAATCAGGCAGAAGGTTGTTTGTTTGGTGAAAGTGTTGAATCAAAACATTTAATTAAACAAATAGAATTGGTTGCCCCTACTAACTTTAGCGTAATTGTGTATGGTGAAAGTGGATCGGGAAAGGAAGCCATTGCACATGAAATACATAATAAAAGTAAAAGAAAAGATCAACCATTTATAGCGATGGATTGTGGTGCAATTTCAAAAGAACTTGCAGGAAGTGAATTATTTGGTCATGAAAAAGGATCTTTTACTGGAGCATTAAATCAAAAAATAGGTCATTTTGAATTAGCAAATGGAGGTACTTTATTTTTAGATGAGGTATCAAATCTAACTTACGATATTCAGGTTTCATTATTGCGTGTTGTTCAGGAAAGAAAGTTAAAAAGGATTGGAGGTACTAAAGAAATTTCGATAGATGTAAGAATTATTGTTGCAAGTAATGAAAAATTACTTGAGGCATGTAAAAAAGGTAAATTTAGAGAAGATTTATATCACCGTTTTAATGAATTTACTATTGATGTACCGCCACTTCGCGACAGGAATAGCGATATAATGATGTTTGCTGAATATTTTTTAAATAATACCAATAATGAGTTGGAAAAGGACATAAAAGGTTTTTCGCCGGATGTTATTGAAAACTTTATGACTTACCCTTGGTATGGAAACCTTCGAGAATTAAAAAATGTAATTAAGCGTGCCACTTTATTATCGGATGGGGATTGGATTGAAGCGAAATCATTACCATTTGAACTTTCAAACCATAGTAGATTATTATTTATGGAAAGCGGCTCAGAGCCAGATAACCAAGCTGAAGAAAGTTTATTAATTCCAAACTCTCAAAAACCAAATTTAAAATCTGCAGCTTCAGAAGCAGAATACGAAATGATTTTGAAGATATTAAAACAAGTAAATTTTAATAAAAGCAAAGCTGCCCGCTTATTAGATATAGATAGGAAAACGCTTTATAATAAAATGAAAAATTATAATTTGGAATAAGGTATTTAAGAAAATCTAAGGCTCTTTACTATGAAATGATAATATGTATCTGGAATCATTAATTCACAACAACAATCACGAATCGGATTTTAAAACATTTGATTCTTTTAGAAAAATTGCCAAACTTTCTCCATATATAATCTATATTCAAAAGGCATCTGACCAGTCTTTATTATTTATAAATAAAAGAGTAACTGACTTGCTTGGATATACTGAAGAAGATATAATTAATAAGGGTGGTAATTTATTAGAAGTATTATATGACCAAAATGATAAAGATTTTATAGTGAACTTAAAAACAAGCTATAAAGATGAAAATGATATTTTGGAATTTAAGGCTTGGGTAAAACACAAGAATGGAGGAAAACGGATTTTTAAAATCCGTACCATGATATATAAAGCAAATACTATTGGTGAAACAGAAGAAATACTTGGAATTGCAGAAGATATAACTGAAGAATATCAAGCACTTGAAAAATTAAAACGTAACGAAACTTTATTATCAGAAACAGAAAAATCTCTTAAATATGGAAGTTGGTATTGGAATGTGAATAAAGGTGAAGTAATTTGGTCAGCAGGTTTACTTAAAATATTTGGTTATGATACTATTGAGAATAATCAATTAGATTTTAGTTTTTTTGTTGATCATATTCATCCAGATGATAAAGAAAGTGTATTAAAAGGTGCTGATAATTTCCTCAAAACCGGAATAAACGACAATAATGATTATAGAATAATTACAAAAAGTGGAGAAATAAAAATATTAAATGGTAAGTCTAACATTATAGAAGGTACAAGCGAAAATCCAATTAAAGTTATTGGAAGTACTGCTGATGTAACAGAAATAAGAAAATTTCACGAAAAATTAATTGAAAATGAAGCCCTCCTTGCTGAGGCAGAAAAAATATTAGAATATGGAAGTTGGATATATGATATTGAAACTAATAAAGTAGATTGGTCGGATGGGCTATGGAGAACTTTTGGTTATGAACCACAAAGCTTTGAATTAGATTTCGAAAAATATTTAAGCTTAATTGATGAACGAGATGTTGAAAATGTAAGAGAAATGATTAATAATGCACTCACTAATCACGAATCGTATAACATCGAACATCGGTTAATAAAACCAAATGGGGAGGAAAGAATTATATCAGGTAAAGGAAGGCCAGTATTTGATAAAAACAATAAATTAATAAAACTTTTAGGGAGCACTGCAGATGTAACTCAATTAAGAATTGCTCAACAAGAATTAGAAAATAAAGTTGTGGCATTAAATAGATCTAATGTTGAGCTGGAACAATTTGCGTACGTTGCTTCACATGATTTACAAGAACCTTTAAGAAAAATTATAGCTTTTGGAGAAAGATCGGATTTAAAATTTGGAAATATATTAGGTGATGATGGCAAATTATTTTTATCAAGAATGATTAGCGCATCATCAAGAATGAAATTATTGATTGAAAATTTATTAAATTTTTCAAAAATTACAAAACACAACGCCGATTTTAAACCTACCGACCTTAATGACTCCCTAAAAAGTGCATTAAGCGACCTTGATATAAAGATTGAAGAAAAAAATGCGGAAATCAATTACGGAAATTTACCAGTTGTAGAAGCCATTTCTTCTCAAATGAATCAGTTATTTTTAAATTTGATTTCTAATGCTTTAAAATTTAATAAACCAAATCAAAATATTATAATTGATGTAAAACACGAAATGGTTTCACATCTTTTAAAAATTGAATTGGGTTTAGAATCAACTAAAGATTATTTAAAAATTGATGTCATTGATAACGGTATAGGTTTCGAGCAAGAATATGCTGAAAGGATTTTTGTAATTTTTCAAAGGCTACAGGGAAGATCAGAAGAAGGTTCTGGTATTGGATTGGCAATTTGTAAAAAAATTATAGAAAATCATTCAGGAAAAATATTTGCTACAAGCACTTTAGATCTTGGCTCGACTTTTACTGTAATTTTACCATTAAAACAACTTCAACTAAAAACACACCATTAAAAAGTGGAAAATATAATTTTAATGTCATGATGGAAATTGAAAAAGCAATACAAATAATAAAAGATAAAAAAAGTATTAATATACTTATAGCAGACGATGACCCAGATGATAGGCAGATGACCAAAGAAGCTTTAGAAGAAAATTATCTTCTAAATAGTTTACATTTTGTTGAAGACGGTGAACAATTAATTGATTATTTAAAAAGAAGGGGCAAATATCAGGATCCCTTAACTAGCCCAAGGCCAGGTTTAATTTTATTAGATTTAAATATGCCCAGAAAAGATGGAAGGGAAGCATTAAATGAAATAAAATCTGATCCAGAATTAAAAAGTATTCCTGTTATTATTTTCACAACATCAAAAGCAGAAGAAGATATTATTAAATCATATAACCTTGGTGTAAATTGTTTTATCACTAAGCCAGTTACTTTTTCCGGTTTATTAGATGTTGCCAGGTCTATTGGTCAATATTGGTTTGAAATAGTTGAATTGCCTAAAAGTTAATTTGAGAAAGGAAAAGAGATAAAAATGAATAATATTAGAGTACTATTGGTTGATGATGATGAGGATGATTATATTCTTACCATTGATTATCTGAATGAAATACCAAATACAAAATTCGAAATTGATTGGGCAAATAATTTTAATAGTGCTTTGGAATATATTCATACCAATGCACACGATATTTATATTTTTGATTTTTTATTAGGTGCTAAAACTGGTTTAGAATTACTTAAGCAAGCCTTAAAGGTAGGTTATGAAGGTCCAGTAATTTTATTAACTGGTAAAGGAGATCAAAAAGTAGATTCTGAAGCCATGCGTTTAGGAGCTTACGATTACTTAGTTAAAGGCGCCCTAGATTCAGAAAAATTAGAAAGAAGCATAAGGTATGCCCTTGATAAAGCAAATACAATAAAGGCATTAAAGGAAAGTGAACGCAAGTACAGAAATGTTTTTGAGCAAAGTAAAGATATGATTTACATCACCAATTCTTTTGGTGATTTTGTGAGCGTTAATAAATCAGGTACTGAATTACTCGGTTATTCCAATGATGAATTTTTCGATATGAAAGCTAATCAAATTTGGGACAGTGAGGTTTATAAAGAAATTTTTGAAATAAACATGGCTGAAAATGGTGAAATAAATGATTTTGAAGTTGTTTTAAAAACAAAGACTGATGAAAAGAAATTTTGTATAATTTCCGCAACAGCTCAAACAGATAATAACAATATTACTTATTATCAATGCATAGTGCATGACATTACTACTCGTAGAAAGACAGAGAGAGCTTCTACCTTGTCAGAAAAAATGGGCGCAACCAACAGGCTCGTTAGAACCTTAGCGCATGAAGTAAGAAATCCATTAACAAATATAAATTTATCGATTGAAAATTTAGAAAGTGAAATTAATGATGATCTCCTACAAGCCTACCTTGACATAATTAAAAGGAACTCTAAAAGAATAAATGATTTAATTACCGAGCTTTTAAATTCTTCTCGCCCATCAGAAATTGTTCTTAAAAAACATTCAATAATTGATATTGTTGAAGCCACTTTGCAAGAAGCTGCTGATAGAATTAATTTAAAAAATATAACTCTAGTAAAAGAATATGATTCGAATTGCAATATTGTATCAATTGATGAAAGCAAAATTAGAATAGCCTTTCTTAATTTAGTAATAAATGCCATAGAAGCAATGGAAGAGCATAAAGGAATTTTAAAAGTAAGTATTTCTTCAAAAGAAAGTAAATGTATAGTTAATATTGAAGATAATGGTGTGGGTATTCCAAAAGAAGATTTAAGTCGGTTATTCGAACCATATTTTACATCCAAACCAACCGGAATGGGCTTAGGTTTGGCAGCAACATTAAATATTATTCAATCACATAAAGCTCTTATTGAAGTTGAATCTGAAGTAGGGCACGGAACTAAGTTTAATATCGCATTCAACCTTGATGAATAGGAAATAATTTTAAGTTTAAACGTTAATTTTAAAAGAAAATGAAAAAGAAAATTTTAGTAATTGATGATGAAACCGTAATACGTGATAGTATTAAAAAAATTCTTGAAAGAGAAGGTTATGAAGTTGAAACGGTTGCCAATATAAGGGATGCTGTTGATAAAGTTGCTTTTACCGATTATGATTTAATTACTTGCGATGTAATGATTCCTGCCATTGGTGGTTTTGAATTAATTGATCAAATAAAAGCGGATCCAACCAAGAAAAATATTCCAATTTTAATGATTACAGGAGTTGATAAAGATATATTAGATATGACCCGGCATGAAGCAGATGATGTAATTACAAAACCTTTTGAATCAAAAGAATTAATTGAAAAAGTAAAAAAATTATTAACTGAAAACGCTTCTGTTGAAAGCAAATAAAAATATTTTCTTTTTTAAAGTACCGCAATCTTAAAAGAATGCGATACTTTTTTTTTATGTGAAAATATTTTAAATGAATAAAACCTTTACACCACATCAATTAATAAATGGATATTTAAATGGCTATTTCCCAATGGCAGATAGTGATACGGAAGAAATTTTATGGTACTCACCAGACCCAAGAGCAATTATTCCTATTAAAACTTATAAAGAGCAAAAATCATTGCGACCAATTCTTAATAAAAAAAAATTTGACATCCGGTTTAATACTTCTTTCGAAAAAATTATGGAAGGTTGTGCAAGTTTAAGAAAAGATGAAGAAGGTACTTGGATATCAAAAAATATAATAAAAAATTATTGCACCCTTCATCAACTTGGGCTTGCGCACAGTGTTGAAGCTTTTTATAATAATGAACTTGTTGGCGGTTTATACGGTGTTGCTTTAGGAGCAGCATTTTTTGGAGAATCAATGTTTTATAAAGTGCCTAATGCTTCAAAAGTTTGTTTTCATTATTTAATTGAAAGATTAAAAGAAAAAAAATTTGAATTATTAGACACCCAGTTCATGAATGATAATGTAATTCGGTTTGGAGCAATTGAAATACCAAAAGAAGAATATCTAATAATATTGCAAGAAGCTGTTTGTAAGAAAGTTAGTTTTATTTAGAAATCAATCAAGGGTTTCAGGGAAAATGCTTTTTGCTTTTTCTAATATAGAATCTGTTTTTTGTTTAACCTCAGTAATTTTTATCTTCTCACGTTCCAGGTATTTTACTTTTTTTCCTTCTTTCATTTCTTTCATATTCGGATCGAAATGGTGCATCCAATTCATCATTCCATTATCTGCGGTTTGCAAACCCATTAATAAAGAATCAAGTTTTAATTTTTCAACTTTAACATTCAATTTAGGATTTACTTTCGTTAAACTATCCAATTCATTTAATCTTCTTTTTGCCTTTCCTTTTAGTAGCATTATTTCATCCATCTTAGGCATCACATTATCATGCACATCCATTACTTCACTATAAAGTTTACCAGATGGAGTTAAATCTTCTTGGTCAGAATGTATTTCTTTCTTTTCACTACAAGAAAAAAATATAAACATAGAAAAAAGAAAAAACACAATAGCATTTTTATAAAAGACTTTCATTTATAATTTTTTTTTAAATTTTTATTTAATTATGAATATAACGATATTGATAAATCGATAAAATTATTTAATTTTTTTGGGTTAGGGATTGCAGTGGAAATCCTTTTTGTGAGGAACGAACAAAAAGATTGTAACGTAAAGCCCGGCCAAAGGCAACCCCCGAATATGTATTTTTATATTTAAACAAATTTTAAAAATTTAACTTAACAATCAACATTTAAAACCAAATTTATATCTTCTTCGGTTTCATTCCAAAAAGAAACCTAACAGGGTTATATGGCCTTATTAAAAATTCATAAATAACCAAACATAAAAATATAGTTACAACGCTTGTAAAAATAAATTTTATACTCATCTCATCATTTGTTTTAACAACATAATAAGCAAGAATAACAATAATAGTTTGGTGCAAAATATAAAAAGCATAAATCCCTTCATTTGCCCAGCTTAAAAATTTATTATTGAAATTGAGATATTTTTTTCCATATCCAAGTATTGCCATCACCCAACACCAGCCATTAAGAATTAATACCGCTCTAAAAAATATAAATAACCATCCGGATTCTGATTCATCTAAATCATTCCACCTAATTATATTTACAAAAAGTAAACAAAAAAAAGCGATTTTTAATGATAATTTTCTATTTTTTTCAATATCGCTCCACAAAGTATTGAGGTTAACAAAATAACCAAATAAGAAAAACAGAAAATAATAAATAAGCATTGTTAAATCTTTTACAATATTCTGCGGACCAGGATATTTATCAATTAATGTTATGTACACAAGTATTAAAGGAAGGGCTAAAAAATAAATGCTCAGCTTACTTACTAAATTTGAGAAAGAGTTTATAAAAGTTTTACCGGAATTACTTTTCCACCATAAAAATATCGGAAGACCAACAAGTGAATAGATAAATAAATAAGCAATAAACCATAAGTGGTGCCAACTAAAATTACCTTTTGGGTAAGGTTGAAAATGGAAAACGTATTTATAAAATTCCAAATACGAATATGTTTGTCCTTGTGTAAGCCTCTCAAAATAAATTTGAGGAGGAACAATTACGAGCATCCCAAACACAAGTGGAATAAAAAGCCTTTTAAATCTTTCCCAAATATATTTACCAGAAGTGCGCATACTTAATAAATAATAAGTACCAGTTCCGGAAATAAAAAATAATAAAGCCATTCTCCAACGTGATAAAAAAAACATCCATTCCTGAAAAATTTCACTTGTTGGGTTATTTTTAATATGCCAGCCCCAATCAGCAACGAAGATCATTCCTGTATGAAAAAAAATTAATAATACAATGGCAATAACCCTAAGCCAATCCAAATCATATCTTCGGGTGTTTTGTGTTTCTATTTCTGAAATCATTTCAGTTTCTTGTTTGGAATTAAATAATGTGTTCATGAGCATTTAAATATTTGCTCAAAAATGAAAAATAAAATATTCTATATAAGTATGCATTTGTAAGGATGTCGTTCATGCTTATAAGTTCGAACGTTAAAATACTTAGTAATTTGCCTTTTTATATTCAGACGGGGTTGTTCCTGTAATTTTTTTAAAAGAAGTATTAAATGATGATTTGGAATTATAACCAACTTTTTCTGCAACTTCTTCTATTTTAAGGTGGTTATTTTCCTTAGACAATAATATTTTTTTTGCTTCCTTAATGCGATATTCAGCAATAAATTCGAAAAAATTTTTTCCTAAGTTTTCGTTTAATATTTGTGATAAATGATGTGGGGAAACAGATAATTTTTTTGCAAGTTCGGGTAATGAAAAAGAACTGTTTTGAAATGATTTTTCTGTTTCCATAAAATCAATTAATTTTTTTAAAATATTTTCTTCCATTTCTGA
>Ga0209512_1005743_pt1 | contig 10184 bp, 9 predicted proteins | sample frozenSSSSmetaG_FD_184142 | JGI IMG/M metagenome (GOLD analysis project Ga0209512, IMG submission 184142) | Glacier valley bacterial and archeal communities from Borup Fiord, Nunavut, Canada, to study Microbial Dark Matter (Phase II) -... | ecosystem: Environmental > Aquatic > Freshwater > Ice >... | reverse complement strand
CGTTCGGTGGTGGTCGTTTTGCCCGCATCAACGTGGGCGAAAATGCCGATGTTGCGGTATTTGCTGAGGTCCTTCATAACGATAGTGGCTTCTGGTTGGCGGGCGACGTTTTCGCACCGGGGGCGGAATTCCTAGTCGAGGATCGCAGTTTGGCAATCATAGAGTCGGTCTCGCGGGCATTTTCCGGGATTTCGGCTTGCCCTGCGGCTTCAGATCATTCCGGCCGCGTGATCCCGATTCCTAGCAGGCAGACGTCGTCGTCGAAGCGCTGGCCTTCGGAAAAGGCGAGCACGCTGGAGAGAATGCCGTCGAGCAGGGATTCCAGCGGATCTTGGGATTTCAGACCGATGATTTCCATCAGGCGGTTCTCGAAAAACGGCTCGCCGCTCTGGTTCTCGGCCTCGAGCACACCGTCGGTGAAAAGCACCATCCGGTCGATCTCAGCCAGAGGGAGCGTGCGGGTCGGGTAACAGGCGCCCTTGATCAATCCGAGTCCGGGCCCTTTGTCCGAGCGCTCGCAGGCGATCTGGCGGACGCCGTTTCTGCCAGAGATGACCGGTCCGGGATGTCCGGCGCAGGCGTATTCGAAAGTGCCGGCGGCGAGGTCGATCACACCGAAGAAGGCGGTGGCGAACATGGTGGTGCCGGCGCGTTCGAGGATCGCGGCGAGGCCGTCGTTGAGGCCTTGGAGAAACACTCCCGGCTCGGAAGTCTGCGCGCGCTGCTTTTCTAGCAGCCCGCGGAGCATCGCCACGATGAGCGCCGAGCGGACGCCGTGGCCCATCACATCGCAGATCAGTAAGCCATAACTGTCCTCGCTGACCTTCATCACCTCGAAAAAGTCACCGGCCAGTCCGGAGATCGGGATGTAGCGGGCACCGAAGTTCAGATGGTACCGCTTGTTCTCCGTCGCGCCGGGAATCACCTCACCGGCCAGCGCCTGCTGGATTTCCCGGGCCAGCAGGACCTCCTCCTCATACGCTTCGTTTTTCAGCCGCAGTTGCAGGGCGAGATCGTTGGCTTCGCGCTCGGCTTGGACGAGCCGGGTGACGTCGCTGGAGACACCGAAAGTGCCTTTGATTCCCGCGTTCCGGTCGCGCCAGGGAAATTTCGACGTGATGACCCAGGTCTCGGCCGCGCGCTGCCACGTTTCATGTTCGAGCAGGTCGATGACCGGTTTGCCGGTCGCAATGATGCGCTGCTCGTCGTCGTAGGCATTTTTCCAGTGCTCGTATTGGAAAAAATCCCGGTCGTGCTTGCCAGTGAGTTCGCTGGAATCGGCGCAGCCCATCCCCTCGGCGGTGCCTTGGTTCGCCATTACGAAATTCGAATCCAGATCCTTGAAATAGACCTTCAGCGGGATGTGGTCGATCAACTGCTTGAGCAGGTAACGCTCCTCCTCCACCGCCGCCTCGGCCGCCTTGCGACGGCTGATGTCGATCATCGAGCCGGCGATGCGGATCGCCCGGCCATCGCGGTTGCGCATGACGGTGCCGCGGATTCTCAGCCAGCGCCAGAAATCCCCGCCGGTGCGGACGCGGGCATCCACCGCGAGGGTTTCCGGGCCCCCGTCCAGCAGTGCCAGAGTGACCGCGCGTTCGAACGCCTCCCGTTCCTCCGGCCAGATTTGTGCGTAAGGCGGCAGGAAAAGGTTGGGCGCGTGGTCTTTTCCGCATTCGAGAAACTCAAGGATCCGGCGGGAGTAATAGATCTTCGTCTGATCCGTCGCCCAGTCCCAGATCCCTTCATTCGATGCCCGGAGCGCGAGTTCGAGCCGCTCCAGTTTCAACCGGTCGCGCACCGGAGTTGTTTCTCTGTCCTCATTCATGTCGCTAGCAGGATGGCGGGTTGTCGCGCGGATCGCAACCGGATTTCCCATGCGTTTCCGGCTTGCTTCGCGGAGGCACCGGGCGTTGGTTCTTGCCGCGATGGAGGAATCCCTGATGCGAACTTTGGCGAGACCGGTCCGGCTTGATGGCCTGACACCCGTGGAGGTGGCCGGGCGCTTGCGGCATTTGGACGGCCTGGTGTTTTTCGACACGGCGGGTAATTTCCCCTCGGGGACTTCCCACCCAATTTCCGTGATCGCCGCCCGCCCGTCGCGGGTTTTGAAAGGCAGCATCTTTTCTTCCGATGACCGGGAAAACCTCCGCGCCGCACTTGCTGCCGGCCCAAAGCTGGCGGGCGACCGCGGTTTCCCGCTTGGCGGGCTCTGCGGCTGGGTGGCCTACGAGGGTGAATTTGTTTTCGGCGATTTCCGGGAAATGCTGATCTTCTGCCACGACGACCAAACCTGGTGGGAAACCGGCCGGCTCTCCGAATGCCTGTGCGCCCCCCCCGATGCCCCAGCGGAAATCGGGGATTTCACCGCTGCCACCTGCCGCGAGGATTTCACCCGCAACGTGCGCCGCGCCAAGGACTGGATCGCAGCAGGGGATGTCTATCAGGTGAATCTCTCCCACTCCTTCGAGTCCTGCGTTTCCGGCGGTCCGCTCTTCGGACTCTACGAAACCCTCCGCGAGGCCTCGCCCGCGCCGATGGCCGCCTATCTGAATCTCGACGGCCGGGAGATCCTCAGTTCCTCACCCGAGACGTTTCTGAAAATCTCCGGCCGCGGCATCGAGACCCGCCCGATCAAGGGCACCCGCCCGCGTTTCTCCGATCCCGACGAGGACCGCCGTTCCGCCTACGAGCTCCAGACGTCCGCCAAAGAAATTTCCGAGCTCGTCATGATCACCGACCTCCTGCGCAACGACCTCGGCCAGGTCTGCGAGTTCGGCAGCGTCGCCGTCGCGGAAATGCTCCAGCTGGAAACGCTCGCCCAAGTCCACCACCTCGTCTCCACCGTCACCGGCACCCTGCGCCCGGATATCGACACCGCGGCCGCCCTCGCCGCCTGTTTCCCCGGCGGCAGCATCACCGGCGCGCCGAAAAAGCGCGCCATGGAAATCATCCGCGAGCTCGAACAATCACCGCGCGGCATCTACTGCGGCGCCATCGGCTGGCTCGGCTACAACGGCGAAAGTTCGCTCAACATCGCCATCCGCACCCTCGTCCGCAGCGGTGACCGGCTGGTCTATCAAGTCGGTGCCGGCATCGTCGCCGATTCCGATCCGGAGAAGGAATACGAGGAAACCCTCCACAAAGCCGCCGGCATCCGACTAGCAGTCGAGCGTTGGCAATCATGACTTCAGCGTGGTTGCGGCGTCTCGTCGCATGGTGTCAGGAGGGGCGGAATCCGTCCGCCCAGCCCATGAAAAGGCCAATGTGAGGAGGTAAACCAAGATTCATTGTCATCTCATGGACACGGCGGACGGATTCCGCCGCTCCTTGGTTTTTTCAAAGCTTCCTATTTGGCCCGGCTGGGCTAATCTGGATTCAATGAAACAGGTCAATATCATCAACCTCGACGATCCCGCTGGCAAGACCGTGGGCCGCCGCAGGCGTCCGATCAACCCGCTCGCCATCGCCGATGGCCTTCAGGAGTTCATCAACGATCAGTTCAAGGAAAGCGGTCACCGCCTGACGCCCAGGGGAGTCTTCCGTTTTCATTCCCACGAGGAGGCAGACGCATGGATGAGGAATTCGATACGACCGAAGAAGGACTAACATCGCGCGCCCCCCGGCAAAAGGATCTGGCAGATCTCGCCAGTGAGCTGAACCGGTTGGGAGCCGAATACATCGTCATCGGCGGTTTTGCGATCATCGTCTCCGGCTACGCCAGATCCACCATGGACCTCGATCTCGTCATCGCCACCGATCCTGAAAACGAAGCCAAGGTCTATAAAGCCCTCGAATCTCTCCCGGACAAAGCCGTGCTCGAACTCGAACCCGGCGAGATCGCGAAATACACCGTCGTCCGTGTCGGCGATGAAATCTGTGTGGACCTCATGGCCTCCGCCAGCGGCATCGGTTACGAAGAAGCTTCGAAAGACCAGATCATCCGCATGGTCGGCGGCGTCCCCATCCCCTTCGCCTCCCCGCGCCTGCTCTATCGGATGAAGGAAAAAACCCACCGCGAAAAAGACCGCGCCGATCTTCAGTTCCTTCGTGAGAACTACGCCGAGGAGATTTTCGGCAAGAGTGAACAGATGTAAGTTTCGTCAGAATCCAAGGCCCGGAATGCTCGTTTGCCGGGATTGCCCACATCTGCTGATCCTATCGAGCTAGATACAGGCTCGGGAAACAACCGGGCAGCCGCGGATTTTCTCAGTTCTCGGAATAGAGTTCCGCCAACTTCTGGCCATATCTGCCGACCGGATAGCCCTGCTTCGCAAACTGGGGAAGGATGCAAGCTCTCCCCGAATCTTCGCCGCCGGACTGGAGCATGATGTTGACGATTTCGAACTCGTGCTTGGTCCACGTTCCATCGTTCTTCTCCAGTCTGAAATTGTGCGTTTTCATCGGCCTGGAAAAAGGAGCCAGCAGCTTCGTGAAAACCCGTCCACAGAAGATGATGTGCTTTCTCTCAACCGCGCATATCAAGCGGATGATATCTTCCACGAATGGCTTGAGGTTCTCAATTAGCTTGCCGTGAAAGTTGAAATCCGGCGACCCGTAGGGAATCAGTTCCAGTTGCAGTTTCTCGTCGATCACACGCCGCAGGTTTCCCCTTTCATCATCCTCCACGAAAGGAATTACCCCGAGTGGCTTGAGGAACCTGACCTGTTTGTGATCGAAAGGTGACTTGTGCTTGCCGGATGACTTGGGCCCGTAATGCCGTTCGCCGAACTTTTCGTATGCCTGCCAGTAATCATCAAAAGTGACATGCTCGCATCTAGCCCCGTATTGATTGGGATTTCTCTTAGGGTTCAGGTGTATCAGGACGATTGCAGAGTCGAGATCTCCGGCGAAATGATGCGGATTGGCCACATCGAAATAATTTGAACCCATAGCTTCGTTCAAGCTTTGGGCGCGTGCACAAACGCCATCCTGTTTCCATTGTTCGAAATCCAATCTAACTTTTTCGATGAAGGAGGAGCGGTGTTCTCTTGGGGGCATTGGCTGACGGGCCGGTGCCGACAGCTTCATGAAAAATTCCGGATGACGCAAGCGATCATCCGCAGTCCGCAACCTTAATCTATGCGATCTCCATGGAAATGGTACCAGTCGATGAGGTTCCAACAAACGAGCACAAGTCAGAAATTTGTTATGGGAGAGCAGTAAAGTCAGATGCTGCATTTCCACAACGCCTCACCGATGCAACGCCTCAAGCACCGCCTCCGGGTGGCATTCGGCGACGCGGAGGAGGGCGCGGGCGGTTCCTTCTGGGTGGCGGTGCCCTTGTTCCCAGTTTTGCAAGGCCCGGGGGCTGATGCCAATGAGGGTGGCGAACTGGGTCTGGCTGAGGCCGAGTTTTTCGCGGATGGCCTTGGCATCGGGCTCCGGTAGGCTGCGCCCGGACGAGTCTGACCACTGGAGCGTGGTGGTGCGCGAGGCTTTCTTTCTGCCGCGCAGGATAGCACCGCCTTCCTTGAGGCTGGCGGCGAGTTGTTGAAAGAGCTCGTCTTTCATGGATTTTTCATCCGTCAATGACGTGGTTGTGTCAATGCCGGGATCGCGAGCCGTGCGGCCGGAGCCGTCACGAAGCAGGTGAGGCGCTTTTGGCAGTTCGCCTTGAAGGGTGATCGGCACTTGCCAAGTTCCGGACGGGTTGACCGGAGATCAACCCTCCTCATCGAGCGGTCATGCCGGAATCCGCCTTGCCATCCGCCGGTGGAATCAGGGATGATTCCTACCGTGCCGTTACGCTTGCCACGTTGCGCGATTTTGATAGATCGAGTTATTAAAGAAAAACCCTGAACGAAATGGACATCCTGTTGGTAGAAGATGAGGAACAGCTCGCCGCACTGGTGCAGCGGGCACTGGTGCGTGCGGGACATGCCGTGAGTACAGTGGGCGACGGCCACAAGGCGCTTAAAATGGCGACCGCCACCCACTACGACCTCATCCTGCTGGACGTGAACTTGCCGGGCATCGACGGCTTTGAAATCCTCCACAAGATCCGCGCCGCCAGCCTGCCGGTGCGCGTGCTGATGCTCACCGCCCGTTCGGAAATCGGCGACCGTGTTGCCGGTCTCAAGGCGGGCGCGGACGACTATCTGACGAAGCCTTTCGCAATGGAGGAACTGCTTGCCCGGGTGGACGTGTTAGGCCGACGTGGCGGCGCTCCGGAACCTGAGGCGGTGCTGCGGGTGGGCGAGCTATGCATGGACACCGTGAAACGCCGGCTCTCGCGCGGCGAGGACCGGGTGGAGCTTTCGCCCCGCGAGTTTGAAGTGCTCCAGGTCTTCATGCGCGAGCCGGGCCGGACGTTTTCCCGTGACGAGATCTGCGAGCGCATCTGGGAGCGCGAGCATGAATATGACACCCGCACCGTGGAAATCTTCATCATGCGCCTGCGCAAGAAACTCGACAAACCTGGCGAGGAATCCGCCATCGGCACCGTGCGCGGCGTCGGCTACGTCATGCGTCTGCCGCGATGAAAACCTGGTCACTTAAAGTCAAGGTCGGTGCCTACGCGGCCCTGCTCACCGTCATCTCGCTGGCGGCGGGGATTTCCATCGTCATGGGCATCCTCTATTACAACCAACTTGCCGAGCTCGACGAGGAGCTGGGTGGCGAGGTGAAGGAAATGATCTGGGATTTTCAACATCTCGCCAGCGCGCCCCAGGATCCGAGGGCGGCGATCACCGGGGAAATGATCCCGATGACCCTGCGCGATCATTATCTGGTGATCCGCGGACCGGAAGGGCAGATCCTCTATCGCTCGCCGAACCTGCTCGACCTGTCACCCGGTGGTGAAACCGGCACCCGCTACACGATGCGCATCGGCAGGAAAAACTGCCGGCTCGGAGTGGTGCTTGAGGGCGGCTATCAGGTGACCATCGGCAGCTCGCTTTCGGCCATCGAGCGCTTCCAGCGCGACCTGCGCCGCAGTCTGCTCATCGCACTGCCGGTGGTCGGGCTGGTAGTGTTCGTCGGCGGGCATTTGTTAGGCCGGCGCGCGGTCGCTCCGGTGGCCGGCCTATCCGATGCGGCGGAACGGATCAGCGCGACCTCGCCGAAGGAACGCCTGCCGCTGCCGCAGTCCGGCGATGAGATCGCACGCCTGACGGAAGTGCTCAACCGCAGTTTCGACCGCCTCCAGACCTCTTACGAATCCGCCACGCGCTTTTCAGCGGATGCTTCCCATCAGTTGAAAACGCCGATCGCCATCCTGCGAGCCGGGCTGGACCATCTGGCAGGTGAAAAGGGGCTGACGCCCTCGCAGCTTTCCGAAGTTTCCGTACTCCGCCAGCAGACGCGGCGTCTCACAGCGCTGATTGAGGATCTGCTCCTCCTCGCCCAAGCCGATGCCGGACGCCTGCAACTGGAGTCTGCCGAACTCGATCTCAAACCGATGATCGAGGCCGCGCTGGATGATTTGCAGACGCTGGTGCTGGAGCGGGGGATCACGGTGGAAAAAGAGCTGCCGGGCGAACTGCTCACCCTCGGCGATGGTCGGCGCGTGCGGCTGGTTTTACAGAATCTCATCGAAAACGCCGCGAAATACACTGAGGAAAACGGTTTTGTAAGAGTGCGCGCATTTCACGAAAGCGACTGGGCCGTGGTCAGGATCGGCAACTCCGGCGGCACCATCACGCCGGACGACCGCGAGCGGATTTTCGAACGCTTCCGCCGCGGCTCCGCCGTCGGGGAAAACGTGCGCGGTTACGGCCTCGGTCTGAACATCGCCCGCGAGCTGGTCCGCGCCCACGGTGGGGAGTTGAAATTGTCCTCAGCGGATGAAGGCTGGACGGAATTCGAATTCCGCCTGCCGATGGTGCCCTTCGATCCCCGGATCTGATGTTTTTCTGGGCGGAGCTGCCGCGTTCTCTATACTCGCCGCAGACGATGACCCGCCTTTCCGCGCAATTTCCCGCTGCTCTCAAGTGGCTCGCCATCCTCCTTCCGATGGCGGCGGTGGTCGGCACGGCGTCCGCATTTTTCCTGTGGACGCTCGATGAGGTCACACGGCTCCGCTTTGCGAACCCGTGGCTGCTCTATCTGTTACCACCTGGCGGACTGATGATAGGCCTGCTCTATCACCACTACGGGAAATCCGCTGGCGGCGGGAACAATCTGCTCATCGACGAGATCCACCAGCCCGCCGCCGGAGTGCCGCGGCGGCTGGCACCGTTGATTCTGCTAGGCACGTTGGTCACGCATCTGTTCGGCGGTTCGGCCGGACGCGAAGGCACGGCGGTGCAGGTGGGCGGCGGCATTGCGGGCAGTTTCGCGCGTGTTTTCAAACTCGATGAAGCCGACGTGCGTGTCCTGCTGATGGCCGGCGTGGCGGCGGGCTTCGGCTCGATTTTCGGCACGCCGATCGCCGGCACGGTCTTCGCGCTGGAGGTTCTGGTAATCGGCCGGATGCAGTATGACGCGCTGGTTCCATGTTTCATCGCCTCTGTCGTCGCGGACTGGGCGTGCCATTCGTGGGGCATCGGTCACACCCCATACCACGTCGCCGTCACATCCGGCAGCTTCCACGCCGAGCCGCTGCTGATGGGAAAAGTGATTCTCGCGGCGGTCGCGTTCGGTCTGGCGAGCCTGCTTTTTTCCGAGTCGTCGCACAGGCTGGGAGCAGCGTTCAAGCACTTCATCCCGCGTCCCGAACTCCGCCCGGTGGTTGGCGGGCTGATGGTGATCGGCCTGGTTTTCCTCGCCGGCACTCCGGACTACCTCGGTCTCGGCGTGTTGGGAAACCGCCCGGATGCGGTTACGCTGCCGGCGATGTTTGGGAGTATGCAAATTCCGGCGTCGGCGTGGTTGTGGAAGCTTGTTTTCACGGTGGTCACCCTCAGCGCCGGATTCAAAGGCGGCGAGGTAACGCCGCTGTTTTTCATCGGTGCGGCCTTGGGAAATGCCCTCGCCCACCTGCTCGGCGCGCCGGTCGATTTATTCGCCGCCATCGGCTTCGTCGCCATCTTCGGCGGGGCCACCAATACCCCGCTGGCCTCCACCATCCTCGGCATGGAACTCTTCGGCGCGGGCAACGGCCTCTACATCGCCACCGCCTGCATCGTCGCCTACCGTTTCAGCGGCCACACCGGTATCTACACCGCCCAGCGCCTGGCCATCCCGAAATTCCACGCTTTCACCCGCGACAAGTGACTTGCCTGCCGCCGCCCCGTCCGCTATCCACTGCGTCCGCCCACGCGGCTCCGATGCCCCCGTAGTTCAATGGATAGAACAAGGGTTTCCTAAACTCTAGATTCAAGTTCGATTCTTGACGGGGGCAGTCTTTGAAAACCGCTGCAAACCTTATGAAATATAAGATTTTTTGAGGTCTTTAAGTTGCGGGGAGTTGCGAAGAGTTGCACGGAATAGCACCGAATTGCGCTGAATTGAGCGTTTTAACCGTAAGAAACCGTAAGGCCTAGGAGGCTGATGATCGTCGATGCTGCGCCTTCGTAGATCGCCTCAATCCGAAAGCAAAATGGTGGCCGCCTGCGAAGACTGACTCGCCGATTGCAATCACTCCAGAGTTCCCCGCCTGAAGCGCTTAGAAAGAAAGCCAATCCCTGAATAAAAAGCCCATGGCTGAAATCCTTATTTTAAAAGGCTTTGTGGCCTTTCGGTCTTTTCCCCGGTCGATGATGCCCGCAAAAAGGCGGGTTCTAATAGATACCTTTTCCCGGTCCTGGATGAGAGTGGATGGCAATCGCTTGGCTTCTGGAGTTCCGACTCCCCTGAATTTGAGGGGCGAGGGGAGCAAGCACGAGTCGCGAGCTTGACCAGGTGCGATGCTCTCGCTGTGGATCTCAGCGATCGCTGGAATGGCCGGGGCCATTGATGCGGCCGCCGGCAGTTGGCTCTCACCTGGCCCATCTTTAGCAGTTAGGTATTTAAAATTGCCGAAAAACCACTTTTTTGACGCTCAAAAATTACGCAACTCGTTCAGGTTCAGCAAATCTAACATTTGGAATCCCAAATGCAGTGCCATAATTTATATTTTGTTCTTGCGTCGTCCCCGTTCCCATGCTGATCCTACGGGTCATGTTCATTCGGTAGACCCAAACGCGATCTAACGGCATCAGCGACTCCTATTCCACCTATCGCCTCGTCGAATCAAGAAGGGTCGGCAAGAAGGTCAGCCAGCACACTTTGCTCAATTTGGGCACGAATTTCGACCTCCC
>Ga0209512_1005742_pt1 | contig 10184 bp, 7 predicted proteins | sample frozenSSSSmetaG_FD_184142 | JGI IMG/M metagenome (GOLD analysis project Ga0209512, IMG submission 184142) | Glacier valley bacterial and archeal communities from Borup Fiord, Nunavut, Canada, to study Microbial Dark Matter (Phase II) -... | ecosystem: Environmental > Aquatic > Freshwater > Ice >... | reverse complement strand
CCCCCCAAAAAAGAAAAGAAAAACTCCCGCTTCGTTCCAGATCATATGATAGCTCCTGCGTGCACCACCTAAACACTCTAATCGAATAGCTTCGCCTTCTTCGGCGACTGCAGACCGTTGCATTTCTTGGGCGCCGACAGACTCAAGAGGAACACGAACTGCTCATGTCCCTTCGCTTTCTCCCTCTCCTTCCCTCCTGAAACTTGCTTCTCCTCTGTAGGGGCCTTGTCACCCTCAATCGACGGCTTCTGCTCCTCCTCCGCAAGAGTCTTCTCACCCTTGATTGCCTTATCGTGTTCCTTTTCGATCTCCTCCACGTTCACATCAGCAATGCCATCACCGCTCTCCGTAAAGCGCCACATCACGCCCAGTTCTCCTCTGACAATAGCCGTCCCCCAGAGCGCAACAAGCACGCCTGGGACCAGATACAGCAGCGCAGGCTGTGCATGGTTCCACACATTGAGAACCACAAGCGTAGCCAGCATCCCGACCACATACCCAAGTAAGGAAGCATGGAAGTACGTCTTCCTGAAAGCTGCATCGGCCAGGCTCACGGATCGAAGCGCTGGCGCTGAGGATGTCCAGTATAGATCCCCAATCTGCGAGCTTGTTGGCGTCTTGTACGGCGGAAGTTTGTTCTTAGGCAGACTCGACCCTTTACGCAGGTAATGAAGGTACAGATCAAATCGCAGCGCCAGCCCAATCATAATCCCAGGGAGTACGATATCTCCTAGTCCTAGCATGCCGCCGCGCTTTGGGCCGGGAAGCACAAGCTTGATCGGCACATCGAGAGAAGTCGCAACAGTGACCATGAGGGGCGTGTAGAAGACCATAACAACGTCGTAGACGAACAGCCCAGCAAGCACAAGAGTGCCAGTCCAGAATGTAGTCGGTGACATGAGCTGCAGAGTTCCGTAACAGAATCCAAAACCCATGAGGTTGGTGAGGTACCACGGCCGTCCCAGAATATTGTAGGCAGCGATGGACGCAACTCCAATGAGGAAGCCAAAAGCATCATTGAGGCGGATACGGGATTTCACCATCGGTAAAGGGTGAATGTAACCGCGGAAAATCCAGCGTTGGTGGAAGAGAGTTCGGAGAGCCCAGAGGCGTTTGGTAGTCGTGTTTGAAAAGCTGATCTGGGAAAGAAGACCGGGAAAGGGATTTGTCTTTTCTTCTTCAAATTTGCGATGGAGATGCGTCCTTGGATTCTCAAGTGGTGAATCGGTGACTTGAGCGGAGAGGATGGGGTCGATGTAGTAGATCTTTCCATTTTGTGCCCACAGGTTTGGAAACATGATTGATGTACCAACGTTCAACGCATCTGTTGCCAGTCTCCCAACTCCAAATACCCCGAGCAGCGAGAAATAGTGTCCCAGAATCCTGTTCAACAGTGTCGGATCCTTGAGCCATTGGATCAGATAATAGAGTCCTGCAAGCGTAAAGCCCGCAAGGACGGGAAATAGAATAGCATCGGAAGGCTGAAGACCCTCAACTTTCTGCGGCACGTCCAGCTCATCTTCGTCTTCTTCTTCTTCTTTCTCTTTGAGGGCCTTCTTCCGTGGCTTCGCAGCCGACGGCGGACGACGTAATGAGGCATGCGCGCCAGCATAGATGGGAAACAAGGCTGCGAGAAGGAGATGGGTGTACATCTGTGCCAAGTCCCTCTCTTGCCACAGGTAATAGCCCCATTCTCCAAAGGCTTGGAAAATGGTACTGTTGCCCTCCATAACGGTCTGTTCAAGCACTATGTACTGTGTACTGTGTACTGTGTACTGTGCAAAAGCTATTTGATGTTGACTTGCTGAGGAAAAGAATAGGAAAGCAATGTCGAGGAGAAGAGTTGTGTAAATTCGCAGGCAAAGTAGATAGAGTATTGGCAAGAGGACGGCACGATGTCTGTCATCAACACACTGAGCCACAAGGCGCCACAGCCTTGCCTTCAGACAAGCGGGAGCTAAATTAGCATTCTGTCAGCCTTGTGGCCAGGAACCAAATCCATCAATTCATCATAGGCCTGAGCTGAGTGATACTACATACTCTACTGTACATTCTATGACCATCCTATGATATTAATATATTAATTTGTAGACAGTAACTCTGATTTCCGGATCTGCTAGTTGGTCTCCTCTGTTTTATCCAGTGCTTGAACCCGCTTCCTCTGAGCAAACCGCCAGCATGACGTCGAACATAGCTTTGGAAACCACAATGGTATGCCCAAGTCAACCCCGCTCTCATCGCAATAGTCCATAGCTGATGATGTAGGGTACAATTGTGGTAGAGCTCTATGGTGAGCATGCGCCAAAGGTAGAGTATTTCCCCATTACGGCTGTTGTATCTACCTCACTGACCTCTCTGCTCAAGACATGCAAGAATTTCCAGATCCTCGCTCAGCGAGGCTACTATAACAACCTCCTGGTCCACCGCATCATTCCTAACTTCATGATCCAAACTGGCGATCCAACCGGCACTGGCCGCGGCGGCACTTCAATCTATGGCGACAAGTTCGAGGACGAGATCTCGCCAGCGCTGAAGCACACTGGCGCCGGCATCCTCAGCATGGCTAATTCAGGGCCAAACACCAACGGCAGCCAGTTCTTTATCACGTTGGCGCCGACGCCATGGCTGGATGGGAAACATACCATTTTTGGGAGGGTGACGAGGGGATTGGGTGTGCTTAAGAGGATGGGATTGGTGAAAACAGGAGCGGAGGATAGGCCGGTGGAGGAGGTTAGGATAATGCGGGCGTATGTGATCGAGGAGGTTGCTGGGGAGGAGGCATGAATGAGGTAATGGCATCTGGCTGGAGAGAATTGTGGTTGCGCAACCTATCATGAAGGGCGTTCAGGAGTAGAAGATGTTACACAGCTAAGGTATAAATATAGCTGGATGAGGGTCATTCACCAATAGATCTCCATAGTGACAAGTCCGTCTATCACTTGTCATAAGTGCACAAGAATATATCAGTAGCTGCCAGAAGTCTCGCAGTACACTCCGTATCTACCTTCACGAATGACAATCTCAGAGTATGTTTTATTGAAACAGAGTGGTCATGACTGAGGAAACATATGTGATTGCCAAACTATATGCACAACGACTTTGATTCCTCCCGCCATGATTATGAAGAATCCAGCGTCCCTGAACTCCCAGTATCATCCTTCTGCGTCGCCTTTCCCTTCTTATCCTCGCGGGCAATTCCCGAACTCGGGCGTTGATCGACAGTCTTTCCATCTACTGTGACCTTGCCGGATTTCCATTTTTTGACAACACCCTCTCCATATTTCTTCTTCTGCGGATTAACTTTGAGCTGTGGTATCTTCTTAATTTTCTTCTTCGGACTCTCTCTATCATCTTCATCTTCATCATATTTTACGTCCTCAAGGTTCTCAAGCGAACGTTTCTGAGGACTTACTTTTATGGCGGGTGTTGACTTCCGACTCACTGGCGGCGTTATGCCGGATTGCCCGTTGATCTTCATGATAGCCGCTCGCCCGCTGGCCCTTCCTCCACCTTTCAAATGCCCATTCAAATGCCTTGCAAAAACTCTTACATTGACCAGACGAGGACATCGTGGACACTCAACATTGGGAAATATAGTTGCTGGTTTCGGCTTTTGTTCGATCGGCGGAGGCGAAGGTGCAGGAGATTCAAATGAGGAGTCCGCGCCGTCAATCTGGCTGTTATTCACAGATAACAGGCTTGCCGGCTTCGGTTTTTGTTTGCGTGTAGACCCCGAGTCGTCCTTAGCGAAAGGAAGTCCATATATATCATGCCCTGGTTTATCAATGTATGGGTGTCTCTTGCAATATTCGATTCCCGGTTCCGGATTTCGAGCACCATTGCCATCTGTAGGATGAAGGAGTGTGGGGAGACCGCATTTTGAACAGCGAATCTCGTGGATGGTTGCTAACGGGTTGCCTTTAATTGTGACAATCCCATCTTCGTATATGGCAGCGCCGTTCTCTATTCGTTGGGGTATGTGCCTCGACTTTGAGGATGAGGACGGAGTTGGAAGGTCTGAGAATGTTTCGGCTGCTTCTTGTTCTATTACTATAGCTGCCGTATTCGCTTTTGCTATTCGTTCGCCTCGGTGGGCTTTTAGGACTATGTCGTGGATAACATTGTAAAGTACATCATCGAGGATTGGATATGCCTGGGTTCCTCACATATTAGCCATGAGAGTTTTTTTACGACAGTAAAGAAGGCGAACACTGACATATGTGTCTATGCTATCGAGTGGTTCCCCATCTTGAGGGACTATTATGCCAGCTTGCTCTTCGTCATCGCTGCCATCCGAGTTCATGTTGTTGTTCTGTGGATGTCCCGTACAAGGCTGCCTCGATACATTGGCCCAAGGTACTCTACTCTACCCAGCAAGCCTCCGTCCAAGAATTTATATAAATCGTCGGGGACGAGTCTGCAAAAGATTAGCATACGACTATCTTCCTCCACATGGGCGAGGCTGAACTCACACAAAAAAAACACCGTCGTTGTTTTTGAGGATTGTTGCGAGTGAGCTCAATAGCAAAGCTGATTTATGGATACCAGAATTCACGATTGTCGAAAGTGAAAGTGAAAGTGAAAGTGAAGCTGGGATGTGGCAGTAAATGGTGCAGATCGCTGTAAACAGCTCACCGCCTGGCGCCTTCTGGAGGTCTGGAGACTCGGAGACTGGAGACCGGCTATGCATCGTCATCATCATTTATTTGTTGTCTGGGGAAAGGGGGAAAGGGAGGAAACGAAAGGGGTCGTCCAACTCGGCCTCCCGCGCTACGAAACTCTACTCTTCGACCAAAGCCGCGTCTTTCTTTTCCCCTTGACTTCGGGCTTTTCATTTGTTTATCTTACATTTCTTCGAACATCATCTCTGGGCCATCATTCCCCTACGCAACAAGTGCTCTGAAGATCAACAAGCAACACGGAACAGCCCCCCACACACAGCATAGGATACATGCATTCCAAGACATCTATCATGGAGGAAAAGACAAATATGCCGGTGCCGTTGAAGACCGCACAATCTTCGATCCGCTCCTTTTTTAAGCCAAAGACTCCGAACTATACCGCCGTGCCTGCGGCATCAAGTCTACCCGCAAGTTCACCACCCACAGCAAGCACCGCATCTCTCATCCCTCGCGAAACCTCGGAATCCACAGCCTCCCCCGCCACCGTCGAATCCGCCCTCTCGGTCCCTCCTAAATCAACCCTCGAGACTCGCCCACCCGCACACGCCGTCTCCGTCCCCGTCGGTCCCTCCCCCAAACCTGCTCTCCCATCTCAAGCCACCATCACTGCCATCGAGCCCTCGCACATCGCGTCTCTGAAACGCATCAATGCTCTCCTCCTCTGCATCACCTATCCCGACACCTTCTACAGTACCATCCTCGCCTCTACCGCGCATCCCTCGTTCTCCCGCGCCATCCTCTGGTCTCCTAGTCCCACGCCAACCGCCAGCGCCCCGACGCTCGTCGGCGGCCTGGTCACGCGCATCGAGCCCTCCTCCGCCGCCAGCGGGACATCGACGCTCTACATCCAATCCCTCGCACTGCTCTCTCCCTACCGGCGCTACGGCCTCGCCACCGCGGCTCTCGACCATATAATCTGCGGTGTGATCGCGCACCCCCTGGCCGAGCCCATCACGAGCCTATACGCGCACGTCTGGACGGAAAACGAAGACGGCCTCGAGTGGTACAAGAAGCGCGGCTTCACGATCACCGAGCCCGTCGTGCACGGGTACTACCGCCGCCTCAAGCCGGACACGGCGTGGATCCTGCGACGGACGCTCGTACCTAGCGATCACATCAAGCATGCCGCGTCTGCTCCTCCCTCTGCCGGGCCAGCCACAGATGTGACGGCCGCGACGGCCTCGGTGCAGCGGAGCAGCCCGCCCAAGTCGGGGACTTCCTTCCAGACGACGAGGCCGGAGTCGGAGTGGAACGATCTACCGACCGACATCTTGCTGCCGAGCAGGGGCAGCACGCCGCAGCTGCGGCGGGACGGGAGTGGCCCGAGTACGGGCGTGACCAGCATTGCGTCGTCGCGGAGTAGTAGCGTGGCGCCGAAGAAGAAGAGGCAGTATCCTGCCGCGGCGTTTGCGGCCGGGAGTGGGAGTGGAAGTGGAAGTCAGTCGTGAGAGAGAGGTGACATCGATCCTGCAGTCAGCTGAAAGAAATGGGTGTTGGGTGAGAACTTGTGCATAGGTCTTGGTAAAGGGGGAGTGGCTTGGGTGGTGGCCTGTTTGTGGTGTTACGCGGCTGTTGGATGGTTGGAAAAGAGGAGCATAATGCGGAGTAATGGCTGGATACAACCCTCAGGAAGGGGTTGGTATATGATGATGTTAATGATGGCAGGCTCAAAAATGTAAGAAGCATGAATAGACGATATATATGTGTCAAGAGTCCTTTCATTTTGAATGCTGCGGCTGCTATAGAAACAGACTCAACCCTTCAACCCATCAGTTACATGTATGCCTGTTGCACTGAACAAAGCCATATAGAGTCATCACCAAAAAGGACATCGGCAAAACACCGGGTTCCAGCCCTCCTGTCCTCACCAACCTTCCCCGGTCCACGCCCACTTGCTTTTGACATGTTTCAACTCCAAAGTTCCAATTCGTCAGGTCATGTTCGTATCCGAACCCTCCTTATCGCTATCAGCTATCAGCTATCAGCTATCAGCTATCACAAAGGCCTACTCCATCGGAGGTCTACTCCACGATGTCACCCAGTCTCTTGTTATTCTCCTCGTTCGCGATGCGCTCTGCAACCAGAGCGATCAGGGCAGCACCAACACCGCTGCCGTCCTTGGCGATCCCGATACGGATCCTCTCCTCGCCTCTCTTTCCGAGCCCATCCACAATCCTCAAGGCCTGCCTCATATGCGTCTTGAATCCCGGATAGAACTCCACCAAGCTGCCATCGACGCCAATATCCACAATCTCATCCTCGGAAATCGGACGAGCGGCATCTTCAATCTTGGCCCTGACCTCCTTGGCCACATTCCCGATGTTGAGTTCTCTGATGTTCTCCTCGATCGACTCGGCCGTGGGCGCCACGGCGGTCTGCTCGATGCGTCCGCTGTGCAGCACGATGGCTGCGACGGCGACGGCGGAGAGGCGGGCAGCGCGCTTGCCGATTGCGTGGGCGACGATCTTGAGGGCCTGCGCGTCCTCGAAACTTGGGGAGTCGACCTTCAGGATCTTCTCGATCTCGAGACGCAGCGCCTTCAGCCCCTCGCTTTCGTCTGCCTCGGCGATGGACAGGATGCTGGAATCGACCGAGTCTTGTATATAGAGGGGCGAGTCAGGGGCGATGTACGTGGTGGAGCCGCTGTCCTTGGAGTCGAGATCGATGAAGAGGTTGTTGTTTTGGTTCATGTCCAAAACAGCGAGGCGGAGGAGCTCACCGAGGAACATGCCCGAGATGCGCTTCTCAAACATCTGGATCCCGGGATTGACGGAGGACTTGTCGAGAGCGATGTCGTACTTGGTGGTCGGCAGAACCTCGAGCTCGTTGTCGAAGGAACCCCATTCAGTGTTGACGACCATCTCTCCTGTGGATTTGTCGTAGTCGCCCTCCAGCGGTTTCTTGATGTTGGACAATTTCTCAACATAGGCGCCGTTGGTTCCAGTACCGAAAATGGCACCAAGAAGGGTAGCGGTCTTGCCAGGGGATGTGTAAGAACGAGACATGAGAGTGCCAACAGTATCATTGACCAAAGCTGACACGCGCACCGGGAGCTTCAGGATATCAATCTCCTCCTGAAGGAGCTGGCAGACGTCCTTCCCGACAGCGTCGGCGATGTCGAATCCCTTGGTCCAGCGGATCAGGGTTCCCCTGTTGATACCGATTTGGTGGACAGGGAAGCTGAAGGTGAAACCGAGCTTGAACACGTTCTCGTCCCTGTAGCCCTCCGGTGTGCTGATGGTCTGGCGGCGACGGATGTGCGATTCAAAGTGCTCTTCATGGTGCTCCTTGAGGAAGAGCTCGACCTGCTTGGCAAGGAAGGAAAAGAGCTGCTTCGCCGTCTTTGCGCGCATCAGCTCTTTCGGGATAGCAACCTTCGACTGGGTGAGATGGAAAGTGGTGTCGCCCTGGAGCTGAATGGAACAGACACGGAAGTTCGTTCCACCAAGGTCGACGGCCAGATACAGACCCTGGAAACATTAGTCCTGATAGAGTAGATGTGTAAAAGATGTTAGAGGCGCGCCACCTTTTCTGTGCCATTTGGTACACCAGTAACGTATGTCGGGATCTGGCTCATTGAGGTTCCATCCTTCTCCAATCCCTCGTCTGTCTGATTGTCAGCATTAAGCGGAGGAGTGTCATTGTGTAGACGACATACGCATCTGCTTGATGAAGTGCCTGACACTCTTGCGAACATGTTCGTCCGAGTAATCGAAGTCGGCCGCGATCTTCTTCGCCGCCTCGATGGAAGCCATGTTTCGTGCTTGAGACGTGGGCGGCCTTTGGAGAAGAGGGTGTTGGATTTCGCAGATAGCGATATCGATAGCTTGGTCAAGGGCGATGCTCGCCGACGGCGATTGAAGAGATTGGGAAGCTGTCCGCGAGGGAGTGGCAAGGAAGTTGGGCAGACCTCCAAAGTAGAATTGTACGAGCTATGTAGATGATGATGCAGTCAGCTATGAGCGATCATGCGATGTGGTTCTGGCTGGCTCTCTTACCAAGACGATGATGAGGCCAGCGACCGAGACAATGCGCAGAAGGCTGGTGGTTGTGGTGGTGGAATTGGCTATTGACAATTGGACGAGATACAAGTGAGGATGCTTCACTTTGAATTCGAGGGACGTGAATTTGTCTGAGGGCGACTCTGCCCTTTTCTTTGATGTTAACAACGTGGTTGCTGGTGTCTGGGGGAATGAAAGCCACAGTTGGCGGGGTCAGGTTGCAGAATGAGCCCAAGCAAGCTCTGGAGAATGGAGAATGGGGGGGGACTTGGGGGGGCTGGAAGAGGGGCAGCACTCAATTCTCGGTGGTATTCGACGCTGGTTGCCAGAAATGCGACCGAGCAGTGTCTGCGTCGGGGTCTGCGGGAATGGAAGAATGATGACGGTATCGGCTCGGAAGGTTAAAGTCCAGTCAATCTCGACATTATCTTGGACGGGGTGGTTATATCATAGATGTAGATGTAGATGTAGATGCATAGCTCCTGTTGAATAGTCTAGAGATTGATGATGCGAATGTTTAGCACTCTTGTTTAGCGAGTCACAGTGTCTCAGTGTCTCAGTGTCTCAGTGTCTCAGTGTCTTAGTGTCATTACAGCAGTAGTAGATAGATAGAGTAGCGGATAGTGCCGCAGCGTCATGAAGCTTGATGTAATATGCTATAATATGCTATAATACGCTATAATACGCTATATATCCTATAATGATCGACGCTTAAAGAGTGACTCGAGGGGTCATAGATACATGTTATGTTACATACATATGGTGGATGAGCCGTACGTACAAGCATGATTACCTTATGCCTTATGTACCCCTCACCCGTCACCCGTCACCCCTCACGTGTGTGTTTACTGTTTACTGTTTACTGTTTACTGTTTACTGTTTACTGTTGTTTACTGTTCAAGCACCAGAGCCTTATAGAGCCTTAGCTAGAGCCTTATAAAGCCTTAGTCAGAGCCTCAGAGCCTCAGAGCATTGACTTACTGGCCAATGAGCTACTGGCCAATGAGCCACAGTGTGAGCTGAGGAGAGAGAGCGTGTACAGCGTGCACAGCCTGCACAGTCTTGCCAAGAAGTGCTGCGCCTCTCCTCTCCCCTCTCTTCTCTTCTTGGCATCGGTCGGCTTGGCCTGACTAATCTCGACCATTTGAACAACTCTACAAGTCTACAAGTCTACAACTCTACAACTCTACAACTCTACAGTAGAATATGGTAGTACTAATATCTAGTATACACACCTGATACCAAATACCTAACACTATCAAATATCTAATATGTACATACAGTACATATGTATATGTATTGTATGTATTGTATGTATTGTATACGTACATATGCATACATTATTATATACCTCATATTATATGTACATATGTATCTCTTCTCGCCCTCCACTCACTCCTGCCTGACTGCTTTGGGCACAGCCTCAGAGACCTGAGGACAAAGGCCTCTGCGCCCAAAGCCTCCCTCCCATCTAGCTCTGATCCCCCTTTCCCCCATTCCC
>Ga0209512_1005740_pt1 | contig 10186 bp, 9 predicted proteins | sample frozenSSSSmetaG_FD_184142 | JGI IMG/M metagenome (GOLD analysis project Ga0209512, IMG submission 184142) | Glacier valley bacterial and archeal communities from Borup Fiord, Nunavut, Canada, to study Microbial Dark Matter (Phase II) -... | ecosystem: Environmental > Aquatic > Freshwater > Ice >... | reverse complement strand
CGAGAACGAGGCCGAAAGGGGCAGCAAGTCTCACTAGCCCCACGAACGGCCGGACTACGGTGCTGAAATGTGCTTTCATTGCCAACCTTTCGCTGGTGTGAAGACCTGACGCCATACAGTGGCGGGAAAAGACAATGTAGCAGAGCAAAACGTGCGCTTCACGCAAAGAGTATCTGTTACACGATATGGACGAGCTCATGAAGACAAAAAGTTGCGTGATAAGCAATGAATCGCCGCGAGGTGTGCGGTGAACACTCGTTCTGCCGCCCCAACGCCCCCGCCGGAGCCAGCAAAGGCCGAGGCCCAGGGCTCCCTTGCCGCTACCTGCATCCGGGCGCTGCTCGACAGGGCCGGCCTCCCGAGGCACAGGCACTCGGCACACATCGGCGGTCTGCTCAGCCTGTCGTACCACCAGGCCCACAGGCGCATGACGGGGATCGCTCCGTGGTCGCTGGAGGAGCTTCAGACCGTCGCCACGCACCACGGCGAAACCCTGGTGGACCTGTTCGGCGAACAGAAGTCAGCGGACTACGAGACCGCGCTGCTCATCGCTGGGCCATTGCGCGTCACCTGCCGGCTATGGCCAGGTCAGCCTCTGTCGCAGCATCGGCCGGGCGACCTCATCGCGATCAAGGGCGGGTCGGAGTGGGTGGTGATGGTGGCCGGCGACACGCCGACACCACAGGCCTGCACCGTGCGACGGCTCATCATCGAGCCGAAGCCGGATCGGCCGAGGCGCTTTGCGATCCTCGACGACGACATCGACGTTGCCCGCAGCCTTGCGGCCGGCCTGGTTGAGTTGGGCTTCGAGGCCACGGCGTTTGCGACCGAGGCGCAGCTGGAAGCTGCTCTGCAGTTCGACAGCTTCGACGCCTACGTGGTCGACTGGGTTCTGCCGACCGGTACGGCCGAGGCGCTTGTTGCCAAGCTGCGAAGCCAGAGCGCCACATGCCCAATCGCGCTGCTGACCGGTAAGGCGGGCACCAAGGATGTCGACGAGAAAGCCCTCGTGGCGGCCATCGAAGAACATGGGCTGCTGTTCCTGCAGAAGCCGGTGACCGCATCGATCGCCGCGAGTCAGTTCAGCACGGCGTTTGCGAATCGGTGAAGCAGGCGACGCGTGCTTCGGACGGCAGGTTTAGCGCCGCTCGCCGGAAAGCCGGTTTCGACCCATAGGCGACATCCACGGCCCTGAATTCGCCGCCCCGAAGCAGCCTGTCAGGCCAACCCCGGCACCACCTGGAAGCAGCGCCTGAGGGTCGACTTCCTGTCGGGGCCTACCGATCGACTGGCTGCCGTGACGGCGCGGTGCGGCTAGCGCGAGTGCCCCGGCTCCAATGTCGCGCCGGTGACAGCAGACCATAGGGGAAAACAGGCGCAGGCCCGCCCGACGCCGCGACAACAATCGAACGGCGAAAGGAACGCGGGAAGAAGATGTTCCGGCACGGTCTGCGTGACCCGTGCTCGCGCCACTGCTCTGCGTCCCCGCACCGACCCACCGAGCCACAACTTCAAGGAGTTTTTGTGTCCATTTCCTGCACCCCCTTTCGCCTGAAGCTGATCGCCCTGGTGGCCGCGGCCGCACTCGGCGGCCCGGCACTGGCCGCTGATGTCGAACTGTTGCCCAACGGCCTGATGATGCCGACGACGAAGGAACAAACCAAGCCGAACGAATTTAAGAAGGCGCCGCCGTGGCGCATCGGCGTGTCCTTCGGCGGTGTCGGCAACACCTGGATCGTGCAGATGATCCAGGAGATGAAGTACGCGGCCGCGCAGAACAAGAACATCGGCGAGTTCATCTTCGTCGAGGCCAACTGGCAGGCCGCCAAGCAGGTGGCCGACGTCGAGGACCTGCTGACGAAGAAGGTCGATGCGCTGATCATCGGCCCGATCTCGGCGGCCATCGGTGCACCGCTGGCCGAGAAGGCGGCCAAGAGCGGCATTCCGGTGGTGGTCTTCGGCGCCTTCGGCAAGGCCATGCAGTCCAGCGTCGAGATCGGCGCCGGCGGCGAGGTCTTCGGTCAGCAGGGCGGCGACTTCCTGAAGAAGGAGCTCAAGGGCAAGGGTAGCGTCTGGGCCTTCCGCGGCATCGCCGGTGTCGACGAGGAGACGCTGCGCTACAACGGCTTCAAGAAGTCGATCGCCGGCACCGACATCAAGATCACGCAGGAGGTCTTCGGCGACTGGGGCTATGCCAAGGGCAAGCAGCTGTGCGAGAACCTGGTGCTGTCGGGCAACGCGGTCGACGGCATCTGGTTCTCCGGCGCCGAGATGACACGCGCCTGCCTGGACGTGTTCAAGGAAAGCGGCAAACCGCTGGTGCCGATGACCGGTGAGGGCAACAACGGCTTTCTGCGCGCTTGGAAAAGCACCGGCGTGAAGAGCATCGCGCCGCTGTTCACGCCCGGGCTGGGCGTGGCGACGGTGCGCGCCTCGGTCGCGCTGCTCGAGGGCAAGCCGATGTACCGCGCCTACTTCTCTTCGCCGCCGCCGGTGCTGCAGACCGACCTGGACAAGTTCTACCGCCCCGACCTGAGCGATGCCTACTGGCTGCCGTCGACCTTGCCCGAGGCGACGCTGAAGGACAGCTTCAAGCGCTGAGCCGACTTGACGATGTCTGACGACGGCGCGGCGCGCCTGCCGCGCAGCGAGCGGCCGCCGCCGATCGAGTTGCGCAGCATGTGCAAGGCCTTCGGCCCGGTGGTCGCGCTACGCGACGTCAGCCTAGTCGGCCAGGCCGGTTCGGTGCATGCGATCACCGGCGAGAACGGCGCCGGCAAGTCCACGCTGATGAAGCTGCTGGCAGGCGTGCACGCGCCTGACGCCGGCGAACTGCGCATCGACGGGCGGGTGGTGCACCTGCATAGCCCGGCGGCGGCGCGGCGCGCGGGGATCTCGACGGTGTTCCAGGAACTGACCGTGCTGCCCAACTTGACGGTGGCCGAGAATCTGCTGCTCGGCCGCGAGCCGACGCACTTGGGCTGGCTCGGCCGCGGTGCGATGCAGGCCGAGGCGCGCGCCGTACTGGCGCGCATCGGCATCGAGCTGGACCCGCAGCGCGCCTGCGGCGCGCTGAGCATCGGTGAGCAGCAGATGGTGGAGATCGCCAAGGGCGTGTCCACCGACGCTTCTGTGTTTATCTTCGACGAACCAACCGCGCCGCTGAACCGTGCCGAGGTCGACAAGCTGGAGGCGCTGATCGGCGCGCTGAAGGCGCAGGGCAAGCTGATCTTCTACATCAGCCACCGGCTCGACGAGATCTTCCGCCTGTGCGACACGGTGACGGTCCTGAAGGACGGCGAATGGGTAGCGACCGAGCCGGTGTCCGCGCTCAGCGCGGACACGCTGATCACGCTGATGGTCGGCCGACCGCTGCAGGCACTGTTCCCACCGCGCGCCGCCACGCCGCCAGGCGAAGCGGCGCTGGACGTGCGCCGGCTGACGCCGGTGGCCGGCGACGCCAGCGCCAGTCTGCTGCTGCGCCGTGGCGAGATCGTTGGCCTGGGCGGCCTGGAAGGCCAGGGCCAGCGCGAGATCATGCGTGCGCTGGCCGGCGTGCTGAAGGCGGCCGACTGCGACATCGTGCGCAGCGCACGTGATGCCCGCAGCGCACCTTTCGATCCGCGCGAGGGCGCAGTGCGCGTCGTGCAGCAGGGCATCGGCCTGATCCCCGAGGACCGCAAGCTCGAAGGCCTGTACATGGATCTGTCGATCGCCGACAACATCGGCCTGGGCGTGCTGCGCGGCCTGGGGCTGATGCGCCGCGCGCGGCGCGACCGTGCGTTGCTCGAGCGCATCGCCGCGCAGCTGCAACTGCGCGCACGCGACCTATCACAGGACGCCGGCGAACTGTCGGGCGGCAACCAGCAGAAGGTGATGGTCGGCCGCTGGCTGGCGGCCGGCGTCGACACGCTGCTGATCGAGCAGCCCACCCGCGGCGTCGACGTCGGCGCCAAGGCCGAGATCTACGGTCTGCTGCGCGAGTTCGTCGCGCAGGGCGGCGCGGTGCTGGTGCTGTCGTCCGATCTGCTCGAGCTGATCGGCCTGTGCGACCGCATCCTGATGGTGCGCGGCGGCCGCATCGTCGGCGACGTGCCGGCCGCGAGCGCCAGCGAAGAAGCGTTGCTTGCGCTGGCGCTGGCCGACGAGCCGGTGGCGGCGAAGGCAGCCGCGATATGAGGTCGATCCGCTCGGGCATCAGCGTCTACACGCTCGGCCTGCCGGTGCTGCTGGTGGTCGTGCTGGGGCTGGCGATCCCGAGCTTCCTGGCACCGCAGAACTTGGCCAACGTCAGCGGGCAGATCACCGCGTTGCTGATCGTCACGCTCGGCCAGATGGTGGTCGCGCTGGTCGCCGGCATAGACCTGTCGGTGGGCAGCGTCATCAGCCTGGCCAGCTGCCTGGTGGCGACGCAGGCCGACCCTCTGACCGGCGTCGCGCTGGCGCTGCTGCTCGGCCTGGCGGTCGGGCTGGTCAACGGCGCCGGCGTGGCGCTGGCTGGCATCCACCCGCTGATCATGACGCTGAGCACGATGACCTTCCTGCAGGGGCTGGCCTTCCTGATCCTGCCGATCCCGGGCGGGCAGATTCCGCCGAGCCTGCGCGAGCTGGCCAACGGCACGCTGTGGGGCCTGCCGCAACCGCTGCTGTGGTGCGCGCTGTGCGCCGGCGCGGTGGCGCTGCTGCTGCACCGCACTCGGCTCGGGCTGCACCTGTTCGCCGTGGGCGCCAATGCCCACAGCGCGCAGCTCAACGGCGTACGCACCGCCGGCGTCGTCATCGCCGCCTACGCCGTGTGCAGCCTGCTGGCTGTGGTCTCGGGCATCTACCTGGCGGCGCGTGTGGCCGCGGGCGACCCGAGCATGGGCGCGGCCTTCGGCCTGGAGTCGGTGACCGCGGTGGCGCTGGGCGGCGTGCAGCTGACCGGCGGCGTGGGCAGCATCGTCGGCGCCATCACCGGTGCCTTGAGCCTCGGCCTGATCACGAACGGCATCAACCTGTTCGGCGTCTCGCCCTTCCTGCGCGGCGCCTTCACCGGCGCGCTGCTGCTGGTGGCGGTGTGCGTGCAGCGGCGTCGATCGGTGGGCCTGTGACGACAAACCCGCCGCCCGCTGCCGCGCCGGCGCCATCGGCCGCGCGCCGCGCGCTGCGCTGGTTGTTCGCGCTGCCGCCGGCCTACCTGGGCACCGCGGTGCTGCTGCTGCTGGCGGCCATGCTTCGGCCGCAGCTGCTGTCGATGTTCCTGCTGCCGCTGATCGCGCGCCAGGCGGCGCCGCTGGGGCTGGCAGTGATCGGCCAGTCGCTGGTGATGCGCGCGCGTTCGATCGACCTGTCGTCAGGCGGCGTCATCGTCGCGGTGTCGTACATCCTGACCAGTGGCTACTTTCCGGTGTCGGACGCGGTCGCGATGGCGATGTGCGTCGGCCTCGGCCTGTGCGTCGGCGTGCTCAATGGCGTTCTCATCGTCAAGGCGCGAGCCTCGTCGATGATCGTCACGCTGGCGGTGGCGATGATCCTGCTGGGCATCGTCATCGCGCTGTCCCAGTTCCGCGCGCCTGGCGATGCGCCGGAGTTCCTGCGCGCGTTCGCGCGCCAGCGCTGGTGGGGCGTGCCCTTGCCGGTGCTGCTGTGGCTGGCGGTGCTGGTGCCGGTGGCGCTGCTGCTGCGCAGCACCGTATTCGGCCGCTACCTCGACGCGGTCGGCGCCAACCCGCAGGCCGCTGCGCTGTCCGGCATACCCTACCTGCGCGTCATCTTCGTCGGCCACGTCGCGTCGGCGCTGGTGTCGGTGATCTGCGGCTTCATCCTCGTCGGCTTCGTCGGCAAAGGCAGTATCACGCTGGGGCAGGACCTGGCGCTGAACTCGCTGGCCGCGGCCATCCTGGGTGGCGTCAACTTCGGCAACGGCAAGGGCGGCATGGCGGGCCCGGCGGTGGCGGCGTTCATGCTGACCTTCCTGTTCAACTTTCTCACCAGCCTCGGGCTGGGCGAGCCCGGGCGCCTGATGCTGCAAGGCGCCATCATCGCGGCGGCGGCACTGGCCTGGAGCCTGAACCGCGGACGCACCTCCTGACCCGACGAAAGAACCCCCATGAGCGAAGACAAGATCCTGCCCGGCGCCGAGCCCTTCTTCCACAAGGGCAATGACATCGGTGTGCTGGTGTGCCACGGCTTTACCGGCACGACGCAGAGCATGCGGCCGCTGGGCGAGGCGCTGCACCAGCGCGGCTACACCGTGATCGGCCCGCGCCTGGCGGGCCACGGCATCTCGCCGCAGGCGATGGCGCGCACCACCGCCAGCGACTGGATTGCCTCGGTCGACGAGGCGCTGGCAACATTGCGCCAGAGCTGCTCGCAGATCTTCATCACCGGACTGTCAATGGGCGGCACACTGACGCTGTACGCTGCGGCCAAGCACGCCGAAGCGATTAAGGGCGCGATCCCTATCAACGGCACGGTGCAGATCGACAACCCCGACCTGGCCGGCTTGGCGCTGGACCCGACGATGCCGGCGACGGTGCCGGGCATCGGCTCGGACATCAAGGCGCCGGGCGTGACCGAACTGGCCTATGCCGAAGTGCCGGTGCCGGCCATCCGGCAGGTCTACGCGCTGGCCGCGGTGACACGCGACCTGCTGCCGCGCGTCAAGTGCCCGGTGCTGGTGATCCAGTCGCGCGAGGACCATGTGGTGAACCCGCGCAACGGCCCGCGCATCGTGCGCCTGCTTGGTGCCAGCCGCGTCGAACTGCTGTGGCTGGACAACTCGTACCACGTCGCCACGCTGGACAACGACAAGGACCTGATTGCGCAGCGCACGGCGGCGTTCATCGATTCGATTGCCGGCGCCTGAAGGGCCGCAGCGGGCGGGCGGGTCTAGAGTTTGCCGACACTACTGGTGCACTTGCCATCTGAGCGCGCGCTTTGCAGTGCGGTCAGTCGCGGCGGGCCTTCGAATTCACGGTCACCGACACATTGCGGCCGTTCGGGCGCGAGTGAAGCCTCTCCACCATCGGCTGGTACCAAGGTACAGCTGACATCGCTGGTGGCCAGGGCGGCGTCCCGAGGCTCGCACCCACCGACCGATAGAAAACATCGCCCGTGTCCGATCGAATAACTGCTCCACTTCGACTCGACGGGTCGAGGCCGACCCCAACCGGTCGTACCTGTCCTCGAATTCATCAGCGCAAAGCCGTCACTGGCATCCGCTTGCGGATTGATTGCTTGAAAAAATATCGGGTTGATTTGTCGATTTCGCGCCTGCTGTCGCGTCATTGCAATGTCCCGAGTCTTTCGGGTCACCACCATCGAGAGGAAAGCCATGTCGATAGCCACCCCAATTGTCGCGGCAGCCTACGCTGCATTCCTAGGCCTGCTCGCCGTTGCATTGACCGTGCGTGTGATCCTGTGCCGCGTCAAAACCGGCGTACAGGCCGGCGATGGCGGCAATGCACAACTCGCCCAAAGAATCAGGGCACATGCGAACTTCTCGGAGCAGGTGCCGTTGGCGCTACTCCTGATCGTTCTCGCTGAAATGGTCGGTGCACGAATAGGCCTGATCCATACGCTCGGTTCGGTGCTGGTGATTGCGAGGCTTGCCAGCGCCTGGGGCTTGAGCCATTCATTGGGCCCCACGATGCCTCGCCAAGCCGGTGCTGGTGCCACAGCGCTGGTGGTCGCGGGAGCGTCGCTCTTGATCGCGTATGGTCTGTTCACGGGAAGTTGATCAGACGCGATGCCGCGCAGGCAACTCCCCACAGCAGCGGTAAGGGATACACAGGTACTGACCGGCGTCGCCGAAAGCGACGGTCAGCTTTGCGGCGCCACAGAAGCGACTGACAGATTCGTAGCGCCGAGTTCGAGCAACTGGCGGGCGCAGTTCGACCCTTACCAGACCGCCGCAGTCCGAATCGTGGCGCCGCATAGCGGACTTTCGGTGCGGTCAAAGAGCGCGAGCCGGAACTGGGCAAAGTCGCGTCGGCGCCTCGTCCGCGACAGCGAACCCTCACGCGCATCGCCACCTGCCTGAAAGACCCGAGCGCGTCAGACGCGCGGCGCTGATGCACACTTGGGCCATGGGTGCCGAGATCCCTGTTCCGCAAACACAGTACGCCGAATCTGACGATCTGAGCATCGCGTACCAAGTATTCGGGCAAGGCACTGTCGACCTGGTGTTCGTTCCGGGCATCGTCTCGCACATCGAGCTGAACTGGGAAATCCCGAGCTACGCGCGGATGCTGCGCGAGCTCGGCTCGCACTTTCGCGTGGTCATGTTCGACAAGCGCGGCCAGGGCTTGTCCGACCGCTTTGAGGGTGCGCCGACGTTGGAGGAACGCATGGACGATGTGCGCGACGTGATGCGTGCCGTCGGCTCGACGCGCGCAGTGCTGCTGGCCTATTCGGAAGGCGGCCCGATGGGCGCGCTGTTCACGGCGACCTATCCCGAAATGGTGGAGCGACTAATCCTGCTCAGTTCGATGGCCCGCTTCTCGTGGGCGCCAGACTATCCGCACAGCCCGACGATCGAGCAGATCCATCAGCACACTGCTGCCACCTGGGGCAAGCCGGAAGCGGTGCGTCTGTTTGCGCCCAGCCGCGCCGGTGACGCCGACTTTGGCGAAGCGATGGCGCGCTACCAGCGGCAGAGCATCTCACCCAGCGCGATCAAGCGGCTGCATATCGCCAACGACCAGATCGACGTGCGTGCCGTCCTGCCGCAGGTGCGTCGACCGACCTTTATCGTTCACCGGCGTCGCGACCGCGCGGTCAACGTAGCCAACGGGCGCTACCTGGCCGATCATCTGCCCGAAGCGGAATACTTGGAACTGCCAGGTGGCGACCACTTCCCCTTCGCGGGCGACGTCGATCGGCTGGTCGAAGCCATCGTGCGATTCGGCACCTCCAGATCCGCGCTCCCCGAAGCGCCCACGGACGAGCGCTGGCTGGCCACGGTGCTCTTTACCGATATCGTCGGCTCCACCGAATTAGCCGTGCGACTGGGGGACAGCGCCTGGCGCGACCTGCAGCAGCGTTTCCATGCCATCGGCCGGAGTGAACTCGAAGCGCATCGCGGGCGAGAGATCGACACCGCAGGTGACGGCCTTTTCGCCACATTCGACGGCCCAGCGCGGGCGGTGCGCTGCGCCGCGGCGATGGTGCGCGGGGTCAAGGACATCGGCCTGGACCTGCGCGCCGGCTTGCACACCGGCGAGGTGGAGAACGCCGGCTCCAAGGTCAGCGGCATGGCCGTGCACGTGGGCGCGCGCATCTCGGCCCATGCTGGTGCTGGCGAGATTCTGGTGTCGACGACCGTGAAGGATCTGGTGGCAGGCTCCGGCCTTCGCTTCGAAGAGCGCGGCATCAAGTCTTTGAAGGGTGTGCCGGGAGATTGGCCGCTTTTTCGGGCCATTGCGGACATAGCCTGAATCGGCCCACGCGGCGCGCGGACGACACGAAGCAGCGGCCCGCGTCCTCCAGGGACAACCTGTTGAAGCCGCGAGGTTCAAGCTCCGCCGCGCTCCCTTCGAGTCGTCACCCCTGCATCTGCAAGAGGATCGTTCGCTCAAGGCCCGCATAGCGATGGATCAGCGCCTCGCGATACGTGGCGTTGGCCATCATCGCAAGGAAGTGTAGGCGGCTCGGATAGCGGACCAGCAGGCACTTGTCCCAGTCCTGGCTGGCATCGCCGATGAAGGGTCTGTCGACCTTCCCTTCCCACACCACCTCGGCGCGGCTGACGTCACCCACCGTTTCCACGAATGCCGTCTGGTACCTGCGGTAGGCTTCCGCACCCGAGCAGGGCGCGTGGGGCGACCCTGAGGGGTAGTTCGCTCGCTCGCGGAACTTCAGAAGATTGAGCATCACCAACGGGCCGTCCGGACCGGCATCACGCAATGCGCGCACCTGATCGGCCGTGGGGTCGATGGACGGATCGAAATTGGCGGGAGGGAAGGTCATGGAGGTCGACCCTTTCTGATGCCGCGCGGTACATGCGCGAACCGCATTGTCGGCGCTGGCAGGATCGCAGCGATGTTATTGGCCTGCCGGTAACCGGCCGGACGCGAACGGCGGCAGATGGCCGACAGGGTGAGTTCGACCCGGGGTAAAGCTGACGCTTGTCCCGTCCTCGCCGCAAGCAGCTTGCGACTACGTACGCGAACCGATGAGCCGACCCAAGGCTTGGCAGTCG
>Ga0209512_1005734_pt1 | contig 10191 bp, 9 predicted proteins | sample frozenSSSSmetaG_FD_184142 | JGI IMG/M metagenome (GOLD analysis project Ga0209512, IMG submission 184142) | Glacier valley bacterial and archeal communities from Borup Fiord, Nunavut, Canada, to study Microbial Dark Matter (Phase II) -... | ecosystem: Environmental > Aquatic > Freshwater > Ice >... | reverse complement strand
TCTTCACTTCTTTATTGAGGCTCTCTATATGAGAGATGCCCATTCCGTAGTTTAGACTAGACTTTATTCTATATGCTATTATCACATTCTCACTCTGACTCTTCCGCTCGTGATCACCTATTTAACAACATCTAAGGGCTGGAGCATATGTGTGAGATGAGATGGGAATTGATATGGATGAATTCCATTTGCCTGCGCAAGCAGCACAAATTCAGGCGTTGTGTGGGAGACATGGGAATCCATTAAAAGCAGCTTTGGTGCTGTAGTTGTGCTTGAACTTGTATGCTTCATGAAATGTTTTAAATATTCAAGAGCAAGCTCTGAATTTGTATGGCCAGAATCACTAACTGCAATCCTTTCTTCTCCTTGTAGGTTCTGGTGATACCAATTCTCCATGTGGAGCTTCCCTTGAATTATAAGGAATGGAGGGATGGAGAGACCGGCTGCAGAGATAGTCTCAAGTATGGTTAAAGACTGTCGGTTTTCAGCAACTTCAATGTACATTTAGTATATAGCTAGTTATGGAGTACTCTAATAGATGTAGTATATAAACATACCTCTTTAATGTGAGAAGGAACAAGCACTCCCTGCCCCGGAGCTACACCGACCCGGAACCCTACTTCATCAAAGTTGTAGATATCCTCCCTTTTTACCCCTAATTGGTCGCAGTAGTCTTTGTATTCCTGAAACCAAGACTTAACATCATCTAGATTGTGTGCTGATACCCGTACTCTGTCGATTGGTCGTGTTTTAATAGGGTGGAAGTGGTGACTCTCCATCTTTATCCAATCTGAGAACCAGGTCTTTGATGGAGGAGGTTTTGGAGGGATCTCCGCAGCTTTAAGCTTAGTTATGGCCTCAAAGACCATTGCCCTTGTAGCCCCATACACTGCCTCATATGATCTTCGAATTGACTCATATTGAACATCTGAGAGTATCTTATTATGTCCCCCATGCTTCACTTTGGGGCCTTGGACGGGGGGCTGGGACTGTCGACGTATGCGCGTACGTAGGGTGCTAGCATTGACTTTGAATATACGACTAATTGTAGCCACTGATTCAGTTGGATATTCCGTATGGAATTTTAGAGCGTCTTGCATACGCTTTTCATCGTCGTCGTTAAGTGACGGTGGCATGGTTCTGTGAATCATTCATTCATTCACAATTGCATTGTCATTTATTGCGACACAATACATTTTACAGTACAAACGGTATCTTCCGGGATGGTTCAAACTTGCTTGGTTGTGCCGTTCAGCTTGGTCGGACCAACTGTACCCGAGTACAGTTTGTCGAAACCAACGATTATTCTTTATCGGTACCTTGACTTGAGACTGATCTTTCTCCATGGCTTCGAACAGGACAATCGCAGATGTCTCTGGCATATCCAGGTGTTCTATGAATGCTTTACCATCTTCATAAGGCATATACGTACCTGTCCGAGTAGCACGACGGATGAACTTGGAGATCGCTCATTTCATATGGAAAGCTTTCCTGCCAGTAGCTTTGAGTATGTCTGTAACGTTGATCTCTCGCCTTTCGAGGTTCAGACGGACTAGCTGCTCCTCCTGGCATAGGGATATTTCCTTCAGTTTCTCAAGCCTGCGGGAGCGTCTCGGCGGGGTTGTAGTATGTCCCGACGCATTACAGAGGGAGGCAGCTTTCGAAACTTGAGGCTGGGATTGGTGTCCCACAGCCTCCGGCGGTTCCTCAGAAATTGGGCGTAAAGCAACGGCATGGGGATCTTCCTGAGCGTCCAATAGCCGCCTGACTGTTGACTCCTCTGAATTCCACCGAAAGCGGCGGGAGGCATTTGGAACATTAAGCTCTGCCCGGTCTGCATCACGTTTATGGATTTGCGGGCCTCGAGACTCTTAACGTGTCCCCAATTCACTACCACGCGTCAGTATAATCAACGCAACCTGCAGAGCATCACGTACTCTGGTAAATGGAGATTGTCAAGGTGAAATCGGCAGTGGTTTGCTGAGCAACGCCTCACAGGATCAGGCTCAAGCATTTGAAGCAAGATCGGTGCCATTGGGCAGTGCCGTTCCATTTCTTCCTCCTGGAGCTTTCGACGCAAAAAGTCATGCCACCTTTTCTCTCTCGACGGTGTCCAATCCAGACTTCTAAAGACATTTTCCTGAAATGTATCAACTCCAGGGACGTCCACCCCCTCCGTGTCCGGCAACCAAGAATCTCGAGGAGTGCCTGATAATTCATCTAAGCAAAGAGGGTACCAATCGTACCAATACTCGCCGAAAACGATACCAAGGGACCATACATCCACAGATTTAAAGTACGGAGGCTTCGTAATCTCTGGTGCTCGGTAGAGTGATGTTCCGCAAAACGTGGTCAGTGTTGATTCTTCGCTCGATTCACCAAAGTCAGCTATTTTGCAGTGAAAACCACGACCTCGAGAGACAATGAGTATATTAGCTGGCTTGATGTCTCGGTGCGTGATGCCTTGATCGTGGAGGTAGGACAGGGCTTGGCTAGTTTGCCGGGCCATTAGCAAAGTCTCGTGGCGAGAAACTTCGAGGAGGTCAACCAGACTGCCTCCGCCAACAAATTCCATTACTAGTAAAAGGCTCGGCTTCGGCAGAATAACCTCGACGACTTCGATATATCGCGTGATATGAACCTTATATAAATCAGCAGTGCCCTGAGAAAGTAGAATAGCCATCTCACATGCTTGACACTTCGAAGTGCCTTGATCTCTAATGAGATTTTCATTGCTTTTCTTTGGTCATGGAATTCTTTAAGTGCAACCTCGTCCCCTGAGAACTTGTCTACCCCACTGTAAACTGTACCCGTGCTGCCTGTGCCAATTTTACGTTGACGATAATACTTGTCTGTAGAAGTACTGGTCGACACTGCCAGGAGTCCTTTCACTGCTAGGGTGTACTTGCCCCGATGTTTGAAAGCCAGTGAAGCCACATCAGGAACAGCATCTTTGACGGTTTTGCGGTAATTCTCGAGATTGTTTTCGTAGACCGACTGGAACTGGCCACGGTCTAGGATCTCCAAACTAAAGACTAGTAGGCCGACTTCAACGTAGCAATCCGCCTAGCACAGAGCTCGTGTCTCCCCTTGGCTGATGAGGTCACTGCCGTTGAAAGTTGATTGTCTGATCACAAGTTGATTGGAAGATAAGTTCCTAATCATCAGAATCAAAGTTCCCCAATTGTGATAGATCTCGAAATGTTGTCCACTAACACCACGGACTTTATCGGTGTCTAGAGGGTAGTCGCACTGTTCGGGATCGCTCCCAAATATCCAACCTCCAGCCGGATGCCGTGGGATCTTGTCACTCTGCACAGCGATCTTGGTCTTTGGTGGTATCAAGTGAGGGGTACCATCCCGATCACTGCGCCTTGGGGCTTCGGTACTTTCCCGTGTAATAAAGGGTTGATTTTGGGGAATATCAAGGCTCCTAAACGCTTCTGGGCATCGTGGTTGGAGTAAGAGGACAGTTTTTGAAAGGTCTCTGAATTGCATTATGGTAGTCCTTTTCCGTCTGGAAGGATGTAGCAAACGTGTGAAAAAAAAACAAAAAGAAAAAAAAGACTCGGAGAAAACACAGGGAATGGAGATGTTGCGTCTTAAATTACCAACTGCAACCTGGATCTGCAGAGACTTACCTGCTTGTTACTGTAACTGATGTTTGGTTTTCTCACGCCTGGAAAAGAATTATTGGCCCTCGATGGAAGGTACGGTAAGAACTGGGGGGGATATTGGCATGCAGCACTCTGTGTGGAGCAGTGTGGCTTGCACTACCACTTGATTTTGACCACTCAAAAGCCCATGTCTGTTTAAGTTTAGGTTGCCTGCCAAGCCTTCCCAGTTTCGCAAGTTCTGACAGGAGCGAGGTGGGAAATGGGGCGGTTGGTGAAAGACTATCCCTTTACGGCCTAGTGTCTGTCCCAGTCACGAGAATCCCACGATGAAGGCAGAGGATTTCAGCAGCAGACCTCAACAACAACCTTTCGAGGACCTGTAAACAACATGCCAGAGCGGAAATGTATGCAAACAAATCACCTCTGAGCCCACTATCACCGTGAAGTGTCGATTCAGTACTCGCGGTCGCTGAGGCGATGCCAGATCCTGACGACATAGCCAATCTGCTAGACATCAAAGGGCATCATACGCCAACCTACGATGCGTCCTCTCGTGAGTCGACGCCATACGTCGTTGCGGGCGCAAAGCAATGGATCGATCGAATCGAAGCATTACAGGAATCAATAAGCGGCCTTAGCCCGATGTTCGTTCATGAGGAATGGCGACAGAAGAACGTTGTCGACAATCGATATTGGCAAATCGAGGCAGACTACTGGGAGTCATGCTACGACAATAGTTCCAACGAGAAATGCCAGCGGGGTCAACGTTGGCGGGAGGGAGATCTTCTCAGAACCCAGCAGGCTCAGCACAATATTTGTTTCTTCGGAGATACTAGTCAGTTCGACTGGCTCTCAACCTACACGCAACTCATATCGAAAACGTCGCCTACACAACAGGACGAAATCCACAAATTAGTCTTTAACGCCATATATCATCATCACCGGGCGAGTTACTGGCAAGATCTTTGCAAGAAGCGAGGCTATACACAGGGCCGAAAGAACATAGAAGTCATTCACTATTGGCAGACAGAGTTTGGCTACTTGCTTGACGAGACTGTGAGGTTGGAGAAACAATCTCTCGAGGCAAAGAGCAAGCCTGCGCAGAGAAAGAGGGTTGCTGGGAAGAGGAATATCACTGGCAGTTTATCCGCTGAAGCTAAGAATCGTGGTCGCCAACGAGGTGGGGCAAAAAAAGCGCCAAAGACATCTAGCATGCCCACTGGGATCCGGAAGTCCTACAGGCTCAGGGATCGAACGGTCATGTGCAGGTGACGAACGGTGCTGGGCCGAGCGGCAACTGAAAAAGAGTAGACGTCTTGTAAAGGCACAATATTCATCTTACTTATGAAGCATCATGAGCGCGACTTCATTTTTGGCCAATGAAGCGATGACGACGATCAACTGTGCACTCCCCCAAGATTGATCCTCTGCGGCGGATGCTGGCGTCGAAAGACAGGTTGGGAAAGCGACGATTCAGGAAGCCTTCGACCCTCCCCTGGCAACGACACAGTGGGAGAAAAGAGGTTTACCACTTGCCGAGAGGATTTAGGCACCAGCTGTGCAACAGTTTCTTTTCGTCTGATACTGCATGCTCGCCTTGTAAACTGAGACCAATTGGCAAAGCGACGTTCATCCACAAAATCACACTGAGTGATGATGGAACACCAGGCATGCAAGCTAAAGGCTGGCTGACACAAGAGTGGATGTAAAGGGTCAAAACCCACCCAACCCCTTTACATTCGATATCATTGGCTCCGGCACGATTGGATATGAAGATGGCCTATTAGATGACACGATGATTTAGCTGGGTCATACGCACTAAAAGGGAAAAGGCTCATCATCGCTGTAATGTTTTGAATGGCATTGCTGGAGTTATATCTTCCGTGCCTAACGATGTCGTTGCCGTGCCTAATAATGTCGTTGAAGATGGTCTCGCTGAAATACTCTTGACATGCAGGACGGCGTCCATAGGTGTTTCAGTAGTCAGGATTGAATTCTTGTCGCAAATGTAGTAAAAGTGATGACATTTTGGTCAGTGGCAGCATGTCAATGATGACAGCATGCAAATGATGACAGTGCACGGGTACAGGGGGCAGCCACCAATTGTACTCCACGGCCTGTTTTCGCGAAATGGCTAGTGCCTGATGCAAAGATACTGTCTGCACGTAAACGAAAGAACGGTAAGGCCAAATGCTTGGCTGCTTGAGGGGTTCCTCATCGAGATGAACCCACAGGTACAAGAATAGAGCGACAAGGAAAGAATGTTTGATTGTTAGTTAATACGCTCATAATACCCTGCTTCCAGCCTGCAGATGACGGCGCCTACACAAGCCTACAATCACACCAGCAAGTCTTGTTATTCCGGTACAGTCGCAAGGCTTTCTGCTGCGGTCATGTTTAGGTCTGGTCGTGGTATAAAAGGTCCCTGCGTTCACCCAACGGATTTCACCAGTTTCAACAGACTTTGGAGCGCGAACTGAAAACTAGCATATTGTGCGTAATCCCTTCCATTTAGTAAACGTTCGAAATGCTGACCTTTCCAAGCTCTCAGCCTGTACTACCACAAGGCCTGTCGACCACATCAATCCAGTCGCTCCTTCTCGCTCACACTTTACACAATATGTGCGACAAATTAGTGTCCGCGTACATCTATAAGTGCGGGCATCGGACTAAAAAAACTATTCGGATTCAAAGATGCGCAGCCGCTGAAGGCCGTGGCTCAGATTGCACTGACGACGACCTTAAGGAAAGGGAGATCGGCTCATCGAGGAGGAGGGACGATTGCGAGGAGTGCAACGATGAGGGATATTCTCGGTAGACCCATAGGAGGAATGCTACGCCGATACGCATAAGTGCTTGGTTGGGACGGGCCAGTCACATCTGTTGAGAAAGCATGAGAGATAGGGTTGACGAGCTTTGCTAAGTTCCTTTGGAGAGGTCAAGTTTGCTAAATAAAAAGAAACCTATTTTATGTTATTTTTTACTTCCGCATCTCAGCCTTGATTGACGCGTGTATCTCCTCAGCAGAATTAACTTCACTGTGCCAGCATCTCTTAATGATTTCCCCGCAGGGTAAGTTGTCCACTGACGGGAATTTTGCTTGCTCAAATAAGGCCACCACCTCCTCATCTGTCTGCTCTTCGTACGGTTGCGTGCCGGTCATAATCTCGTAGATGGTGGAGCCCAAGGCGAACACGTCTGTCACTATCGTCGAGGGCGCCTCCCAGGGACGAGGCAAACAGAATCTGACGCCCTCAAATGCCGAAGCATATGATCCATCAATGGATGAGCCCGAAAAGTCTATAATGCGTAGCCGGAAGCTAGAATCCAATAGGAAATTTTCAGGTTTAACGTCGCAGTGAATTATATTGTAGGAATGGACGAGATGCAATGCTTCAGCGGCATCACACGCCCATTGAAGTCGCTGATCGAGGTTTAACGCAGCTCCTGACTGTAGATAATCTCTTAGGTTGCCATTTGGCATGTACTCAAGAATGATCCCATCTTCTAAGGAGTAGCCTATCATTTGCAGGAGGCGGTCGTGATGCGGAAGCCTCTGATAAATTTTGTATTCGCGCTCGATATCCCGAAGACTCTGTTTTCTACCTTCAGAACCCGGGTACGCCGATTTTCGTACGTATCCGGAAGGCAGCAGATAGATTATGCCCGTACTTCCTCCCGAGATAACATGTCTCTGAGAAACGGGTTGTTTGTTGTCGTATGAGCCAAGCGAGTCTGACTGTCTCATAGTTAGGCAAGCAACAATGCCAGAATACTACTTATCACTCACTTGTAACTCTTCAGAGCCGATGTTTTCGTGACAGACTATAGCCATCTCAGGCAAGGTGCTATCTAGTGGTTTCCGTCTGCAGCGTATGTCGTCAGGGACTTTTGTGAAGTGTTGCTCCAAAATTGAAAGGAGTGTCAGTGGTGCTGAGACTCTCGAGATGATTTGAATTGATTTGATTTGGCCAGTCCTCATAAACGCCGTAGTGCAGATGATTAGTCATCTACTAGGCAAAAATATCGTGAATGTGGTCTAGCGTGGGAGGTGGTGGACTTGCGGGATTGGAGTTGCGGGAGTGAGATTGGACGTCAAGGCTGCACGAAACGCTTCCCTAAAAGAGGGCGCAGCCACGTATGCCAGTTAGCAGGTGGTGCGTGCTCTATGATGAGCGTCTGTCGCATCACCCATACAGAATAAGGCGTGGGTGGATAGGGCGCGGGAACGAAACAAGTGCACCGAGTAGTCCATCTGGAATGGTCTCTCCAGGCGCCCGCCCTGGATGCGGGGGTAGGAGTAGAGGCCATAGATTGCCTTCTGCATTGCTCCGCTCAAAGACGAGACTTATCTTGGCAACCGCTAGCTTCCTATCTGTATGAGTGAGCATTGATCTAGTCGAAGCATGCATTGGTTGGAATGACTGTTACGAATATGTGTGGTGGCCGCTCTAGTCACGCGACTTGGCATAGGTCGCCACGTGACTGCGCGGCTTCGTAGAGGTGGCAGGGAGGCGAAAGCTCCCAATACTAACTCGATACAGGATCTGTTGACAGCCGCAGAGCTGTGCGACTACTTCCCCGTGCCAGGTCAGATAATTTTGGAGCGCAGTGCGCTGGTTGTGGATGAAATTGACTCTGCTCCATCTCTAGGCGCGTCTCACCAAGGAAGCCTTTTATCTTACCCAGGGCCGAAAACTCGTCCAGAGTCCCGAAAGCGCAAAGCGCACGAGCATCCAGCTTCGAATGACATATCCAAGCACCGCAAGCATATCGTTTATGACGAGTCATCGATTCAAGAGTCGCCCACTTCGATTGATTATCCCTCTGACCCCGTTGCATGCGTAAATGCCCAGGGCAACGAGAGAGCTGCGGGCGAAAGTGATTATACAATTCAGGAGTGTCTGCAAACGTCTGCGCATGAGTTCCAAATATTTACGACAGAGAATATGCTAATCCTTGTTTAAATGCGAAGAGAAGTACATACCCTATCAAAGCAGATGCCCGACCACCAGAGCTCAGTCCTGAAGGAATTCAAATCATGTGATAAAGAACTAATGCCCTTTATGCTTAGCGCCGCCCTTACCAAAATCCCGCTCACCGCCCAAACCGTTGCCTTATTCGGTTCAGAGACGTCTCTGCCAGCAGGCGCGAGCTCAATTATAATTAGGAGTAGACACGTAATTTACAGAACAAACATCCGACAGACGTTGAGCTGGCAACCTTATCATTGAGCACAATTACCCATCGTCTCCTTGTACATGACATACAAAGTCTTGATGGAAACCAAAGGCATGACGGCGCAATGTTACAACGGCAAACGCAAACGCAGACGCGAGTCTCGAAGAGCACCACTAGCCGCTGTTGACAACGATCCCGCGAATGTTGTTCCAGTGCGGCCATCCACCAAACGCCAGAGAGTGGCTGCCTGGGCTCGAAATAGAAAATTCTGAGGAGTGCAGATAGATTCTTTGAAAGGATGGAAGCTGTACCCCATTCCTGAGCATCAGTCGTGCCATGAACATGCATGGAGCCAGAGGAGCCTTATTCAAGGTCAAGTTACCTAGATTTGGCTACACTGTTGCCGCGAAAGGCACAGGGATTGAGTGTGTCGAGATCTGAAGCATGAATCGACAATTTACCGCCGTCTCCTTCCAGTTCAGGGGAAGTGCGTACGTATTGTTCATATGATGTTTCTAAGCTTTAAAGGATTCCCACTACGATCACCAATCCCACAAGCACTCGCCGACGAGGCCATCCGCGGTCTGCGCGCCATACATCAGCTGGGAGTATTGCAAGGGCACCCAGCGGCGCGGAACATTCTCGTCCATCCAGATCGATCAGGGATCACCTGGATTGACTTCGAACGAGCCGAGTTCGTACGTCCACGTGTGGTACTGGGAGCTCTATCTCCAAACCGGAAACGGAAGCTTGGCCCGTATTATCGCGAAGAAAGGAAGTGTCGTTATGGAAAGAGTAACGAGGCACCTTTAGTAGAGATAGGTAAAGCTGAGGCGGAGCTAGCGAGATTGATGGGCAAACAGAGATATTGAAATGTGTTTCACTAGCCAAAAACTTGCTCGCGGTGATATATTGTGGTTATCGCCCGGGGGTTGGCATATCCGCCTTTGGCCTCAACATGAGCCTTGTCGTGCTCGCTCTCTTGTTCTCCCGTTCTTACTCTCTCTTGCTCTCTCCGTCTATTTCTCTCTTTTGCTCTCTCCTGCTCTCATTCTACAGCTCTCTCTCCTAGTCTGCACTGCTACCGCATATGCATCGTGACGAGAGGGGAAGAATCAAGGAGGTCAGCACTTGAGAGTAGACCTAATAGAATGAGGCAATTTGATCGACTTTTCGAGCATCCAGCGAGCATTCATTGACTCGAAGCAACTAGGCTGTCACGCCACTGTCCTTTTCACCTGCAATACTAGGGCCGAATCGTACAGCGGTTGTCCTCACATGGGACCCTACAGAACGTATCTCTGCTATCGCTGCACTTGGGCGAAGCGTCGCAGATCTCCAGAGCAGTCCGCGAACCGCTGGCAGATAGTTCCGAGGTCCATTTCTGGCAACG